>Ga0209780_1002398_pt1 | contig 13299 bp, 9 predicted proteins | sample WorMetexBAHAMAS2_FD_187384 | JGI IMG/M metagenome (GOLD analysis project Ga0209780, IMG submission 187384) | Marine gutless worms symbiont microbial communities from Max Planck institute for Marine Microbiology, Germany - Inanidrilus exumae... | ecosystem: Host-associated > Annelida > Digestive... | reverse complement strand
GCCAACCACCACTGTGATGATGATGATGATGATGATGATGATTATTATTATTATTATTAATATTATTATTATTATTATTATTATTATTAATATTATTATTATCACGGCTTGTACGGTAGTACAAGCTGTTGTGAAAGCCAATAGCAGAAGTAATGGAAAAGGGCAAATTTCGACCCGCTGGGGCTCCGAAACTCCTGAACGGATTTCAATGAAACTTGGGAATATATAACTACGTCGTGGGTATGACCACACATGCAAATCCATGTGGCGTTGCGACAACGTGGGTGGTCTGGGAAAACACGTGACATGTCACATGTTTAGTTTCTTATTCGACCTTTATCTTCTTTTTCTTTTTACTTTATTCTTGCTATCGCGCCACGCCGGCATACGTGGACAGATTCCACCGATCTATATGTTGTATGACGTATTTTTGCACAATAATGTGCTTTCTGGGGTCGCGTTGAAACTACTCCCCATTTGGGGGGATTAAATCCCCTAAAATGTACATTTTGGGGGCGTTACCGAAGGCGCAAATATTAAAACTTGCGTATTATCGAAACTACTGCAACGATTCAAACCAAATTTTGCACAGTGACAGAGGCCACAAAATACTCTTTATGGGTGGTCCAAACATGCGTGTAACAAAACCATGATCTCAGATGGTCGCCATTTTGAAAGATCGAAAAACGGCCATATCTCCGCAACGGTTTGACCGATCGGCACGAAGTTTGGTACGTTGACGCATACTGACCCTCCCAACTGTATCGGCATACTGCATTGTAAAATTTCCAACTTCCAAGAATCCAAGATAGCGGACGGCCGCCAATTTGAAAACAGTTAAATCGCTATATCTCAGCAACGGTTCGACCCATCGCCGCGAAATTTGATACAGTGATACACATTGATCCTATTAACCTATCGACCGTTAATATTTCAATTTTTACAAATTTAAGATGACGGACGACCGTTATATTAAAAGTCGTTAAATCAAGATAACTCAGCAAATGTTTGACCGATCGCCACGAAATTTGGCATGATGACTCTTATTGGCCATATTAATTCCGATAAAATCTCGAATTTCAAAAATCAAAGATGGCGGACGGCCACCGTTAGAAAAACCGTTAAATCGAAATACCTCAGCAATGGGTTGACCGTTCGCCGCAAAATTTGGCATGATGACGACATTGGACCTATGAACTTTACTCTGCAACCCCACACGCTTACTGTTTTGCGTACTAAAACCGCAAAAATATTTTTAAAAACAAAATCTGGCTTCAGTTTCTTTTCTTTGTAAAAGCCACTGCTTTAAAACAGCAAATATCAAAATTTTATCCGCAAATTCTAAGCACAGAAGCTAGCTTTTACATTTATGACAGGCGGCTGACTGAAATAAACGTGATGGCTAGCTTCTGTGCGTTGAATTTGTAGATAAAATTTTGATGTTTCCTGTTTGAAAGCAGCAGCTTTTACACAGAAGAGAAACTGAAGCCAGTTTTTTTATAACGATTATTATTACCTGCGACCTCCTACTTAGCCTAGTCGCACGTTTTATTGTATCCGTTGATCAGAGTGTTGATGTGTGTGTGTCGGTGTAGGCAGATATTCACAGCCATCTACACGGTAGAGAGCGCCGTGAAGATGCTGGCGCGTGGCTTCATCATGGCTCATTTCACGTACCTGCGAGACGCGTGGAATTGGCTCGATTTCATTGTCGTCACTCTCGCGTAATCCTTCCGGCTCACTCTTCTCTTTCAAGTTTCGCTTGAAGCAGTGGCGTTTATTTCATCTAAAGCCATTGAACGAACATCTCCTTCCCTCTCCACTCCCTCCTCCCCTTCCCCTCTCCTCGCCTACCCTCCCATTAGAAGTAGTCCCCCTTAAATCCACTACTGGAAGGTTATGCATATTTAAATAAAAACGATTGATATGACAACTTTTAACTGCGAATATTGAACAATAAGAAGGACATTTTGATGTTGCCTTTTACGAAGCTGTTAAGAACTGTAAGTAGAGGTCTTAGTAGGGAGAAGATGGTGGAGACTGTGACCTGGTTGAGTGGCCTGGCGAACGAGTTTGCGATCTGACTTGTCAATAAAAGGGTCTGTGTCAAACACAGTAAGTGTAAGTCCACGGTAACTATCAACGTCAAAGCGCGGCTAGTTAGTTAGTTAGTAAGAATATTTCTGAGACACAAACAATAAGCTAATAATCACAATGTGGCGAACGGTTATAACACGAAACACAGACTAATGCCATGTCAATTGCTCGCAGTGTGTCTCGGTTATAAGGCGGCTGTGTTTATGTACGTATGTTAGGTACATTACGATGGCATTTCCGCTGGGGAACCTTTCGGCGCTGCGTACATTCCGAGTTTTACGAGCACTCAAAACGGTCGCCGTTGTTCCAGGTAAACTGTTTGACCGATAGCACACCTGTAATTTTATCGCGCGAATTTGCCGCGCAATCTTATCTCGCAACATAGCATATCCGCATCAACGCTGGATCCGAACATTCCACCAATGCGTCGCATCGCCGTAGATGACCGCGCCTTCGAAGTCGCTGCAGCACGCGTTAGGAGCGGTCTGCCTCCTGACGTCATCGCTCTCCATCTTCAAAAGACAGCTGAAGACATCAGTCTTTAGTCGCTTCAGCCGCTCATTTTATGTCTGACAAGGCCTATCAACTGCGTGACACTGTCGACTATATTTTCATTTTGTCCCCGTTAGGCCGGGGTACGAGGTATTGCGATCAGCGTGTCTGTCTGTCTGTCTGTCCGCTTGCGAATCTCAAAAACCACACGTCTAAATTTCAACAAATTTTCCGCCTCGTTACCTGTGGCTTTTGCTCGGTGTTCTTCTAACGGCAAGGCGACTCATTATGTACTTCTGGTTTGTAGATGACGTCACGTTTTCCTATATAGAGCTAATGGACAGGATCATAAACGACATATGTTTCGTCGAGTTCGCCAGATGGCAACATCTTGGGCAAAGTCTGCCGTCTTCGGCTACAACATGTCTTTTGTTGTTAAGTGCTCTCGAAGTTATTTAGACTGCAAGGCACTGTAATAACAATGATAATGCAACGCCAACTGCGCATGTTGGAACTGCAACAAATTGCACAAGTAGCTCAGCTGTCCATAACGAACCCGCGCGACGCGCTGCATCAGAGCAAAGTTAGCAAACGGCCAAATTTTAACACAGTCATGTGACCATAATTACGCCCATTAGGGGATGATATGTCGTCCATTTGGCAACATTAGATATAACCTACCTGTGTAAGAAATTTGACGATTCTAACTTCAGCGCCTTGAAATTTAAAGTGGATCACGTGACGTGACCACACCCATTTCAGGGACAGTTTGTCGTTCGTAGGCTGGGACTTGCTATGACCAATCGGCAAACCAAATTTAAATTGTCTGCAACGAAGATATGAAAGGCAACGCACAAATATGTAAAAATTCTCGTTTTGAGCCTCCCTTTGGGAGACATAAAAATAACACACAGGGTTCATCTATGGCTCGATGAAAGCGCATCGTCGACTTCCTATTAGCGATAATTGAACTTTTTCGCTAGCTCTCACCGCTCTGATCGCTTAATGAATGCGTCAATTAATTGGTTTGTCGGAAGTGAGGCGGTGTGATAATGTCAGGTCTGAAGACGATTGTCGGTGCCTTAATGGAGGCGGTGCGTCGTCTGAGAGACGTAATGATACTCACCATCTTTGTGCTGTCCATCTTCGCTCTGGTCGGCCTTCAGATCTACCAAGGAACGCTCAAGAACAAGTGCGTCCTTAACCCGAACAACACAGAAGAACTAACCGACTATCAGCTGTCGACTATGAACAACAGTTAGTATCACGTGATTCATATCTTCACTCGTCTTCATAGTCTTAGGTTACGAAACACCATGTGCCTCGAAGCGCTTTTTGTTAACTTGTTGTCTTGTAATTATCTGCCCCATAGCTATAGCATATAGCATGGGACAGATAATAAAATCGTTTTGCGTCTGTGCGTGTGTGTGTGTCTGTCCGTCTGTGCACACTCTCACGGTCGCATTTCGATTTTCACCAAATTGGACACAGACGTGTAAACCCCCAAAAGTAAGAACGAGTTCGTTGGGAGTCAATATCGCCCCACCCCTTCCCATATTTTCTTCCTAAAACCCGCATTTTTGACCCAGAGGTCCTGAAAACCCATGCAAAAATGAAAAACGAAATATCTGCCTTAAATGTTCACGAATCACCGAAATTCCCGCGTCTTATCGGAAATCGGGGTCGGGGAACACGATGGTGACGTCAGATTTTTGACCGGAAGTCATGGACTTGTGAACTCGGCTATGGGGCAGATGCCATGTTCCACAGAACGTATTTCTTGTTTCGTATGAGTCCACGAAAAGAACTAGAAGAAGCCAGCACTCACAAGAGTGTAAAGACCCATGTTGGCAACGTTTTTGTAAATCGTGACCTTGACCTTTGACCTTTTGAACCCACAATAAACGGGTTTACAGGACTTATGGTGGAACATTTGTATCTCACGTTTAATGTTCCTATGTCCATCGGTTTTTATGTCGACTTCCAAACTTTGGAAGTCGAAATAATAATATGGGTGACAACTGTCCGTCCGTCCGTCCGTCCATGTGTCCGTACGTCCGTCCTTCCACAAAAAGTTTCTTCGATTTCGATGAAATTTGGTACACAGGTAGTACTCGATGAGAGATGAAAACGGTAATGACCATGCCTGGATCCAAGGTCAAGGTCAAGGTCAGGAGCCCATGAAAGTCGGAAATTCGACCATTTTGGACCATTTTCAAACTCTATCTCCTCCCCCATTTATAATGGGGGCTGGCAAGTGGCCACGGATTCTTACACTAGGGGGCAATATCTAAAATTTAACCGTCAGGTTTTTGAAATTCATCCTCGTTTTTCGTCAAGTGACCTTTGAACTCTGGTCCTAACCACGTCTGACAAGTTATTTTTTTAAGTTTATCCGATCTTTGTCATACTTGGTATACAGGTAGTACTCGATGAGAGATGCACAACGGTATGACCTTGGCCCGTATCCAAGGTCAAGATCAAGGTCACAGGGACCCGAACGCCCAGGCGGAAGTCGACCGTCAGTCTCCGTATGGGACTAATTTTTGATATATTGTGCCGAAAAACAGACAGACACACAAATACGTCCTACCCCCCGCAACTGCCGTCGGCTTAGGTAGTTAGTTAGTTAGTTAGTTAAAGAATTTACATTAACGTGAAATAAGTCCTAAAACTTTTAGGTCACGGAACAAAAAACAGTGAGTCAAGTGCTAGTGCAGTTCGTTATATAGTTGAAGAATGTAGACAAAGTGCAGATACATTTCGATCTAAAAACTATAGGCTCCATGCACAGTATGGAAATATTATTTAGTAGGGCACATCTTGTGAAAAACTTACACAAAAATATCATTGTGCAGTGGAAACTGTAACTTGTGATATTTCTCGTGTTTTTTTTTAAATTTTCATTGGCTGTTAACCGATAATTTTAATAATACTGTTATTTTGATGTTATTAAAGGTCACTGGCTTCTTACGGCGAGAGGTGTGCCAAAACTTTGTCACGATGATGACGGGTAAACCATTTATTTAGTAATGTGATGTATTATTTATTTATTCGTATATTCATGTTTATTATTACTGGCCCGCCTAATGGGCCAGTATTGTTTTGCTCGCTGGCGTCTGTTGTCTGTCGTCGTCGTCTGTCAAGGTCTGTAACGCTGCCGGCGGGCGGGCCGGCTGACCGCCGGCGCGTGGGCGGTCGGCGCGCCGGCCGCCGGGCGTGTTGGCGGTCAGGCGGCCCACACTGCACGGTGGGCCAGTGCAGTTACGTCCCGTTAGGGCGACACCTTGTTTTATCTGTCCCTGCAGTTGCTAATAGCTACGTTACTAATAGTTGATAAAATGACGACAGACGCAGAAATGATTACATTACCGCTATAAGAGGCTGATGTTTTCACTGTGAAGCTGGACGCAGTGGCCTACGTTTAGTCAGTGTTTCAGCTTCTCTCAGCCTGCACGGTAATAGAATTATAAATACAATAGATATATTATAATAATGTTACTGGGTCTTTTTGCGTTGCCATTCCCGTCACGTCGATATAAAGCTATCAAAAAGAGACGCATAATGCTGCCTTTATTACCTCCCGCACCGAAGGTGATGGAAGGTTATGTTTTTGCCCGCGTCGGTATGTAGGTATAGATGTATAGGTATATGTAAATATGTTTGTGAACAACTTCCTGGCGCCAATTCAAGTCTGATTGTCACCAAACTTCGTCAGTCATACCCCTGGCCACAGGAGACGCTGTGATTAAATTTTCGAAGGTCAAGGTTAAAGGTCAAGGTCGGTGGGGCAGGTATGCGGCGCTATGCGCTCTACTGTTCATTAACATTAACATTACTGAACGCCCTTTTAGTTTAGAAGTGTTCCGGATCAAGTCGAAGTTGAGCTACCATAATTAACGCAATTACTGGAAGCGCTGTGAACAGTGAAAACTAAATTTTCGTTTTTTCCCTTAATTTTTATTTTCCACTGATATCGTTGTTGTGCACGTTGGCAGATGTCCGGAGAATTACACGTGTGAACAGTTAGGTCCAAACCCGAACTACGGCTACACGAACTTCGACAATTTCGGCTTTGCGCTGCTCTGTGCGTTTCGACTCATGACGCAGGATTATTGGGAAAACCTGTATCAAATGGTCAGCTCGTTTACACTTTAATGCATGCTACCTTTCAACTCGATGGAATAGAAGTAGTACTATTGCATAACGGTAGGCCTTTGTTTAGGACAATAATACGGGTCTAGTCGTTTACGCTGGTTGATTTAACCATCGACTCAAAAGACAATAAGGGGCGGCTACCTCGAGTGCAAAATGCCCTTCATAGAACGTTCATTGGAATGTTCGCAATAGTCAAAGCTAGCCAGTGATGCCATATTGACGTGAAGGGTATTCAATATAAAATGCACCCCCAACGAATAAGCATCTTTGCAGATTGTTTAGCGTTAAATTGCCAAAAGTGATTTACTCTTTTAGACATCGACTGTTCAAATGACGTGATGTTACACATGCAGTTTTACATGTAACGTAAAAGAACGCGCCACCGAACTCGTTGTGTGCGTTGATCGGTCCGCCGAGACTGTTGCACTGGTTCTGACTCAAAAACGAGCCACTAGGCCTATTGAACAGTATCAATGTGAAAACGATTAACTTCGTCAGAATATTTCGAAACCATTGACCAGTACGTCGTCCCTACACTTATCACCTTGCTCTTTCCTTATCATATGCGATCAATTTCATCATCAATTTCATCAAAATCAAGACCATCAGTTTCCAAATCTAGCAGTTTTCATATTCGTAAAGTTTGCTGCAAGGTAGTGTAGCGACGCATTTGAGGGGTGGTAAGATATTTTACTATCACTTTTCTGCAAATTTACAGTTAAGTCTGTACGTGAGAGTATTTTGAAAATCGGTCAGTATTTGACAAAGTTAGAGGCAAAAAGATAGTTGCACATTTTTCCGGACACGGTGCTGCATTGTTACATTTACAATGTATGCAAATCGTGTCGTCCGTGTCGCATGTATAGGTGCTGACGGCAAACGGTTCAATTCACATCATCTTCTTCATTATCGTCATTTTCATGGGTTCGTTTTACCTGGTAAACCTCATCCTGGCCATTGTCGCAATGTCGTACGACGACTGCCAGAAACAGGAACAAGAAGAAGAGAAAGCCGAGGCCATGGTAAAGTAGGCCTACTGGCCGTGTTAGTTTTCGTTTCTACAGCGCTCCGGTGATGACGAACAACAACACATGTTAAGCCCCGTCCACACCAGCAACAATGTCGAAGCAACATTGTCTATTGCTACAAGTCGAACGATTCTTTCGACAATATCGAAACGAAGTGAACATGTTCAATTTGTTCAATTTGTTTCGACTTTGTCGAAAGGACAAAATTTCGGGAAAAACTCGCTCAACGTTGTTGCTGTTTTTGGCAACAAAGTCGAACGTTGCTTCGACATTGTCGCTGGTGTGGACGGGGCTTTAGAAGTTTAGACTATTCGCAATAATACTTTAGGATGAAAGCGACAGTGTGGCATGGCATACGGTAAAGCTATGGTCAGAGGATGCCAGTCAGAGGAAGGCAGCGTAGACGAATGGCGGAGCTATAAAGCGCTGAAACCCCAATGACCCAGCGAGGACGGAGAGCGAAGGGCGTGCGATATGTACGTACAGTGTATATGCACGAGAGATGCAAATCCTATGTGATGTGAATGAGAACGGACGTGCTGAAGGTTGTGTAAATATTTGTATTATAATATGTGTAAAGTATATAGTGTCTTATCTTGAGTTGATCTCCGGCGCTAGCGAGCTACGCTACCAATAGGACCTAACAGTAACTGAATTAACTAAAGCTTGAAGAGCTAACGTCAAGGAGACCTTACCTTAGACCTTAGTTCATCCACGTGCATGTGCACATCGGGCAATACAGCTTCCCCACTGCTGCCTATCCAGCGCCACCTGTGCCGCTTCGTCCCATGTTAGGTCAATCCCTTTGAGATCACTGATCACCGTGTCCTTCCATCGCTTCCGTGGACGCCCTCTTCTCTCCTTTCTCGTTGCTTGAAACCAATCCAATGCCTGCTTTGGCAGTCTTCCATCCGGTATAAGTGTCCCAGCCAAGGAGCCTCAAAGAATAACGTTCCCGTACGGCAACGCCTCCAAATAAACAACAGAGACCAGGCAGCGTGATAGACAGGTGATTTGAAGTGCAAAAGATACGCTGCACGAGTCTTGAGGCTTGCATTTGCCAAACTTACAAAGTAACGAAGTAAACGTCGTGCGTTAGATACTTCATAAAGTTAAAGTTACTTGTTGAATCAAAATTATTAGTTACTATTATTTATAGTGATGTATTTTAGCACAGTACTGTGAACTAGAAATGCGTTGCAGAGCCCAGCGTGAAGCCCGCGCGGCATAGCAGTAACGACCCCTATCGACTAGCTGAAACAAAACTGAGTACTGATCGCCCCACAAAACTCAATACTAATCCCAGCAAGGTCCAGCAGTGGCGCCGCAAAGCGGACGTAGACAAACTGATGATCGACGACGGGGTATATATATTTGCCCCACTTAAACTCGGGAGTTACTGGACTGACGTTCACCAAATTTTTACACGATGTAGCCAAATCATCTACATTGAACCTTTTGAAATCGAAATTGCGATATTCCGATCCGTTTAGGAATACCAAAGCAACAAATGAAGGTGAGTCGGGGCGATTTCGCCCATTTTAAACCCTAAAATTGGTTGCCATAGCAGTCTTTCGGGCAATCGAAAAAGGGGGCCAGGTCGGTAAGCTACGACAATACCTACCATACGATGAAAACTTGATGTAAATCGGTCTGTTCTGTTGGATCCTGAGATAAGTTGTCTGAAAGGTTTATTCTAAAGAGAGAAACGAGCGGTTGTACACATTTGTCATTTTTAAACTTCGGAATTACTGGAACAATGTTCACCAAAGTTACATGCAATGTAACCAGATCATGGCAGATGAACTCAAAATGGCGATATTTCAAACTGTTTTGGAATGGAAAGGCGACGAATGAAAATGAGTCGGCCGATTTCGCCCATTTGACCCTAAAATTTGTTGCCATGGCAACGGATTTTTAGCCACCACAAAAAAAGGGTAAGATCGGTATTCTACGATCAAATGTCTATCATATGGTGTGAATTTGGTGAAATTCGGTTCAATGGATTCTGAGATAATTTGTCTGAAAAGTTTATTTTAAAAACGAAACGAGCGGTTGTACACATTTGCCATTCTTAAACTCCGGTGTTAGCTCCTACTGGATTAAAGTTCACCATATTTACAAACTTTGTAGCCAGGTCATCGCAGATGAACTTTTCAAAATCAGAATGGCGATAGGCCTATTGCAATTCGTTTCGGAATGCCAGGCTACGAATAAAGGTGTCCGATTTTGCCAATTTTGACCCAAAAATTGGTTGCCATGGCAAGCATTTACCATGTGGTGAAAATTTGGTGAAAACGGCCTGCAGTATGACATCCTAAGATAGCTCTGCTCAAAGGATCATTAACAGTAAAGAAATTAACGCACGCAGAACATGTAGCTCGTGGGGCATGCATGCCGCGCGGGCTAAACCAAGGGTAGATCCAGAAATTGGATTTAGGGGGCACCTCCAGTGTCCATTTCTCGGTGCCAAAGGCACAAAGCGAGGACGCCAAGGCCAAAGGCGTCGACTGGGTGGAGAATGGGCAGCTGGTATCCTCCTCCGCAGCCGACTAGGAGATCTGGGGAGCGTAGTAAGCTTACCCAGCGGAGCCCCCGGCCGAAATAGCTCGTTCTAAAATCTGAATGCCAAAGAAAGCCATCTGGTGGCACGTATTTCACTAATTTGTAATGAGTTTGGGGGCATGGCCCCTTGCCCCCTCCCCCTGGACTCGCCATTGCAGCGTGAGCAAGGTGCAGTTAGGTCGTTTTGATAAAAACGAGCTGTCGAACGACATTTGCAAAATATAACAGTTTGTCGTATGAAGGAGATGGAATCAAGAAGACTGATAAATTTAGACGAAGATGGAGGAGTACCGACAGCTGAAGATCAGTATCACGCAATGACTTCATCGCCTGCCGGTGGCTCTATGTCTCACAACATCCAGGTCTTGGAGCCGTCAATTCCCGCTGACGACGGCCACGATCGACGGCGTTCTGTGGCCGCTGAACGCGCCGTCGCCAGGTCGTTTATCGTGCGCGACTGTCGACGCTACAGTCTCGTCAGCAAGCGCGGCACGGTCAGTACACTGCCGTTAGTTTCACCAGCTTTACCTCAATAACCACACCGACCGCAGCCGCGGGGCTACGGTTTTCACCCTCGTTTGTCTGTCTGTCTGTTTTTCACGGTGGTCTAGTGTTAACATGCCTGACTGCGGTGTGAGAGGACCTTGCAAGTTCGAGTCTCACCATAGGCAGTTGTTTATCACGACAGCCACTGCGATATATAGCCTTGGTTGGCTTGATCTGGGGTTGGCGGCCACCCGGCGATTAGTCTGCATTCATCCAATGAACCGGGTTAACTGTCGCAATGGCTTGCCATGATGACAGCATGTTATCTGGTTGTTGTTGTTATAGTTATTAATCATTATCAATATCGTCGTGTTTGCCGTAGATAACGTTCTCGCCGCCACGGTCGCCGATGGCTCGCAGACGACTAAGCTCATTCAACTGGTCGTCCACTGCCGCCACAACGCAACCTGTCAGTAATGTCACTCGCGGATTCTCGCCGTGCATTGATGTCAGCATTCCGTACGCAGATGAGTCTTTTTCCGGTAAGATTGCCCACTGTGAATAGCCTACGTTCGCGTGAAACCCTTCATTTTGCACCGACGTGTCCGGCAGTAATGATCACAGTTAGACTGGAACTTGCTATCTGGACTGTTTCAGGAAATTTCGACGTTATATTTTTGCAGTCTACTGCATTAAACCGCTCGTTGCATGATGTCACGCCGACGCGCTTTCTTTCTCGTCCGTGACGTAACGTTTTCGGTTTATACACACACTAGCGCTTATACCTCGCGCCTACAGCGCTCGTGCCGTTACACCTCGAGCCTACGGCGCTCGGCCCGCTAGTTCTGAATTTCCCGACGGAGCTTGCCACTTATTTAAAGCGGCGTAGGGACGGCGCGCGGACTGCAAGCCCGCGGGCTCGATCGGCGCTTGCTAACCCCCTTGACCATCCGGAGGGTATAACGATGTCACATGCGAAATTCGGTGTAGATACACTCAAAACTGTAGCTGTGCATAAGGAACAAATAAACAGACAGACACACAGATAGACACATTCAATTTTATATAATCATGCACTGGTATTAACTAATTATGCCTTTCGTACAAATAGCCTGCTGGTGTAAGCCTACCGTCCACTGCAACACATTTCTTGAGCTGGGCGGAGATCCGCCTCCTTCATAAGCTCCGACCAGCGTTATAGCACTTGGTAAATTAATTTTAGTATAGATGTCTAGTACTAGAAGTTCAGCTTCACTGAAAACTGTTCAGTCAACGAACGCTCGTAGGTCACCTGTCATTCGCGTACATGTCATCGCGACTATACTTCCCTTAATTATCATCTGAACTCCGTAAAAGTTGTATACAAAGATTACGCAAATGAATATTGCGGATTTCAAACATGGCTGTCTCTAACCTCACTCATATATTAGTCGTAACTGTCTAGTAGCCTCCGGTTCTAAGACGTAGACTGATAGCACCATATTAAGAATTTTTATTACTTTGCAGGGACGCCGATCGGCAGTAGCCATGACATAACGACACGTTGGGCCGGTTCGGCGATGGTACCAGTTTCGTCTCGGTCCCATTTGGTGAATAAACCTAGCTTACCGCCACCGCCGAGCTACCAGGCGGCAACACAGTCCGGTTTATACAATTTGACGCCGTCGAAACAGTTCACTCAGCAACAGCATCAACGTCATCACATTGAGCATCGGCAACAGCACACTCCAGTGACATCACCACACGTTCCCGTGACGTCATCACTTCCGGCGTCCTTAGTGGCTCCGGCAATCACTGCGCGTGATCGCAAGATGTCTTTCCAGGTCGACTCGTCGACGTGGAAAGACCGAGAACCGACCCACTTCCGGTGGAACATGATGGCGGTCGCCAAGAGGGACAAGCAGGAGTTTCATCACAAGTTACCGACGTGCTACGACGAGGTTACGTCAACATTAATTTTGTCTTTTTTTTGTTCGTATATTTTGCTTTATTTATTTATTTTTTTTCTTTTCTTCTTCTACCGCTTCAAGGTAAAAGATTAATATAATTATAACAACTAGATGCGTCGCAAAGCCCGCGTGAGCCGGCCCGATGCGCAGCCAGACCAGCGCTAAAAGCTTTTGGCATCTGCATCGACTATAGGCGCCATCTGGTGAAACAGAAAACGGTAACAGAATGCTCTTTTCTGCCCCTCATTTATTTTATTGGGCATTTTCAGGGAATCGGCATAGAATCGGCATTGTTGATAAATGATCACCATGTGGAAAAGTTTCGAAAATGTCGGTTAACGGTAATAACGGACGTTGGAGAAAGCGAACAGAATGAAGATGAGGTATGCCACTTTTCGCCAATTCGCGCCCATAGGCGCCGGAACCGGGTGGGCCGTGTGGGCCATGGCCCACCCAGAATTTTGACCGTGTGGGCCACCCATGTATTTGGCCCACACGGATTTTTTCAACTTGTTCAAAGAGTG
>Ga0209780_1002397_pt1 | contig 13301 bp, 6 predicted proteins | sample WorMetexBAHAMAS2_FD_187384 | JGI IMG/M metagenome (GOLD analysis project Ga0209780, IMG submission 187384) | Marine gutless worms symbiont microbial communities from Max Planck institute for Marine Microbiology, Germany - Inanidrilus exumae... | ecosystem: Host-associated > Annelida > Digestive... | reverse complement strand
AACTCAACAGAACTAGAAGTAAACGCCGCGTATTTGCATGTCGCTTTCTTCTGACACATTTCAACACGAAGACGACGCTACGTTGGACACAATACTGCTAGCATAACATCAGTACGACTGTCTGTGTAATGGGCCCCTAAAATAAAAAGAAGAGGAGAGGCAGAACAAAGTAAGTAAGTTTTTGACACGGACCTACAAAGCGCTAGGTATGACACGCGACGCATCACGTGACCGTCCATTTTGTCTTCACTTCCCGCGTAAACTTACCAATTGAACAGAACTCATATTGAGCACGCTTGGAACTGCGAACTGAACTGCCATTTAGTTCAGTTCAATTCTGTCGCTGCCATGTGAACCGCTCGGTGCAGCATGCGGACATACCATCCATCGCCCCATCAACCGCAGCTGAAGTGAACAATACCCGATTTTACGTCCCAGCCGCCTTACTATAGATTCTTGGTTGGCACGCTCACCTACGGAACAAGAGATAGAGACGATGCAGAGGATTCCAAAGTTAGACTACACTACGCCGAATTGACATAAAGCTACAACTGACGCACGAGCTTCGACAGATGCTTTCGTACATCAGTAGGCCTAGAGTAACGACGAAAATATAATATAACATATTCGTTTACTAAAAAGCTCTCCTCTCATCTGTATCAAATCAAAAACCAATGCACCAACTTGGCCTGCAAGCATATTCACTTAATGCATAGTAATTTATTTTATTTATGTTCAATATGCAAATCACGGGTCACTGAGCGTCAGCGGCAATTACACGAGAGTAAACAGGACATTTTAAAGCGCTCAGGTACGGGATGTCTTAACAAGGATCACGCAGCTTTACCAGTCACCCACACGTTTATCCACAAATAGAATGGGCCATGCCTGTCTTTGCTCCTCAGCTACAGAGCATCACCGCACTTTGGTCGGTACTCATTTCGCGTCCACTGGTAATAGGAGGCTGAGTTGGCCTGGGTGGCTGGCTACATACGGCATTGATCACAGTAACTAGGAGGACGTGAATCAGTCAATCGATCAATAGAAAATGTACGTGACCCAAGTAAAATGTTGCTACAACAGTAAAATACTAACAGAACTAGAAGGGCTCAGTAGAGCGAATACCTCCGCCATTGACCTTGACTTTTGACCTTAACCTTCGAAAATTTAATCACCTCGTCCCTTGTGGCGAAGAGTATGACTGACAAAATTTGGTGACAATCGGACTTCAATTGGCGCCAGGAAGTTGTACACAGACATATATAGGCCTATCTACTGACGCCGGCGAAAACATAACCTCCCATCACGTTCGGCGAGGGAGGTAAAATCAGTAAACGTCCAAGTTAAAGACAGCAGGGTGGCACTAGTCGTTTGTGAGTGGCCTAGTCAACCAGGTGCCTGTCTGCTGTCTGATTCATCGGTGGTGACGAAATCAAACACTAATCATGTAAATGTCACACCAGTCTGCGGGACACACCCACTTTTAACACTTTGAACGTCACGTGAGCAAAGCAGCAGCAAATTTGCCACAAATATCAATGATGTCCGTCTTCATGTTGTCAGGCCAAAATGTACGCTGTCCGCGTCGCATGATGCTGCCCCTGGTGAGTCACAGTGAGTATGCCGACGGGACAGACAGACAGACGGACAAACAGACGGACGGACGCCAGACCGTTACATTACGCTTTCCGCTAGATGCGGTCGGAATAATGATAATTACGCACGCCCGTCTTTGATCTCTGGGTAGTACGAAACGATACGATGCATACGCACGCTTAACAAGTGGCTCAAGCTGTTCTGTTCTTCTGTGAGATTTTAAGGCACTGCAATGTCACCGCATTAGAGGCTTTGCATTTATGCGCTATATAAATCCACGATTGACATTGACATTGATTGACTGTCAATGCGGTGAAGTATGTAAATTCTTTCAGTATTTAAATACTGTTTAAACACAGTATTTAACGGCGAGTATTTAAATACTTGTGAATTACAGGTGTTCAAAGCGATATTTCAATACCTTTTAATACTTAATACAATATTTAGTAATTGAAACTTTCTAAATACTTTTCGCAGCAGGTTATATTGATTGTTCTAAGTATTTAGGAGTTTTAATTGACAGTAAATTATCCTGGCATAATCGCATTGATTACGTTTATAATAAAATTATAAAATTTACTAGTATTTTTTATAAAATAAGAGATAAAATAGACTTTGATGTAGCTAAAATGATTTATTTTGCATTTGTTCGTTCACATCTTACATACAATAGTGAAATATATGGGAATACTTATACGAATCATCTAAATAGGTTATTGATTCCCAATAACAAATTATTGCGTATATTAAAAATGCACCACGTGACACTCCTGTTGTCAAACTTTATGCAAATTTTAATATACTCACTCTTCCTCAACTTCATACTTATCAAATTCTGAAATTTGTTCATAACTGTATTTATCACCAAAACAAACTGCCATCCATATTTTCCGATTATTTTATCCAGAATTATATGATCCATATACATAACACCCGCTCTAGAGAGCATCATCTTGAACACATACAGTTCCCTGGGGCAAAACTCTATCAAATTTAAAAGAAGCTGTCTATGGAACTCTCTCCCAGATAAACTCACGTCTGTCATATCTGCCCATTCAGTTTTCCAAAACTTTACAGAAATTTATAATTGACAAGTCCTTAGTTCCATTTATAAGTTATAACTCTATTTTACGTCATTTCTGATATTTTTCTGAAATCGTATGCTAGCTGTTAGTTGTGTTTGTGTTCCAAACTCCGTTTTTTGTTTTGTGTGTGTTTTTCTTCTCTTTATTGTGATATGCTTGTATGTCTGTCTTGTCTGTCTGTCTGTTATATAAACTTATATTCACAAAAATTATGTGTATATACGCAGGCGACCAGCTTTGATGGAGTATTCTTTCTGGTAACCTTCCACTGTATTGTTATTAACTAGGCGAGAAATAGATGCATGCACTGTTAGGCCTACTGCAGACTGACTTCCACAGAGTAGCTAAATCTCCAAAGCATTGGAGTAAATTACGAAGGAAAAGTTCGAACATTCTGTCGATAACTGGGAAATATTTCGCAAAGACAAACGTCGTCGCTGTCCTCTTTTAAAGGGTTAAAACGATGACAAGCCAGTTCCGTCTATGCGGCAAAAGTCAAAAGATGGCGATGAAGACCTGTTTAGGTTTATCTCTCTCACGCTGACATCCATCTGCTGCTGCTGCTGCTGCTACTACTACTAGGCCTACTACCACTGCTACTGCCGTGTTTCCGAAAGATATAATCGGAACGCGCTGAATTTCCGAGTAGAGAGCCGTGATGATTAATCCTTCCAGGGAAGTGGCAAATTTAATGGACAGCTGCAACAAGATTTAACACTTCAGTTAACAATGACCGGTTAATTGACCACTTCTCGCTGTACAAAATCAGACAACTCACCGACCAGCAGCCAGGGTAGGCCTGCAGATTGTGACATTGTATTAAGATACCGTGATGGCCTAAGAGGTTGTGCTGTAATATGATGGCCCCTTCTAACGGATTTACAGACTCGCTGGGCCACATGAGTTGTAGAAATTAACACTAAAATGAATATCAGTATTAGTTACTAAAATCCTTACAAAAAAACTAAGATAGACATACGCCTAGCAACAAAGAGATGGGAGCTTGTTAAATGTTACAGTGATTACCATTGTTGTTCTTGCTGTTTCTGCTGCTCGCTGTCGATGTAGACCATCCGCTTACAAATGCCAACAAGCATTTTACAAAGTAAACCCGGGGTTCGATTATTATAGGCTCGAGGCTCGAAGAGTCTATATTGAAATTACTCTACAGGGCAAAAACGGTGTTCACGCGTTCGGCTATAACTCCGCCCAAAGTCAACCGATTTGGATCAAATCTAGAACACCGTGAGTACATATGTTTGGGACTGGCTCTGGCAGATTTTGGGCGCGATCCGCCAGTAGCGACAGTTTGAGAGGCAGCCGATTTTTTGTCCACTAAATAACGCACGATTTCACCGATTTCCCGTCGGACAAATTTTACGACATTTGAATAAACAACGTCGATCGGTGTCGCCATGTAAATTTTTGGAACATAATTTTATAATTTTTTTAAAATTTTTGCCGTAAGGGGTCGTTTTTCCAAAAAACGCAATAATTGCTCACAAAATTTTCAGGTCTTGCGACTTCAAGCCGCCATAACTATACAATTATTACAGATCGCCGGAAAATCACTACCAAATAATCCCCCTGCGGGATGTCTAGTTTCCATTTGAACCGTTAAAATCAACTCAAAATCATTCCCTGGGCAGGGATGTACGCTCCGTACAAGAAACATACTTCCCACATTTTCGGCAACGAAACGTCCGCTAGTTTCAATACGACTTGTACGCTTTTCTATTCATAATATCGTACTTAATACGTGCTATATTTTTATAAGTATGGGAGTTACAAAAATGTTACAAACAGCTGAAATGACGTTCAAGGTCATTCAAAGTCACTGGTATATTGGTACCCTTCGATAGGCCGCATATGATTTCCCATTTTTCCGTTTCTCTATCTTCGCACGATTTCTAACGATACAATTGGTTTCTGCAGTGCAACTTTCATATCTATAGGACAGAAGCTGGTCTCTCTCATGCAGTGTAATCGCTTGGTTGCAACAACTTCACGCTAAATATCAGTTTCCCCCGCCAATTGGAATCCATTTTATCGAAATTTTTCAGCTCAAGTTGTTTGGTATGCGTTACGCAGTAGTTGTGCGCTGTCAACGAATTTTTTTACACTCTACCGTCACAGTTGCTTTTTGCAGTCTTTTCGTCCAGACGCTGCATAGTGTTAGTGTTAGGCTGTCGTTACATGCACGAAATAAAATTCTTTTCATATGATATAATTGTATTTCATAGACATACCATCGATCACCTACGCGTAGCAAGTGCAAATTTTGTTTCCTTGGTGGAGGAAGATAAGGAAAATGTAAAGTAAAACAAGGCAATCGTAGACATCATACTTCGCCCGCAGTCTGCAAACGCACCGTTAACTTTAAATACTTCCTTAACCATTAACGCTAAATTAACTTCGATTTCCTACGTCCATCAATATTATATTTGTTTCTTCGGCAAAGTACACCGTTACCATAGTAACAATGACAACGGCATAGTGCGTTTCCGTAATTCTTCCCATTAATCGCCGAGTGGTCAAAGCACTCGGACGCCATGTGCAGTAGAGCGTGAAGCGCTCAGTGGCTGTGGTTCAAACCTCAGCCCGGCGCGTCCGCCTACCAAAAGAATTATTTCAAATAATTCCTACGCACATGATGAACAGAAAGCAGGAAAAAGGTTTCGACAGTGTCCTCTATAAGCTCCACCGTTGCTGACACCTTGATTGGCAGCGTTAAGGTGTTGGCCGCGCTGGCGTGGCTGAAGCAACTAGACTTGGCTAGCCACTGGCTGGAGCCATACACAGCACCAGCCAGGGCTAAGCCAGACAGTAGGTCATGTCTAAAGGGGGCGTGCTATCAATGCCCGACAAGATGTTCACACCTACTTAACCCCGCCTTCCTCGCACGTCACGCACATACATCGCATACACCTACCAATTCCCCTCCTCTCCCACACTGGACCGCTGTATGGTCTCAGCGCTGATGTTCACTTCAGAGTAGGCTGGACCACAACCACAACGATCCTACCATGGCTGAACTTGTTGATGAACTTAATCAAACATTATTTACTGCTGTTCTGCATAACGATGATCACGTGCTACGTTACATTTTACCGGATCGCCTTAATCATTCGTATTGTCTTAGACCGAAGCGTCACGAACTCACGTTGGCAATTAGGCGCGATTCTCGAAACTTATTCCAACGACTTTTGTTTAAAGACATGTATTAGCTTTTTTTACATATTTTAGCAATTTTCACAGCATGTATTTGTATTATCATGTAATTTGTTGCGTTTTGCCAACTGCATAATAAACCTATATGTATGTATTATGTACGGACGGACGCCCTTTAATAATAGGAAATTGAATCTGTCCGACTTTACGGTAAATAAGTAATTTAAGCCAAATCGGTCGTTCGTAGCGAAATTCATACTGCTATACGGCCCATACAATGCATTGTCAATGCGAAAGAAAACCCCCAAAATTGTCCGTTCCCTTGGGATTTCGTCATCCTGCCGGAGGAGTACCGAGCCACGGCCATAGGCAACATGCACAAAAATTTGGTTACAAGATCGCGCGGTGTGTGATTCGGGAGATATGCTCGCGGACAGACAGACAGACACACAAACGCGCTCACTACAATACTTCGCTACCGCGGGTGAAGTAACAACATGATTTTGCACGTTTAATTGTTGCTTTAATGAGAGACGATATTTGACGAGACCAACCAAAACGTGCGATATTTCTTTGCTCTAGCGATGGAAAATTTTTCATGTGTTATTTTTCTGTCAGATATACGGGCCTACTAGAAAATATTGGTTAGTTTGGCCAAATGAGCAAAGGCAGATTCATTTTGGCGAATTGAACGTAGTAACTGAGCTATAGCCAGTTCGGCGAAGAAGCGGCATCTATTGATTACTAGACGATGATAGACTGTGAAGGGTGATTTAGTTCCTATGTTCGCATGTCTGTGGCTCAACTATCCAAAGTTTCTAAGTTGTACTTAAACACGCGTTTAAAATTTTGTTAACAAAATCGAAGAAAATTAACAAAATAAGTTTTGTGTTTAAAAACAGCAAACGCAATAACACTGTTTCAAGTATCTATTTAGGAACTACTTATAACAATCCGAACTTCCTGACTAAGAAAGGATTAAGAATATCCACGAAAATATTGATTAGGTAAGGTATACACCGAACTGAACTAGCAATAGTAAAATATTTACGATCACTTCGAAGAACTGCGAGTCGAGGTATCGTAGTGCAATGCCGTCGGTTTCAGATAAACACAAACAGTAAGCAAGAAATATAAGACGATGTCGTGACTCACGTACCGATGTAATGAAGACGGTGACGACAGGTAGATTTACCTGTTCGTCCGCTGTAGTTGGCACACCTGTATAACTGATCATTGCCAGCAGCTGCAGTCTGAGATGCGGTGGCGGCGGCGGCGGCTGTCGCTAGGGCGACTGGATGCTGTGTGCGTTGCGTGCCATACGTACCGTTGCTCTGTCAGCCGAAGACGTCCTTCGGCTAATGACGAACCGAGTCGCCTGCGGTGACGCAGGTGCGCGAAACGTCAATATTCCACGCCGCAGTTCTCTTACCTGATCCACAATATGATTACCGACACTGGCACTAACGACAGCGTGTCTTCGACATTTCAGAGGCCATAAACATCTAGTGTTTGGGTGTATCCATCACGCTTTTGAACGGTAAAGATCGTGCTAACGGTATGGCTGTTAGGCAGACTAAATTTAAAACAGGAAGTTCAGCTATCGAGGACGACCACGCGACACGCTATGTCAAATCTTGTCAACTGCTGCACAACTGTACGAAAAAATCCCGTTTGAAAAAACTTGCAATACGTGAATGACATTGAGTTGACACTATTCGATATACCGCATATTGCTTACTGTTACTTACTATATGTACCTTATAGTAACAATGTATCTATCTTGCACCTCAGCATATACCGCGCTAGCATAACGTCGCGCGGTAAAAAAAATTGATTGCGTTTGATAATGGAAGGTTTGTGGTTGTGCGCGCTATGCAGAGCACGATACTAATATTTTTCCTTATTTTTTGTTTCTGTGCCGTGCGCTAGACTAAGCTGGCCATTTCGTCAGCTTTTAATCGCACGTAAATATATCGTATCGTATCGTAATATAGCAATTCTGTCCGTCTGTCTGTCTGTCTGTCCGTCACACGCTGGTACTGCACCGATCATCAACCAATCAACGCTGCATATAACCTAGTTTTCTGATGACAAAAAAAACTTCATAATGGGCAATTTTCGACCATTATCTCGTTATATTAGAAACGATACAAGACAGGAACATAGTTACTATAGAAGGCTAATAAGAACTCATATGTGATCTATCGAATGATACCATTTCCAATGACCTTGAGTGACCTCTAGCACTGAGCTCACCTAGCCCCCTCCCCCAAAGTTACGGGCGGCTGGGAACCCCGGCCTTATAGGCACTTGCCTACCTGCCTAGACTGTCCGCTACTGGCCACGGCGTCAGGTCTGTTAACCACTAGCCTACCTTTCTAGCCTCGATTGTTTAATTTTTCACTCGGTATCGATGAATACAGGTGTTTCATTTGCTGTGGATGAAAGTCGTTGAGCTGCAAGTCCGTAGTCCAACAGTACTCGTGCAGCGGTCTACGGGTGTAGGGGCCCTATCGATGCTAGCGCCCCGCCCCTGCCGGCAGGTGCTCCTTCCCATCATGCCCCACTCATCTCCATCCGCATCTCGCCTACCTGGCTACCTGGTGACTTCATTACATCACGTGACGATTCCAGTATGACGTCACAAACAGCACGATCATCGTCATTATCATCACCACCAGCAGCATGATCGTGATCCAGTGTACTCCACGTGGCAATTTTGTGTCTACCGACTGCGCTAAGCAAACGAAGACCAAGTTTTCAATCTGCAGCATTGCTTCTACAAGGTTTGCCCATTAGTGGACACGAGACGCCCGCAGCAACAGCCCCGTTATAGCGCAGGATGGCCTCGCACGATGGACTGTTACAGCGAAATCACGACCTTATGTCTGGATCGGATTCGAAACGTGTATATTTCTGTTATTTTTAGACCTCTTAGGAGGGACCTTAGCCTGCTTCTTGCTGTAGCAAACGTGACAACCAACCTATCACACTAACAGGTTACCATCGAACGCCCTCACTCGAGGTCGCGCCACCCACTTCAGCACAAAGAACTGGACAGCTCGACAGACAGTCAGTTCAAATTCTGTATTATTGTGTGCACGTTTAGTGCTACCTGTGTCCGTTCAGAATGTACATGTCACCTCGCTATATGCATCCGTAACCGAAACTTAATATTTTTGTCATCATGTGATCGTGAACTTTGACCTTTGGCCTTGACTGTCCAGCTTGACCTGTATAACGTTAGAGTGAACCAGCGTGCCAAATATCTATGTCAAAGGTCATTTAGGTCAAAGGTTATTGTCTGGACACACACAAACACACTCATAGCCGACAGATTTCTCCCCCTGGACCACTATAGGCCTAGTTGTCGGCAGTGACAAAATATTGTCGCTGTTCACTGTTCATTAAACGGTGAGAAGAAATGTGCACACACACAACTGAACTGAAAGGGTTCAACAGTGCTCTTAACGTCAATCATTCATTACCTACGCTGGCATGGCCGACGGCGCGGGTAGGGCGTTCAGTCGCGTTTGTCTGTCTGTCTGTTTGTCCGCGCTCTAACAGGAAAACGGCTTGAGCTATCAACACCAAACTTGGTACACGTATACTGTATAGCAGTCGCTCGGCATGCATTGACCCAGAGGTCAAAAGGTCAAAGGTAAAGGTCACACGGTTACGAAAACCGTCACGGTCGCACGGTTGCTAGTGACGCCCCTGTGCTACCTTCGGCCGTTGCCGGCCTGGGTCTGCATGTCGATACGACTGCCTATGTTTTCTAGTTTTCCTTTGCATTCTTCCTGCTCGCTCTTGTGACTTTTATTGGAAATCTGTATTCACCATCAAAAATGGTAGCAAAATACAATATAAAACAAAACAAGACAGTGAAAATACTTAAGTAAAGACAGAAGAACAGACAAAATTTATTCGTGCAGTGCAACGTTCGCAAATTCGCAATGGTACAAAGTACGTGGTCAGTATTAATACCAGTACATAAAAACCACAATACACACCAAACTAGACAAATGTGCAGTCGTATCAGCAAGCACACTCACGTTGCTCTGTATCCCGGCCCATCCCCATCGCGAAGGTTATACTCCTAATTCGAGGCTTAAGGTTAGGATTTTGACCTTCGACCTTTTGATCTCAAGGTCAGTGCATACCGAGGTCTTGTCATGGACTACAGATGTCTACCGACTTTGATGCTGATAGCTCAATCCGTTTTCCTTTTAGAGCGCGGACAAACAGACAAACAGACAGACGTGACTGAACGCTTTACCCCACGCCGGCGGCTATACAGCTGGCGTGAGTAATAACACACGTTTATGATAAGCAGATAGCAAACAAAATTCAAAGTATACTGTTATTAGAATACGGAACGACGAAATGATAAGTGCTCAGAAAGATCCCGCCCTAGATTTTGTTATTCATAAAAACTCATGTTTCAGATGAATTTAAACAATGACTGATAGAGAGATCGTGTGTATCGTTTGAGCAGTACGGTAACTGTGGTAACTGCGCAGTGGCTAAGACTGCCGCAGAGAGCGTAACCGATGTGGACATTTTGGACATAGCTTATGACATCTGTAAACAGGTTTAAATAGATTTACGTATTAATTTACATTACTATAATGTTGCCTGTAATGAAGCAAATTTCATACGCATTGGCGATATTCTTGTACTGTTAGCAAAAATTAGTTCGGTTAAGCCTAGGCCTATAACACAGTTAAGATGTGATTGGCAAATGGCAATTCTTCGATAGATTTGTACATAAATTCTTCATGATCACAACAACGAAAGAATGACGAAAATTGACAGAATTATCGCAGACATAGAATTGACAGTTTTTTTGACTCACTATACAGACGAGAGCGACTGATCATCTGTTGGCGAACGTGGCCAATTCTGGGAAAGGCGACGGCGTTTTGCGGGTGAAATCTCGACGCTATAGGTCGAGACACGCAACTAGTCGTCCGTCTCTACGTGCCTTGGAAACGACCGGCAGATGTGGTGGAGGAAACATTCCTCCAGCGAGCTTGTGACGTGAAGACTGTGTGACATTATGGTGATTACAGAGTGACCCGGACTAGGACGTCGAGGAGTCAGTGAACGAAGAAGGGATTTCAATAAAGTCCACACGAGCATCAACGTCAATGTCGAAACAGCATTGTCGAATGCTACAAGTTGAACGATTCTTTCGACATAGTCGAACGTTGTTTCGACGTTGTTGCCGTTTTCAGGCAACAATGTCGAACAGTTTTTTTCGTGAAATTTCGACCTTTCGACAAAGTCGAAACAAATTTAATGTGTTCAATTTGTTTCGACTTTGTCGAAATGACGAAATTTCACGAAAACTCGTTCGACATTGTTGCTAAAAACCGAAAAACGGCAACAACATCGAAGCAACGTTCGACTATGTCGAAAGAATCGTTGGAATGTAACATTCGACAATGTTGCTTGGACATTGCAGCTGGTGTGGACGTGGCTTTAGTCGTCTGTGACTGGAGCATGATCTCTGGTCTGACTCCTTGAGAAAAGCCGCAATTGCGCACATACGGACAAATGTGCAGACTGTTATAATAACAGTAAACAATAGCAATCTTGCAAAGATTTAAGGCACTTTGAGTCAACAGTCAACTGAAGCAGAAGCGCTTGGTGGCAGGACTTGTAGCAGGGCGTGGGAACCCGGGGGGGACACATAGGTTATGGGTGAGGGGAACAAGCCTCGTACTTGTAGGCCCACTTGTAACCATACACTCACACACATCTTCAGAACATCACTGAAAGTGTTAATTTTAACCGCCAGACATCTGACACCAATAAATAAATGCTCATTTGCATATTTGGCAGATCTAAAGTTTTGTAAGAAGTGGTAATTTTCTAAAAGAATTTGGAAAAATGTTGCAGTTGTCAAACATGGCCAAACATATATAATATTGCTTGTACAATGCATAGGCCCACAACGTCACCTCCCCTCAGAAAAGACAAATTTTGCCCTCAGCTGGGCGCCCGTTCAAGGAGTAAAAATTCTAAGCACCATGGGGGTTCGTTGTTGGTTCCCCCAGACTCCTTTCGTATGCTTCATCTACGCGTTCGCCATGTCTCCCACTCTGAAATTGGTTCCGACGCCACTGTGGTATATGTTTGTGTGTGCACGAAATGAAACCGTACAGGTTATCTATCTTGCCTTTCTAAATGCACAGATTTTGTACAAATGTGAATTTCTTAAATAAAATGAAATAAATATATGGCCTGCGTGTCTTTGATGTTGCTGTTATGGCCTGTTGACGCTCGTTGCGCTCACGTTAACGCATTCATTATACTCAGCCATTTATCCATCATTGTCAGCGTTGTAAAGTAAACCTAGAATGGCTGCTACCTTGTACTGAACTTATCACCCTAGCACTTACTTCAAGGCTTAAAGCAAAGTACCATAACGTCGACAGAACGCGGTACGCAGGCCGGAAGTGCGACGGATGTGTTAAGGATGGCGACGCAGGTTGATATGTGCGACCGTCGCTAATGTTAATGCCATGTAGCAGCCGACGGCGGCTACACGACGCACAGACTGACAGACAGACGAGCGACAACGCGCCGCACGCGGGGAACGTCACCTTGCGAACAGCGTTAGATCATTAACGCCAGGCGGGCAACGCACGTTCGCACAATCTAAGACGCGTCCTCGGCACCCACCACACAGAACTCGGTATTTCGTGCTAAAGAGACAGAATTGTTCAGAGAATCGTATACTTGGTATGACGTGTAACGAACATTGAAGAATTTCTGTGTTCGAGTGTCACCTAAAGGCAAGCGACAGAATCTGTACTGTTGTAAGGCCCATTCAAAATCAATAGGAAAAATGGAAAATTCGACCCCTGTAAAATCGTAACCACTGAACATTTCATATTGAAAGTTGGCACACGTGATTATGTCGAGAACATCACCCACTACACAAATTTTCATGTACATCGCTTCAGTGGGGACTTCTCCACAAATAGGTGAAATATAACCCTTTTGTGACTTTTTTCCTGTCCTGTCCTGTCCTTTTTTTCTCGTTCATACGCCCAGCTCGAACCGAGCGACCGATTTTCGCGGTTTTGGCTCAAATGACGTGGTTCAGCCCAAGGACGGTCCTTTTGGGGTTAGGACGATGAGTGACATCATCTGGGGGAAATGTGCCCCAAACCACCCTCCCCCCAAAAAGGGGCGTGAATAGGCATTTTCAAGCCAAAATAACATAATACATATCTCGGCCGCGTTTCGAGCGATTTTGACGAAATTAGGCAGATTGATGCAGTTCGACCCTCTTCACCGTTCCGACCGTTAAAAATTTGAAATTTCGAAAATCCAAGATGGCGGCGGCCGCCATCTTGAAATATCGAAAAATCGCGATATCTCAGCCGCGGTTAGACCGATTTCAACGAAATCTGGCACGATGACGTAGTT
>Ga0209780_1002396_pt1 | contig 13303 bp, 3 predicted proteins | sample WorMetexBAHAMAS2_FD_187384 | JGI IMG/M metagenome (GOLD analysis project Ga0209780, IMG submission 187384) | Marine gutless worms symbiont microbial communities from Max Planck institute for Marine Microbiology, Germany - Inanidrilus exumae... | ecosystem: Host-associated > Annelida > Digestive... | reverse complement strand
ACTATTTAAATTTAGGTGGGCACCAACCATATCTTAGGAACGGCTGTCATCTCAGGTTCTGTCAGCGTAGATGGACGGTCACTATGGTAAACTGTTGATGGTTTCTGTCGTCAGTTTATCACACTGACTATCAACATCTGTGTACAACACGGTGGGTCTGAGGCACTGTGTTGCGCGGGTCTGTCAGCAGCAACGGTGACCTGTGTAGAGTATAGCATTGTTTTTTCATGCAGCATAGTAGGGCCGTGACTTTTTAATGGCAAGTTAACCCGTTAATTGCTCAAAAAATTTTATCCTGTTAAAAATGTTTGTTCAGTTGACATTTATGTGTCTTATTACTTACTTATTTTGTTCCGATATATCACCTGTTTCAGTTTCAGTTAATGTAATGATGAAGCTTGTTGGAGGAATATTAACGGAACATTTTGCATTGTAATTGAATGTGGATTGATAGAAATATTTGTGTCACAAGCATTTTCCACGAAAAGAGTGTACTAGTTATTTTTGAGTTACTACCATTTATTGACTTTTAATCCATTAAATGGCCATTGAAGATGTTGCAATTAATTGATATTAAAATTTTTAGTCATAATGAGCCTGACAGAAAAGTATAGTGTTTTGTGATGTCACGTTATCCAGTATTTGTAGCTACTTGTTACTTGGTTATTTTTTCCTGAGACTATCCGGGAATTTGAGAGCAGATGTGGAATGTTTCCAAACAAAAACTGATACCATAAGTTAAAATGCTTTGAAGTAATCACTTGTGTCAAATTGGATGCTAGACCGTCCGAGGAGTTGGCTATATCGACTCAGATGGTTGTTCATTTCACTAACAGTAATACAACAGTACTGTGGTGTCATTTGTTATTAAGAACAAATCAATCATTAAAAATGTTTTTGTAATTTTTTAGATGGCACGTAACATTTGCAGTTTGCACAGCAGTGGTATGGGTAAATGCCGTGATGGAATTAGAAGTGTGGTTGCATGGGATTCCAGTGATAGTTGCACAGTGACAGTGATAATTTCTGCAGTAATATCATGGGACTGGGTTCGATTTTTGCAGTACCAAGTCCTGTGTGGAGTACTTCCTACAACCGCTTAGGATTTTATGGCACTGTTAGTTTCAGAATTTAAGTTAGATTGCACCTTTAGGTTAATAGTTTGTCACAAAATTTGATTTTTTTTTATAAAGGCTGTAACATTTTTGCTAGTCTTATTTGAAGAGCTCGTCGATGATATTATTTCAAAATGTTTCCTACAAAAGTCAGAATTATATGTTCATAAAGCAGCTACCATGATTGTGTATATTGTCTGGTCTTGAATGAACTCACGGCTTATGTGAACCTTTAAACTGGGTATTGCATGACGTCAAGAAAATTTCCTGCATGTTATGAAGGTGTCAGAGCTTTTGCATTTTATTGTCGCTTATTCTTATTGTGAATCTCTAGCATTGCAATTTTTTCAGTAATCTTGATGCCATCATCTTTTTTTTAACAGCCATTTTTTGGGTGAAGCTGTGTTAGCCTTTTCGTTCTCTGTTTTTCTTTTTCCACTTGTTCTAGAAGAGGTTGTTCCGGGATAAATGGCACAGGTTTTTTAATTGGCCAGATGCCTTTCCTGCCACTCAACCAACAGTGTCAAAGGCACTGAAGAACGCACGGCAGTTACTCCAGCCATTGGCCTAGCCTCATCTTTTATTGAGTTTCTTTGTCCATCATTCCTGAGTGGGAAGGGTTTGTTCCTTTTAGACCAGCTGACCGATACCAGTACGTCTGCCACTGATCCCCAAAGATTTTCTTCTAGCGCAGATGAGTGAAGACGGCTGAGGGGAAATGGCCAGTTCAGGTTTACCTTGAAAGCGGTGTTAAAATGGATGAGGTAGTTGTGAACTAGTTACTGTTGTGCATTCTTATTTACACATATAAAAACCTTGTGTCTTTGTGTCTGAAGACACCAACGGTACTATATAAATGTCATATTGTTATCGGTAGTCATTATTTGTAGGGCTGCATATTAATTAAAAATTTTAGTTGCAATTAATCGCACATTTAAAATAACTAATTGCGATTAATTGTGCTTTCTAATATGATTTTTGTGAAGAAGCCCTTATCATTAAGATTTTAACCACCATGCTTAGCTGTTGGCATCCTGTTTAAAAATAGCAACAACATGTCTCAGTACAAATCCTGCTTAACTAAAACTAGTGCCTTCTTCTTTTCTATCAGAATTCAGACGTTTAGACTGCTGACTAGGGGCTGAAGTCATACGTCTTATTTGTTTCTCAGCCAGTTGTTTAGAGACGTCAGTTTGTTGACATTTTTTGACGACAGTCGGTTCCGATTTCTTGCTGATAATATTTCCTGACAATGAGTACAGTCGTTTATGTGGCATAGCCGTGATTTTCATAGAGCAGTATTTGTGGACCAATGTGACAGCAGTTGGATAGCCAGCACCAGGCATCGTCCGTCACTAAAGAGGACATGCAGTTCATCCAACTCGCATACAGCTTTGAAAGGACAAACGGTCGGAGATGCTTGCGATAATTGTTCTGATGCCTTGTCTTCTGAATTTGAGAACTTACACTGTTGTGTGAAAGCTGCTGTAGATGTCAACAAGTGAAATTACTGCACCTCGCAGTTAATTTTCGAATTGCGGTGTTAAAAGAATTAAAAAATTACGATTAATGTATTCCACGTTAATTGCAGCATTAACTGCGATTAATATGCAGCTCTAATTATTAGTGTGTTTCTTATCATCTCAGATTAGCTGCTGCTTCGTTATTTGCCGTTGATAGTACATAACTCAGATAACTGAAGCAGCGTTTATTATATAGATGTAAGTAGTACGTTATTAAAGAGTACAGTCCGATAGATGTTGTGATTTGAAAACCGAAGACCAGCGCCAGTTGTATGTTGATTTATGGTGAATCTAGTCGGTGATTTTTGCTGTCTGATTTTTGTGCTGTGATAACCGATTGATGCATACTGATGCTGATTATTATTCGTAGATTAATAGCATCTTGGTGTTATCTGAACGTGCTCATCTTCTGAATATATGACTAGGGTACTCACTGTTAAGTGTTGATCTTTGTTGCAGTCAGATTTTGATAGCATCTGTAAACTGTATTGTATGTGTTGTTTATGTGTTCTAAATGTATCTGTGTCGTGGTTTTATTGTAGCTGACAATAAGATGATGAATAAACAGCAAAAGGGCTCGGTCTTGTTAGGAATTTGACTCGTTGTACTAATTATCTTAAATTGATGCACAGCAAACGCTATCTCAGAGGCACCGTGTGATGCACTGTGTCCGTTGAAATCTTGTCAACTGCTGCACAGTTGTACGAAAAATCACATCTGAAAAGACGTGCAGTAGGTGAATAAACAAGTTGTCGATAATATGTGCTATATTTTCTGAGGTATAGTAGCTAGAAAGGTTTCAAACAGCAAAAATGACCTTAAGGTGCTAGTCATTCAAGGTAATTGCTATTTGTGCCATTCGATAAGCCACACACGATTTTCTATTACTCTTCCATTGTAACTATGTCTCTGTCTTGCTCCATTTCCGAGATATTATCTGCTATTTCCCAAAATTTAAAGAGGTCACGTTATCGCAACGCAACCATATCCTCTACTCCTTCCAGAATAGACCCGTTCCGTTTCCAGGCCGAGGTCGTTTTTTGTGTTAATTTTATGTTCTAGTATATTTTGTTACGGATGCATGTTTGCTTTAGTTGTGTTCGATTTTCTTTTTTCAGTACTAAGCCAAGAGATTGGCTGCGAAGAACGTCGCCGAAATGACCTATTTGTGTTGGGTGGAACGTAAAACCGTAACTCAATCAGTCGGGGATAATCTCTCATGCGTGCACTAATGCTCCTCCGCGTCAATCTACACACGAATTTTGAAATGACTACCTTCACCCATTCCCAAGATATGATTAGATCCCCAAAATTGAAAATGTGTCAATTGACCTTGACCACGGCCGTTAGGTGGTAGTAAGTTTCTCATCCCAAGGCTAACAATTTATGTATATTCTACGTGTGTGCAAAATTTGACGACTCTAGCTTCAGCCGTTCAAGAGATATGATTTGGGACGCCAAATATGGGTCACGTAACAGGACCACGCCCCCTTTAGGGATGATTTGTCCTCCGTGGGCTAGGACTTACTTCGATCAACCTATCTACCAAATTTGAAGTTCGTCTCCACCCTTTATGGATATGGAAGGCGATACGGATGGTGGAAAGTAGGGCGGTTTAGAGTAGTTAGGGGTTACTTTAGGGCACTGTCCAGATTTATTATAGGGCCATTCAGTAGCGCTCATACGAGTTGGTAATAGCCTTCCATAGTAAATATGTACCTATCGTGCACCGTGTCTGAGATATAGAGATACTGGTCGAAAGACACCAATTTTAATCTGCCCCTCCTGTACTTGGGACCCATTGGGGGTGACCGGGCCACTGGAATTTCGGTGTGATCTTTGGCTTCAGAAACTAGTCAGTGGACTCGTATGGCGTTGTTTGCGTGATCCTACATTCAGCCGTTTTGATACAATACCGGTTTGTGACAGAAACAGACCACAGCATATACAGCGTAGCGTCGCGCAGTAAAATGTGTCACGTGATCGTGACCACGCCCCTTTCAGGGGCATTGTGTCCTCCGTGGGCTAGGACTTGCTGCTATCAACCTACCAAATTTGTAGGGGGTCTATCTCCAATTATTGCAAATACATGAACCGCATTGTAACGGACAGACAGATAGACAACGACAGCATATACCGCACTAGCATAAAGTCGCGCGATAAAAACGTATGAAGATCAACTTGATAAGTCAAAAATAGGAATGTTAATATTTGAGTATGGACGACGATGATGTGTCTGATATTGAACATTTTTAAAAATATTTTAAAAATTTTATCTGATATTATTTTGTACAGCAACAGTGTAGGAAATAAGCGTTGAGAAGAACTGTAGCAATCCGAATTAGCCTTGTGTTAAGCCTCGTCATCTGCTTAGCCTAACCGCAGAACTCATAATGGGCCGTATAACGGTATGAATTTCGCTACCAAAGACCGATTTCGCTTAAATTTACTTACTCGCCGTAAAGTCGGACAGAATTCAATTTCCTATTATTAAACGGCATAATTTTGAGTGAATATTTCGAAATTACTCGCAAACTAAAGTAATAGAGGAACGGATAAATTTGACGATTAATGGGAAGAATTACCGAACCGCACGTCGCCGTAGCTGTTGTTACTATGATAACGGTTAACGTTGGCGGAGAAACAAATATACTAGTAACTTCGATGCATGGACGCAGGAAAGCGAAGTTAATTTAGCGCTAATGGGACTTAAAGCCGCGAAGTGGGCGGTGCGATTGCACGTACACCGCAGACGAAGTCTGATATCAACGATTGCTTGTTTGTCTTTTGCAGTTAGCAATAACCTAGCAAACACAAAACAATGAGAAAGTTAATAAATATCAGAAAATTAGTCTCAGTGTCCACTTAGGAGTACGAGTAAACCAGTTCGACGGTCACGCAGACTGCTTTCTTAAACGTCGCTGAACATTATGTTCAAAAGCCTTCACTAACAGTGTGCGCGTAACGGTAGGCTATCTATCTACACTGCTATGGCAAGCGGAATTAACATTTATTCCGAATTGCTGATATCAAGAAATCGAATTCTTGATATCGACAAATAACTGTTGTGTTGCGGTGCTGCGTCAACGTGCGATGCAGCGTGGCAACGCCGGTTACTACACGGCACCGCAACGCATCGCATCCGGTGTGAAAGAACCTTATATAGCGCAGTCGACTACTGCGTGAAATCTGAACAGGTCAGGCGAAGAAGACCTGGATGCTCAGTAACGAAGCACCTAGTGATCATTGAGTTAGTTAGTCGTGACCGGCACGTGCCGGACGTATCTTCATTTCGACTCGCTTGAGCGAGTACCTACTTCCGGTCCACGACTTCCACGCGATGCCGTCGAAACGTCGGTCAGGCACGTTGCCGGCGGCGTAGTAGCGGCCGTTGAGGTTGGACATGTAGCAGCGGTAGTACCACCAGGCGCCGGTGAAGCGCCGGGCGCAGCTGCCGTGCTCGAACTCGCGACCCACCTGGTCGTTGTCGACGTCGAACGTCGAGAAGCGGCGGCCGTTGTGCTTCAGCAGCGAATCGCCGGCGCTCGGCGCTCGTTCGCGGTACCCGGCGACGTACAGCCGGTAGCCGTCAGCCTCGTCGGTGACGCGGAAGTGATCGTAGTCGACGTCGAGCGTCACGTCGTTCCAGTCAGTCAGACTGACGCGCAGCGAGTAGTCTTCGCTGGTCATCTGGTGGATCACTTCGTTTCCGAGCCAGTACTCGCCAGCAACGCCTTCGCAACAGCCAAATTTTATCAGCTGAACAGCTTCACAAACGCGCCAAGAATGCTGAATGCTTCTCTGCGTCATTAGGAGCATACTAAATTGCATTGTTTTCGTAATTCAGGTAAGAAATAGTGACTTAATGCAGTGTGGTGTGACTTAGCTTACAAATGCGTTTTATCAATGTTTATAACGCTGGCCGCGTCTAGCGGTGAGCGTCGCACTGAGCGTATTGCATCGGTCTGGCGTCCGTCCGTCCGTCTGTCTGTCTCTCCCATCTTTTTTCCAATCTTAATATAGGGCGCGCGGCGCATACTCAACGTAACTCACCAGGGGCAGCATGCGACGCGGCCAGCGTACATTTCCGTCCAATTATTACGACGACGTATATACATACTTGTTTAGTGCATTCGGCATGGATTTGGCGTTAGAATTCCGCATATAAAGTCAAATTTTAGAATTGGAAAACAAACGATGCATATTGTTTAAGTTAATGAGCTACAAAACATTGAAAATTACAGCTTTCTGAGGAACTGAAAAATGGAACATACTCGCTTATTACTGGCCCGCTCACACATAGTGTAGGGGCCAGACTAGTAACGGTAGTCGTCGTCTGTCGTCGTCGTTTGTCGTCATCTGTAACACTTCATGGGGGCCTGCAGGCGGCTTCACCCACGCAGGCCAGGCGATGACGTCATGCCGCCTCCAGTCTAATTATAGTTCCACGGCTGCATGGCGGGCCAGTAGTGTTACGTCCCGTTAGGGCGACACCTCGTTCTGTTAGATATGTGCTTTAATTGTGTATATCTGTCTACTATTCAGATTTGTGGCCGGTTACAAGACCACGACAAATGCTACATTGCCATTAACGGCAGTCAAACGACGGGACAAGACGAGCAGCCTACTTCCGAATCCCCGTCTGTAGTCATTCCATGACCGATAGAAGTCGACGGAGCCGTTGAGTCGTCTCTGGATGACAGTCCAGCCGCCGTGAGTCATGTCGCAGAACACCGACACGTCGACGCCGTTGTCATGCGGTGCGGAATGCAGACGTACCATCACCACTGAGTCGTCTCGCTGACCGCGCTCGTAGTGGCCGTAACAATCTGCAGTTACACGGGTCAGTTTACAACTAAGTGTAAGGTGACAGCGTCATAGCTCTAAAATGGCAAATACCGCTTTTGTAGGGCTTCGCCCAGAATGTTAATCAAGCCCTTGCCAGCGAATCATGTCAAAAATCATAACTAGGTGCAAATGTGACTGTAACCCAGAATAAATGGTCATATTAGCAATAGCAGTAGAGCTCAGATCCATCAATTGCCGCCTGACTTCGCTCATAAGGGAGTGCATAACGTTCTAGGTGGAGTCCTACCAAAGTGATATTTGCCATTTCAGAGCTACGATTCTGTCGATCTTACACTTGGTGCAAGTTTCTGTCATTTAGTATAATTTGTAGTATTATAATTGTGTAATATTAAGCCTGACGCAAAATCTGTCAAAGAAAATAATCAAAACGATTACTGAATTTTACAAGATTTGCAAACTGCGATACAAAGTAACAAAAATCGTTCATTTTTGAAAGTGAGATGTCAACACATTATTGCGGACAATACAATACAATATGTCGGACAACTTTTATTTCACAAAGCATTTCGATATTTTAAGTACGCCTAACTTAGCTACAATAAAGTCGAGAATGATGAGTAAAATTCATCTAACACGCAGCAAATAAATTTTTTTATGTAGTTACGTTATGCAGAATGTGTATGTGCGCGCGACTGGGCATGCATGTTTGACACTTTAATGGGGTGACAGGAAGGGCGTCCGACGTGTAAAACCCGCTCCAATTGTTGCATAAGGTTTTCATTCGTTGGACCAGGCCAAATCGAAAGAACGCAGGAAAGATAGGCTGGTTAAACAAAAACACACTACGAGTATGACAATAACGAATAACAGCTAGATAATACACAGGAAAGAAGAGTCGACCTTTAGGAACGTCACCATCGTGGGTTTTAGAGAAGGGAGGATCAGGAAACGTCTCGACGTGATTCGGTGGTGAATGTTGGTCTTGTTGAGCCGTGGATGACTTGATGACTTGACTTAGTTCCAGCAGCTGCAGTGTGTGTTTCGACTGTTCCGCGCCAAGCGCCACGACGTGCAGCATCATCTCGTTCATCATCAGAGACTGGTTGAGGATTCGTTCCACCAGCAGTCGGTTGTCGCGCTCCAGACCAGAGCACTTGTCCCGCAGAGCGACTAGCAAGCTTGACTGGTTGTTGATTAGGTCGGTCAGTTCGGCGACTTTGTGTGATTGGTCGTTTTCCACTGACGTCTTCGTCCTGGCGTCCTTTGTTGCCGCAGCAACTTCTGTGTTTCTTTGTCGCAGCTCGGACTTCAACTCGACGAAACTCCGGCTGAGTGTCGTCAGCTCACGTTCCAGGCGCATGACGTAGTTCTCCAGTTCGACGGTCGTCGTCCTCTGGGTGGCGCGGTCGACAGTCGATTGCAGCAGCTGGTTCTCGAGCTGCAGCATCTTCATCTCCAGTGATCGCAGCTGCTGCTCGTACTGGTGATAAACGTCATGACCACTTGCTGCTGTGTCATCATCCTCACGGATCATCGAGTGTTTCTCAGCGTTTTCTCTGTCGTCCACTAAACCTTCCGCCGTGCGCGTTTGACGATCTTCGGCGCTGTTGGCGGTGTCGTTAACTGCTTCCACTTCCAACGTCGACTCGCTCGCTAACGACTCAGTGGCGTCTGTTGGCTCAGTTTCACCGTGTTTGGATAAACCAATTTCCTTATGGGTAGTCTTGCCCGATGCGGCACTCGCTAAAGATGGCAAGTTGGAAGAATCTGTTTTTGAAGCAGTGGATTTCGAATCTTTGGCGATGTTGCATATGTCAATACTGCCTGTATCGGTTGTTCTCTTATCGACGTCCGACTTCTTCGAATTGCTTTGCCAAAGTCCAGTCAACGACATAAAGTCAGTGCGCTGTTTGGTACTATCAGGAGTACTCGCGTTTAACTGTACGAGATCCATATCAGTTGGTTTTTTTGTCGTGTTGAATAGTGATGCTGCTGAACAAGTGTTGTTACTTGCCTTCATTTTCGTTCTCGTGTTATCTTGTCCGACAGTTGTTTTTGTTGCTTTGTCATCTTCGTTTTTGTCTGCTGTGAAAAACGTTTGTGTCTTGTTTGTTGCGAACGATGTGCAGGATCTCTTAGCGTCTGTTGCAGCATCTGACACGTTTATTCCAGCATGGACGTTATCTACATCAGCGCCCGAGGACATTGAAATACTCGGTTTCGAATATCTTTTGACATCATGTTGGTTAGCGCTGCCAGTGTTAGTCGTTTTTGTATCGACGTCTGACTTTTTTGAATTGCTGAGCTTATGTCCAGTTGACGACACAACGCCAGCACGCTGTTTGGTGCTACCAGTAGTACGGAGTGATGGTGCTGTACAAGTATTGGTACTCGCTTTCGTTTTCCTTGTCACCTCAGCTTCTGCAGCAGTTGTATTTTTCTCTGCTGTGAAATACTTTTGTGTCTTCGTTGTTGCGAACGACGCGTCGGATCTCTTGTCGTCTGTTGCAGCAACCGACACGTTTATACCAGTACGGACGTTATCTGCATCAGCGCCCGAGGACATTAAAATACTCGGTTTCGAATCTCTGATGACATCACGTAGATTAGCGCTGCCGGTGTTAGTTGTTTTTGTATCGACGTCTGACTTTTTTGAATTGCTGGGCTTGTGTCCAGTTGACGACACAACGCCAGCACGCTGTTTGGTGCTACCAGTAGTACTGACTAGTGATGGTGCTGTACAAGTATTCGTACTCGCTTTCGTTTTTGTTATCACCTCAGCTTCTGCGGCAGTTGTATTTTTCTCTGCTCTGAAAGACTGTTGTGTCTTGTTTGTTACGAACGACGTGTGGGATCTCTTAGCGTCTGCTGCAGCAGCTGACACGTTTATACCAGCACGGGCGTTATCTACATCAGCGCCCGAGGACGTTGAAATACTCGGTTTCGAATCTCTGGTGACATCAGGTTGGTTAGCTCTGCCGGTGTTACCGGTAGTTATTTTTGTATCGACGTCTGAATTTTTCGAATTGCTGAGCTTACGTTCAGTTGACGACACAACGCCGGCACGCTGTTTGGTGCTGTCAGTAGTACTCCCGTTCAACTGTACGAGATTCATATCGGTTGGTTTCATTGTTGTCTTCCTATTGACTAGTGATGGTGGTAGGAAAATATTCATACTCGCTTTCGTTTTGGTTGTCAGCTCAGCTTCTGCAGCAGCTGCATTGTTCTCTACTGTCTTGTTTGTTACGAACGACGTGTGGGATCTCTTAGCGTCTGCTGCAGCAGCTGACACGTTTATACCAGCACGGGCGTTATCTACATCAGCGCCCGAGGACGTTGAAATACTCGGTTTCAAATCTCTGGTGACATCACGTTGATTAGCGCTGCCAGTGTTAGTTGTTTTTGTATCGACGTCTGACTTTTTCAAATTTCTGAGCTTATGTCCAGTTGACGACACAACGCCAGCACGCTGTTTGGTGCTACCAGTAGTACTGACTAGTGATGGTGCTGTACAAGTATTCGTACTCGCTTTCGTTTTTGTTATCACCTCAGCTTCTGCAGCAGTTGTATTTTTCTCTGCTGTGAAAGACGGTTGTGTCTTCTTTCTTGCGAACGACGTGTCGGATCTCTTGGCGTCTGTTGCAGCAACTGACACGTTTATACCAGCACGGACATTATCTGCATCAGCGCCCGAGGACATTGAAATACTCGGTTTCGAATCTCTGGTGACATCATGTTGGTTAGTGCTGCCGGTGTTACCGGTAGTTGTTTTTGTATCGACGTCGGACTTTTTCGAATTGCTGAGCTTACGTCCAGTTGACGACACAACGCCAGCACGCTGTTTAGTGCTGTCAGCAGTACTCCCGTTCAACTGTACGAGATTCATATCAGTTGGTTTCATTGTTGTCTTCCTATTGACTAGTGATGGTGCTGGACAAGTATTCATACTCGCTTTCGTTTTGGTTGTCAGTTCAGCTTCTGCAGCAGCTGCATTGTTCCCTACTGTGAAAGACTTTTGTGTCTTGTTTGTTGCGAACAACGTGTCGTATCTCTTACCGTCTGTTGCAGCAGCTGACACTTTTATTCCAGCATGAACGTTATCTGCATCAGCGTCCGAGGACAGTGAAGTACTCGGCTTCGAATCTCTGCTGACATCACGTTGGTTAGCGCTACCGGTGTTAGTTGTTTTTATATCGACGTCTGACTTTTTCGAATTGCTGAGCTTACGTCCAGTTGACGACACAACGCCAGCACGCTGTTTGGTGCTATCAGTAGTACTGACTAGTGATGGTGCTGTATAAGTATTGGTACTCGCTTTCGTTTTCGTTGTCACCTTATCTTCTGCAGCAGTCGTATTTTTCTCTGCTGTGAAAGACTTTTGTGTCTTGTTTGTTGTGAACGAGGTATCGGATCTCTTAGCGTCTGTAGCAACGGACACGTTTATACCAGCACGGACGTTATCTGCATCAGCGCCCGAGGACATTAAAATTCTCGGTTTCGAATCTCTGGTGACATCATGTTGATTAGCGCTGCCAGTGTTAGTTGTTTTTGTATCGACGTCTGACTTTTTCAAATTGCTGAGCTTATGTCCAGTTGACGACACAACGCCAGCACGCTGTTTGGTGCTACCAGTAGTACGGAGTGATGGTGCTGTACAAGTATTGGTACTCGCTTTCGTTTTCGATGTCACCTCAGTTTCTGCAGCAGTTGTATTTTTCTCTGCTGTGAAAGACTTATGGGTTTTGTTTATTGCCAACGACGTGTGCGATCTCTTAGCGACCGCTGCATTAGCTGACACTTTTATATCAGCACGGACGCCATCTACATCAACGTCCGACAACATTGATGTTTCATGCACGGTGCTGCTGTTCACGTTTATTGACTTCGCTCGCTTTTCCATGTCTTCATGTCTGGCAGATCTGACCTGGGCTGTTGAGATCTCGGCGTCATCAACCGGAGGCCTCTTGATCAGATGATGGCGAGTGTCGTCATCGCTTCTGACGTCGTGGCGCGAAACGTTCTGTAAGCAAACGCGCTGACACATTGCCGCGTGGAAACAGACAGAGTACGGGCGGCTGATGGACAATGGACATCCGTGACCCGGCGATAGCCGTTCGTGATGTCCACACGATAGACGTAGAACTGTCGCTGTCGAGCCTCCTGAGTCAGCCGAGCTGTCCAAATGACGGTCGAGTACATCTCCGCGATCCGTCTCTTGCCAGTTCGCCAACTCCATCTTGCTGGAGCTCAGTGATATCTCATTGTTGTCGCTCCATGTCAGCCTTTCGTCGACGTTCGTCTGAAAGCTTGTCTTCACGTTCCTTCTGTGTTTGTCAGAAACAAGACTCGCCGCTATCATCTGCGTGTACCACGTAGGTCTTAGACTGCACTCGTCGTGAGTCGCATTTGCACTGATTTTTGGTTTACTTCTAGCAAAACTAGCAGAGGTTGTCATAGCATCGAACAGTATGCTCGCCACAACAAACCTGTGCGCACGCGTACGAATGCATACATACATACACACATAAAGAATTTTTTGTATAGCGCATATAAATTCGATAGAGTATACGCAAGCAATACACAAGGCGACGTCATCGCTACATCTAAAGTAAACATACGTAAACTACTTAACTGAGTTGTTGTTCTAACATTTGTTACCCACGCCGAAGGTGGTCGAGGGATAGGTTTTTTTACATCCGTTTGTCTGTCGGTTTTTCCGCACGAAACCTCAAAACCGATGCATCTAGGTGCTAGGATCACCAAACATGACTTAGATGTTTCACGATGGTTGCTGGAAACCCATTCATTTTGGGGTCAACAAGTCAAAGGTCAAGGTCGCGAGTCACAAAAACTGCA
>Ga0209780_1002395_pt1 | contig 13305 bp, 6 predicted proteins | sample WorMetexBAHAMAS2_FD_187384 | JGI IMG/M metagenome (GOLD analysis project Ga0209780, IMG submission 187384) | Marine gutless worms symbiont microbial communities from Max Planck institute for Marine Microbiology, Germany - Inanidrilus exumae... | ecosystem: Host-associated > Annelida > Digestive... | reverse complement strand
ATGACCACCTGTAGAGTATAAGGATGCCACATGCCAAATTTTGTGCAGATCTGCTCTGATGTATGGCCATGTATAGGAACAAAGAACAGACAGACAGACAGACATGGATTTGTTTTATATGTTAAAGTTAAAGTTAAAAACTAATTTATATAGCGCCATAAAGTCCGGAGATTCAGAGGCGCTGATATGTATAAGATAACTGCTTCCTGCTATCACTGTCCAGCTGATTCTATGTGGTTTTATGTTGTTGATGTAACTGAAAAGAAGATCAGTTAATCAAAAACTAAAATTAGCATTTACTCCCCCAGTGTCAACAGAATATCCAGATCCAGATCATTTATTAATATGTAACTAAATGGGCATGGTACCTGGCTGGCCGCTGGCTGGCGTAACACACAGTCAGGGCTAAGCCAGACAGTAGGCCACGTCTAGAAGGGGCACGCTATAGAAATATCTGACAAGCTGCTCACTCCTACTTAACCCGCCTTCCCCGCACGTCGCTAACACACACTGCACACACCTACCAATTCCCTCCTCTCCCCGGGCAAGCGCACTGGACCGCTATATGATCTCAGCGCTGGGGTCCAGAGTAGGCTAGACCGCTGTCCGCAAAGAACGAACGAGCAAACTGCATTGGATGTAAGTGGCAAACTTGATGTCATGTGATGTTAATGGAGAGGCTTGTGCTCTGTTTTGATGGATGTGTGACTGTGATGCAGAATGATTCGGTGGACAAAACACGTGAAGCCGATGGCAGCAATGAGACACAGCAGCAGATGGAGCAGTTTAGATATGAGAATGACAAGCTGAAAATTGCCCTTGCACAGAGGTCGCACTCCACAGCTTCTACACTAACCATAGCCATACATGATTTATGTTTTATTGATTTATTTTGTATTTAACGAATTTTTTCTTTGCTTTTAAAGAAAAGATGAAATAGATATTATGTTAGTTGAATAGTGCATGGGCCAGTATCTTGGTTTTGCATATTTATTAGATGTTTTAACTGCGAGGATGGCTGTGAAAGTGGCATTTGTGTTGATTGTTTGATCAGTTCGGCAAATGCTAAGAAATGGGAGGCGGAGCTACAGACATTGCGTAATAATAACGCGCGTCTGACGGCGGCGCTGCAGGAGAGTGCTAGCAATGTGGATGAGTGGAGTCGACAGCTGCACCTGTACAAGGATGAGAACAGTCGACTCAGATCTCAGGTCTTATAGCTTCACTCACCTCAACTTTCTACGTGTTGCATCCATGCAGGTGACTAGCAATGATGGGACCTGCATGTCAAGCTGACTGCTGACGTGTCATTCAGTCTGTCATTCATTGTGATCGTTGTGTTTCTGCTTGTGATTCACTGTATGTTTGTATGACATGTTCTTGACAGGTGCAGACTGCGGAGAATTCAACAGCAGCAGAGTCTGCCCTTCAGCGGCAACTCGGAGAGACCGTCGATAGACTGCAGAGAACAGAACAGATGCTGACAGATGCACAGAAGGTAGATTGTGTCGGCCTGTCATCATCACACTCGTCATGTCCGTTTGTCCACTTAACTTTCAGGTCGACTCCTCCGAGTCAACCTAGTAACGTGTGCAAAATGCCCGTCCGTCCGTCCGTCCACAAAAAGTTTCTTCGATTTCAATGAAGTTTGGTATGTAGGTAGAGGTCGATGAGTGATGCATGACGGTATGTAGTATGACCTGATCCAACATCAAGGTCAAGGTCACGAGCCCTTGAAAGTCTGAAATTCGGCTATTTTCAAAGGCTATCTCCCCCATTTACAATGGGGCTGGCAAATGACCACGGATTCTTAAATTAGGGCACAATACCTACAGGTTATCGGGGCTGGATTTTTTATTTTTGTCCTAGTTTTTGTGTCATGTGACTTTGAAGTTGGCAGTAAGTAAGAGTTGGCCGTCAGTCCCGTACGGGGCTAATTTATTAGTGATTGTCTGCCTGTGATCTGGTGTACTATACAGTAAGTAAGTAAGTAAGAAAGTGTTTGTCCACTGGTCTGGTCTGCTTTTAATGCAGCACTCTGTGTGTACTTGTTTAATGGTCCATGTCTGAAGTCAGTAGTCAGTATTCAGTCCAGTGTGTGTTTGTGTGTCTGGACAATTACTCAACAAACTCAATGACCAGTGACCCTGATATTTGGCTTGCTGGTTCACCTTGACCCTTTCTAGGTCAGGTTCAGAGGTCAAGGTCATAGATCAGACTTCTGCTCACAGGATGATATTGTGTTCCTTTTTGATTGAGTATGGATGCAGTTACAATGTGACATACTTGTTTTGTGGATGCATGTCATTAGGTTACATATATTTGGTTGTTTGTCAAATTCTTTTTGTTACAGTAACCGCTATGACCTTAAACGAGAACTTTCTAGTTTATTTTATGAAGAGTGGCTATGACTCATAATTTTCAGTGAGATCACCACAGGCACCGTTTAGTCAATAGACACAGTTGTCTGACTCAGGACCATGGATGTCAACAGTGCAGGATGCATTGCCAGTCAGCAGATGATACACGTAGTAATGTCACCATTTTACCATAACCTACATCCAGATGTCACTTGGAAACGGTGACTTCTATTTTTAGAACAGTTTAATTATACTGAGAATAGTGTTGTCATATAAAAGCTGAAGAGAATATTTATTATTTGGATGATGACAAGCAGAGTGGAGCGAGTGAAAGTTAATAATAATAATAATAATAATAATAACTGAACAAGGCGGCTTACGGCTAGCGCCGACCATTCCCGTACAAACTAAAATAAAATTACATAAAAAATAATGAATTAAGCTAAAATAGGTATACCAAATTAGTATACATAAAAGCAGGACAGTTATTGTTCAAGGACTAGACCGTAGTGTTTACAGAATAAAAATGTTTTGAGATGCTTTTTAAATGTCGCCAGTGTTGATGACTTCCTGGTGTCAGGTGGAAGTTCAACTGGATTTGTTTACAATGTGGTGCGACCAAACCAAAAGTCAATAGCCAGGCCACAGTAACGGCCGATGTAACCGGTTGTGTGCTACGTGCAGGAAGGAAGCAAACAACGTGCAGCCATGGAAGATCTGAAGGTGCTTGAATCACAACAGAAACAGCTGTTGTCAACTACAGACGTTTGTGTCATATTTCTTTCATTACAAAAAATTATTCATTTCTTTGCCCCAAGTAGGGGAGCATAGTATTGTCATCGGCGTGTCTGTGTGTCAGTCTGTATGCCCGGCACACAGACACGCTGATGACAATACTATGCTCCCCTACTAGCAAGCATACAGACCGACACACAGATTAATCCGCTTTTGTTACACAACAAAGTCGTCTTGTAGCTGCAGAAAAGCACGTGTCCTAATACAATACAATACGATATTATTTTATTAAGAAAGCTGTAAGGATACAACTTGAACACAGTTGAAAGTATTATAACAGGTAATCAATAGCTGCCCTTAAACATTTGCCTAACAATGGGTTAGGCCACAAATTAGATCAGTTTTTCGCTGAGCGAATTGCTGAGCGTAATCGTTAATCCGAACACCCAAATTCGATCTCAGCAGGTAGTTCGGATTTACGAATCGCTCAGTCTTTAGCTGAGCGATTCGCTGAGCAAAAGAACGCTATGACGAGGTCACAAACTTGCTGGTCTGTAAAGTGCAATGCTATCCAGTCACTTTGTCGTTGCACACCCAATACGCAACAACTTCGGCCTACTATGCACTTATTGTGGCCAGGTACCAGCTGCAATTGCAGCTGCTGCTATCGTCACCATATTTGTTTATTTGTTTACTATTTGCTAATCCAGAAAGTGAACTGGATTTTCACTCAGCGACTCTTAATCGTCTAAAGATTAGCTATCTATTTATATTGCTTAACTTTCACTGAGATAGAATGCTCAGTCTGAAACAACTAGAATTACCGCTCAGCGAATCGCTCAGCGGTACTTTCAGACTGAGCAATTTCCTCAGTCCGAATTGGAATATTGAGGTCACTTTTTGGATTAGCGATCGCTCAGACCTAAGTTTTTGCTCAGTGATTCGTTCAGCGAAAGGCTGGTTCAATTTGTGACCTCGCACAATGAAATTATGGTCATAATGCAATGTGATCCACAACTTAGCGTGAGATCATGTCGCCTAGGTTGCAGAGAATAGGTAATGTCTTGGCCAAAGGCATAGTGGTTGAGTGAAGAAGTGATCCAGGGTTGATCCTGATTCATGGCACACCGTCTCTCATGCTTTCTTTATCTAGTAATTGACAGCTGATGGGAGGGAGGAACATCGGCTTTCCAACACCAGTAGCCAAATTCATCGTCCACTCGCAGTCTGTGATTGACATGAAGTGATGTGTTTCATGCAGTCATTGCAAGCTGAGAATCGTCGTCTGCAGCATGACAACGACATCTTACGACAGCAGTTGAAAGAAGCTGTTGAGAGAGCCAAGCAGCTTGCTGGCAGCGACCGACTCGGCAGAATACAGCAGCAGCTCAGTGCTAAGATCAATGAGCTTTACATAGTCAACGATTCTCTCGCCGAGCTGGTACATGCTTCATCCAGCCAAGTTTCACCTTAGCCACGCTTTTTAGCGGCATTGGTTAGCTGTGCTGTGCCTACATGTAGGAGCATTATTGATGAATGTCCAACGGACAAGTTTAACGAGCCACAGTGGGCTTGTGAGTAGAAACGTAGTTGGTTGGATGCAGGTGTGTTGAGTGATGGCTGTAACTAACAACATTCGGTGCAGGGATATTGTTTCTAATGTAGTCATCGGTGTTCGTTGTGTGTCATGTGTTGAGTGGTCTTCTTTCATATACACTTTGATCACACACTACCTGCCGAGTCGGCAAATACAGTTTGCCTGCAAGTAACACTAAATGTCACAGAAAAACGGTGGCATTTTGATATACCGACAAAAAATAGTATGTATTCAAATTGTCTCAATATCAAATCTAGTTTGGTACACTGGCAGAAACGAGGATGAGATAATGTCATTTGGTACAGTGCGTAAGTCGACTCCAGTTTAAAATAATGACCATTATTTGAAAAGACGTTCAATATGGTGTTAAGTGTTAAACGTGATAGTTGAGCAATTTAACAGTAGTTAAGTGGGAGTTTGAGTGACACCATATGCAGTACACAAGTCTAACAACAGGCATGTTTTAGTACTGTTTATTGAGACACCTGTAAGGGCTTAATTTTAATGGCCCATTGTATATTGTGTGTAGTTTGTTTTTATTGTATGTAATTTTATGCATGTTATTTTGTTATGAGTTTGTGCACGATAGCCTGACCACTTACCTGGAAAAGTCATGGAATTGAAAGTGGATCATTCTTTACTTTCTTCTTTCCTTATGCTTTCTTTCTTGTTTATTTACTTCCTTAATTGTTTACTTCCTGACGTATCTATCTTCTTCCAGAAAAGGCCCATTCTGTTTCCAGGTGGGGGTCCTAGGAGGCGACCAAACCTGGCTTTAGTTTTTCTGTTAATTTTTTAAGTGTATTTTGTTATGGATGCATGTTTGCGTTTGTTGTGTATGATTTAGTTTTTCAGTACTAAGCCAAGAGATTGGCTGGGAAGAACGTCCCAGAAATGACCTATTTTGTGTCGGGTGGGATGTAAAACCTTAACTCAGTCAATCCATACCACCTGGGTAGTTAGTGGTCACTGTCATTTCCTGTGTGTTAGCCATTTTTAGTCAGATGTTTATATTCTGCAGTGCAGTAAAGACTTGTTATTTATTTAATGCATAATATCATAGTCGCATAAGTTGACACTGAATTGAGTCTGATTTGTGTTCTGTTCCTGAGAAGGAAATTAGTCATTGCAGACGGACTGCGTGATGATAACGTGGACCATCTGTGTCCCAGACATGAATTGCCCATTTAGACTGTATTAGAATATCATGCTGATTCTTAGGGCACCATCGTGATGTCAGGCCAGGCCATGTCCTAGAGGCCAAGCCCAAACCATTGAGGCCTTAACATCTTTGTGATTGAATGTAATGAAACTAATCAATAACTTGTCAACGTTTTTCGTTCACATCTAATCAATGGCAGGCAGATGCCTGAATAGTACTGCTGTGTGGCATGTGTACGAGACTCTATCCCATCCACCTAGCTTTCTGATAGGGACGGGGCAAATCTGGTACAGTGGGTGGGAGGTTCCCCGTGGTGCTTCTTTTGGCTTTTATGTAAGAGAAGCGTTCCAAAGCGAGACCAGCACAGAAGAGATATTATACAACAAGAGTCGTTAGGCACTGATATGTTAAAGGAACTGAAGAACAGCAATTACACAAGATATCACATTGAACTGATAAATAGGTCTTGTGGTGGTTGGTTAGGTTCCACCCTGTTGTAGGTGCTAGCGTAGTAACTTAAATCAGCCTCCTGTATTCTTTCCCATTTTGGGTCGTTGTTGAACAAAAAAGCAACGAGGTTGGGAGGTTACTGTATCATTGGCCATCCTTAACCTGGCGGAACTAAATCTCCACCCAAGACGTTGTCCGCAACCAACTCGCTCACTTTCTGTCCGTGTTATTTAGTTTTTGTAGTTTGTTTGTTTGTTAGTTTGTTTATTTATTGACAGTTGTTTATTGTATGCATTATGTGATCACTGCCTCTGACGGTGATGTTAAAATTTTTCCACCCAGCTTGCATCCAGTCCATTTATTGGCTGTCTCCTGTGTGTGCTAATGACCTGCTCACCAATACACCACATTCTTACTTTTTTATTTACTTACTTACTGTAAGTGATCAGTGGCACTGTACAGTCTTGCTGTGTTATTGAGAATAGTAGTCGCGTAAACTTGTCGTTTTATGTTCTTGTAATGTTTTTATACACTGTACTGTGGTCCATTAAAATCTCATCCTTTAATTTTTGAATAACTCGGTCAAAGTTTAGTAATTTATGGTGTACAGAATACAGCAGAAATCTAGGGTGTTTCGGAATTTGTCTGCCACACCTGAAAAATGTCACCACACTACCTTGTGTATTGTTTCCCCGAAAAAGTGAATGGCTTTGAAAATAGCTGGTGGTTGCGTTATACAGCAACTTAAGTCAAGCATTGATTGTCAGAGGATGTTGCAATCGACTGGATGTCGGTTCATGTCTTATGGCACAGAAGCTCGACTGTTGTTAGCATGATATGCTGTTGCATTGTCTTGCTGGATGACAGACAATTCGGTAGATCACTGCCACCAATTCCTGCATCAATAACACGTCTCGATAATATTGTCCGCGACTTTAGCCGTCGGTTCTATGAAACTGAGGTTTATACAACTAAGTTTTGATGCCACAAGAAGGACTATATGGACTTTCTGGAATGGGACTCACGTGGATAAGATGTGCTTCTTGGTTGTGACTGTTTCTGAGTTCATTGGCGACCGCAGTGAATAGTGAACAGTTTCTCGTCACTGAAAAATCCAATTTCATCCTGTGAGAACTTGTCTAGTTGCAGGTGTGAATGCTCAAGTTGACTTATTATTGAAAAATGACTTTTAAATATTTCAAGGTACAGTGGCGACAGTTCGAAGGTAGATGGACAAATTTATATCTCCTGGTATGAAACTTTCTTAAGATTGTTTCATACCAGAACCAAAAATCCAAAATTATACCAAAATTATTAAAATCTGTTCTGTTTTGATGGAGTTGTTCAAAGAATAGAAAGGGTGACGTTTTTATTGGACCACAGTATATAGGTACATGGATTAATTGCTGTATAATTGTGTGTACTTGCACATAGCACACCTGCTGTTTAGTAGAACAGGTTAGCTTCATTTTTTGCAATGTGTGCAGTTGATATAATATACTAGTGAATGTATTTTTATGTATTTATTTTCTGTTTTTCCAGGCATATAATATTTCTGAGCTGTGTAGAGCATGAGACAGTATGCTATTGTTGCTGTAGGCAGTTTTGTTGGCAGTCACTGTATTGCGTGTATGATACGATTGAACGTAGCACATTTAGTCTTCCATAGGTTATCCACCTGTTCCTTTTATCCCGTTTTCATAGAAAAATACTTTCTTTACCTGTGTTGGCTAAGTCAGCACAGTAATAATCATATCTTTCACCTGTTCATGTATATTCCTTCATTGTTACTGGCCCGCCTACACATAGTGTAGAGGGGGGGCAGCGTAGTAACGGTCGCTGTCGTCTGTAACGGCGGGCCTGCAGGCGGCTTAATTCGCACAGGCCATGCGATGACGTCATGCCACCTGCAGTCTAATTATAGCTCCACAGTAACGCAGCACGGCTGGCCAGTAGTGTTACGTCCCGTTAGGGCGACACCTTGTTTTGACAATATTGGTTGGTGTGAGGAAGGACATAATGACTTTTAAAAAGCGTGCTGCACACATGCCAGAGGTTTACGTTTGTGAAACGTGGCCTGCATTGTGTTGAAAGCGCTGTTAGATTCCAATCAGCTGACTGCACCTGAACTGACTCTGTGGACTCGGACAAAAAACTACTACAGTAAACTGCGTAAACATTTTCAATCATTTCTTGAGAATCAGTTGTGTATGATGAAGACAGACGTTGATTTAGATTTGTGCATCGTTGAATGTTTTATCTGAACTCACTGTGTGCTTCATGTAATTCTTTGCCATTATCATTATCATATACTCATTTGACATGCATTCTGCAGTTGTTGCTTCCACCTCTGCTGTGCACGTTTGTATCCATCATTTTGAATTAGTTTTAGTCTTGTTTAAAATGGTGACTTATTTTAAGTGAATTGGGTAATATACGATAGGGTTATATTATTTAATGTAGTCGGTTGTGTTTGTTATTTATTGTCGAATGTGGTGCTGAACACAGATCATTTTGGTTTGTCACCTAAGTGTGATTAGAAAATACACAAGTTTTGGTTTTTAACGTTATCAGTATTGTTGTCAAACACCGTCAATATTTATGAGCAACACTCATTTCATACAGACAAACAAACAGCTGATATCTAACAGAACAAAATGATATTTTATAGGAATATTTGGTACTGTTATACTGACATATGGTAATCAAACCATTTCTTTTACTCGGCCTCACTGCTGAATACAGATCTGACGGTGGGTGTGATCAACACTTGTCCGACAACCATCAGAAGTTTATGACACTCACAGCGAACTAAGTTGACAGTGCCTGAGAAGATCAGCTATTGCAGAGATACGGTTGGTGACCACAGAAATTTAAATGGTTCACGTGACTTAACCACGCCTCTTTTGGAGGTTTGCCGTCCGTGGGCTAGCACTTGCTACCGTCAACCTACCTACCAAATTTGAAGTATCCAACTTACTCACTACGAAGATATGAAAGGCGATACAGTATGTCAAAAATGGGGTGGTTTGGGGTAGTTAGGGTCACTCAAGGTCACTGGAAATAGCATAATTCAATAGAGTGTATATGAGTTCCTATTACCTTCCACAGTAACTATGTCACTGTTTTGCACCGTTCATGAGATATAGCGATCTGAACCTACCCCACCTCTACTTGGCGCCCCCGTTGGGTGTGACCCCATTGGAATTTCGCCGAGATCTTTGGCACCAGAAAACTAGAGTCCCTGGGCTGTCATATGGCATTGTTTGCATGATCCTTAGTACAATACTGGCGTGACAGACGGACGCACGACGACAGCATATACATGCGGTAAAAACACCTATCACAGTAAATACGACATGCGACAATGTTAAATAAATATATATTTGCCTGACAAATGAAGACAGCACTAATAGTTGGTCAGTGGTCACTCTTACTTATTAAAACGCAAATATCAATCGAAATATCAGTGACACAAACTGAGTAATTCGCAGCAAAAGATGCAAATATGCACAACTAATTTGAAGTAGCCTACTGAAGTATTAAACAATTTTTAAAGCAAAACAAAACAATGGAATGTACAGAAGGAATATAACAGCATGAATGTAAAGTAAAAGTGATATAGTGTTTATGTGAAAGAACAAACAGCAGTTGAAAATATGAAAATAAGCAAATACAGGAAATAACAGACAGAGAAGTACAACACTGAACACAAGCACACAACGACAATCTATGTACAGAATGAGATCATTGGAAACTCTATTTCTCTCTCAACGCTACATGCACAACAATAATTACATCACTTGGTAACATTTACAGTGAAGATAACACTCGAGCCACTGATAAATTACATACAAAGCTCTGTCTATGCCGTTGTCACCTGACAAGATAGGACTGGAATTCAAAACAGCTTTTTAGCTCGCACAGCATCGCGATGCCAAAAGGCTTGTATTTTACCACTGTGGTTTTTTCTTCTTTTTTTCGATGCCTAATCTCTGAGGTCACTGAACGGATCTCAACTCAACTTGGACACATATTCACTTATGACTGCTATTTGAAAAACTTCGTCCGAACTCCCCGGGCATTTACCCCCACTGGCTGGGTAAAAAAACTGCTTTTTTGGACCGACTTTGAACTTTAACTGAACATATCTCTTCAACAGAACACGACATCAACAATTGGAAAGAAACCTCTCAATCTACAGGGACTCCTGTACATGCCCTCCAAATTTGAACTTTGATCCACAAATGGCTGAGAACGGTTGGCGAGTTTTTGCCCACCCCCTAAATTTTTAGCAGAATAAAACAGTACATGACGACATATTAAAGTTATTAACTAGATGGGCTGCAGTGTATCTGGGGACTCACTGCAAGATAGGCTCGAAGAGCACATGCTGTACCCTTGCGATTGATGTTGAACCATGAAGGAGAAGCATATTACCCTGTACGTCCTGTAGGAATGCATCACTGACCGACACACAGATGCCTGTGATCACAATACATTTCATGTCGGCTGCACATCATGCGAACTCTAATGAAGAAGAAGCTTGCGCAGAAATTTGGAAATTTTTCAACAGTTTATGCATGCGCACACCGATTCACGTCTTTTAAAAAATCGGTGCAGGATAAGTGGCCGAAAGTCTGCGTTGAATTGGTGACAAAAAAAACAAAACACGTTTTGGCATCTGTAAGTGGAACTCCTGGGGCGATTTCCCCTAATTTTTTGTGTTAGTGTGCACCCTGAACCCTCACTTATATTCCGGGTTTCATCCAGATCCGTTCAGGTTTGGGAGATATATAAACGAATAAATTAGCCCCGTAAGGGACTGACGGTCAACTCTTCGCAACTGACGTTTCTGCCAAGTTCAAAGTCACGTGACAAAAAAACAAATATCAAAAATCTGGCCCGATCAAATTTAGATGTTGTGCCGTAGTTTAAGAATCAGTGGTCAGTTGCCGGCTGCCATTGTAAATGGTGGAGGAGATAGCTTTTGAAAATGAAAGGATTTCCAACTTTCAAGGGCTTGTGACCTTGACCTTGGATCGGGTTGTACTGCATACCGTCATGCATCACTCATCGACGTCTACCTACATACCAAATTTCAGTGAAATCGAAGAAACTTTTTGTGAACGGACGGATGTACTTTCGGATGGACGGACGTTTGAGTTTTGAGAAAGATGGGTTTGACTTATAGTGGCAGTGCGTTCAGCTCATTTCAGCACACTTGACCAGTACATCACTGACTCTCTAAAGCAGCCCAACAATCTGCAATGCACAGCATTTCAAAATGAAAGGCGAAAGTAACAGGAAGCTATTTTGGTGGCATGCCACACAACAAGATATACAAATGCAGATGGAATGTGATTTAATCAGACATAAAGCAGTTACTATGCAACCATACAACAGTAGTGACTAGCTCTGCTTAAATACAACATCAACATCATAAAGTAACATATATAATGGTTGAAACTTTGACTCTAAGTGATGGGGAAGTGAAAGTCGCAAATCTTTAAGATTCAATGACTTAAGATAGCAATTAACAGAATCTTCAGCGTCAGCATACTAACTGTTTTATAAACTGCTTCAGACTAAATGAAATTTCACCATAAAACTGCACAACCTATTAAAAATTAACTCAATAAATGCTACAAAAGTGACAAAAGTAGAAAACAAAAGCCCAACTAATGCAGCGGTGCTAACAAGAGCTATAGTCGGTTTACTGGTGACTGTGAAAGCAACAAATTCAAATACAACACTGAAGTGTAAAGTTCACAACATGTGAATCCTTATTTAGGAGGGAAAAGGTAAGATTCAAAGTCCATAATGACAAAAACATCATTACTGAACAACTTGTGCATTAAGTAAACCATCAAAATACACAAAATTCTACAAACATAATACCACACAAGCAAAAAACGCACTCTAATTGACTAGTTTATCATCATCAGCATCGTCGATTTGCTTCCAGAACACCACATACGAGAACAATAAAAACAAATCTTCTAGAGGACAGAAAGGACAAAAAACACATGCATTTACAACTGCCCCTAATAAAATACTGACAAACTCGTGCAACGCAGGCATGCAATAAATAGACCAACTAATTTTTAATGTTTGCTTTAAAATATTCTCTATTGCACTGTATATGGTTTGGTGACATTATCATTCTTTAACATTATCGTTAAAGAATAAAGATGCTTTATTCCACTTCATCTCCAGAATCGGCATGAAACTGTGATGCTACAGATGTTGGTTTTCACTCATGGATGTTGTTACTGAGAGTTGCTACAAGCGTCTGACAGCCAATGACTGACACAGCTCACAAGTGCTTGTTAATCTGTCAATGAAGCATACAGAATATCATCTGAAATTGCATATAAATCTTGGCAACTACAATACTTTGGGATAATCAATCGACAGGTCGCTTTTACCTGATGTTAAAACTCAAGTTACATTTCCAAAGTTAGAAACACGGGTATTGCTTATTGCTGAATGATATTAAATGATACAATGCTCAGGAAAGACAGTTACCATACAGGCACATCTGATAGCCTTGTATGTGACTGTGGTAAAGCCGAGGAATCTGTTGAACACTTTTTGTTGCACTGTGAGAATTATGCTAAACCAAGGTTAAGTTATGATGAATAATGTTTGACATCTTGTGTTAGCAACAAAGCCTAGACAAAGACTGAGAATTACCAAACACCTCCTATTAGCACCACATTGTGATGATATGATATAAGCTTTTTATCTTGGATACAAATAGTAAAGATACTAGGGGTCATACATGCAAACTTGTTAACACCCAGCGCACTAGAGATATTACCAAATATTTTTTTTCAAGCAAGGTCATTAATAGGTGGAATCTGCTGGACCAGCGGACGGTGGATGCACCCAGCATCAATGCATTTAAGTCTAGTCCTGCTTTAATTGCCTGTACCGGCGAGTTGCCCGCCGGGCGAAGAGGTGTGGCCTACCCAATAGTGGGAAGGGTCTTCTCC
>Ga0209780_1002394_pt1 | contig 13307 bp, 10 predicted proteins | sample WorMetexBAHAMAS2_FD_187384 | JGI IMG/M metagenome (GOLD analysis project Ga0209780, IMG submission 187384) | Marine gutless worms symbiont microbial communities from Max Planck institute for Marine Microbiology, Germany - Inanidrilus exumae... | ecosystem: Host-associated > Annelida > Digestive... | reverse complement strand
AACACACAGACAAACAGACACAGAGACCACACTACATGTGACATCTGATGCAATAGGCCGCATCCATGCCGTGCATGCGTTGCTTCCTAAAAATTAGAAGTACACTAACTCAAACTGAAAAACCATTACAGAAGTAACACCTCACAGAGCACTCGCTCTTCACTGTTGCCCGACCACCCACAGCTTCCTCATCAAAAGTAGAAAATCACCCCTTTCACTGTGTCTCTAGACTCAACGTCCTACTGCAGTTCGTCAGCCTCATTCCAATCACTCTTAACGTCCTACTGCAGTTCATCAGCCTCATTCCAATCACTCTTAACGTCCTACTGCAGTTCGTCAGCCTCATTCCAATCACTCTCAACTCAATGTCCTGCTGCAGTTCGTCAGCCTCATTCCAATCATCCTTCTTCTCATTCAGTTTCTGTCGACTTACCACTCACCATTCCACATCATTCCCTCAATGGTTCATTCCTGGCTTAAAACTTAAAACCCTTTCGTCACAGACTTCTCTCTTAGTAAGGCTCCACCTTCACAGACTAGGACTTGCATCATACCTTCTGTTCTAGCTGGTTTTCACTGTCAGTTCATTTTCATTATTTGTCTGCTACAGTTACTCCAGGAAAGAAGCTCGCTAAACAACAACTAAGTCTGTGTTGCCACTTGCAACATCCTAACCTTTAACTACCATCTGCAGACGTAAATTTTTCTCTTTCATGACCATGCATGCAAAGTTTAAGGAACTGAAGAAGGGAACTTGAACTGGGTGAAAAGTCTGACAGTCATAGATCAGAAGAAGTAACAGTATAACAGTCCACCTCTTTGACTCTCTGTTGCTCGGAGTTGTACAAGAATGTGCCGTACTGACAACTGTACAGATGCTCCAGAATTACAATTAGAAACAGTTCGTTGAACTCGAATGCATTTGGAAACTGCCAGTCACACACACACACACACACAATTACATTTAACAAAACTAGAAGGGCGTTCAGTAGAGTGCATACCTCCCCCATCGACCTTGACCTTTGATTCTGACCCCGAACTTCAAAATTTAATCACCTCGTCCCCTGTGGCCAGGAGTACAACTGACGAATAATAACCAGAAAACGAGTTCATTTCTCCATCAAGCCTGAAAGATGTTCCTCCATTTGACGAAATTATTAACTTAATCATGAGTTGACTTCTTACATATACATTCACAGTCAGCTCAAGCACACTCACCGAATGACACCGTCCCCTGACACAAGCCACAAAATGGCAAAGTCCCAAGTTTCAGGAAAGTCATTGTGATATATTGTTATCCTGGTGTTCCTAATGTAATGTAGCCCTAGTGATGAAAGCTCTCGAGGCAAAAAAACCATCTGGATCCACTAATCCATTTTGGAAAACACAGTTTGTCCAAAAATCCACAATTTTTTTTAAATTCCAGACAGGTCGCTATGTAGAGTAGTCAGATGCAATGAACTCCTATAATATAATACCACTATCACTCAGCTATCTTCAGATATTTGGCTCTGCTACTCGGAACAGTATCAAAGGGGATAAAGTACCTTAATTTTACAGGCAACATCCCAGAACCAACTGTTAACTATTCCAAGGACAACAAACTCTCCAGATTTCCTGAAAACCTGCCCAGTCCACAACTTCTGACAAGTAAATGGAATACTGGTTCATCATACCGATCAACTTACTAATCTATGCCACTGTGAACGAGTATTAAACTAACTGAAACAGCTGCAGTTTGGAAGTGGCTTGAATAGTGTAACGTACTTGTTTGGTCATTTGCCACACACAGTCAATGAACTGTAGAAAGACGGGCGACCGGTCAGCATCCGAATGTTTGTCTTCACCATGACCAACTCTCTGCAACATCACAGTAATAGCCTTAAGTAAGTAAGTAAGTAAGATTATTTATACACGATGCTCCTAACTAAAGCATCACAAAGTGCCGCGGTCTCAAACACCAAACAGGTGGGTCTTCAGCAACCATTTAAACTGTCCAAGACTGTCACACAGCCGTAGATGGATTGGCAGCAGGTCCAGCAGCCACAAAACACCGGTCACCGAAACTGTTATTTGTGTACTGTGGCATCAAGATGTGTTGTACCGCACTTGTATTGTAAGCACGTATGTTTGGCATACGTACTAAACACCATTCTTAACCTACATTAGGATATAAAGGTAACATACACTGTCAGATTCACTCAATCACACATATGCAGGTACAGCTCTACGCAGTCAGATGTTAAGGAACAACAGCAACGGCTGTAATGGAAAGGGCAGCGGCAAAATGTTCAGGAAAAGTCATTACTATTCTTTGCTGCTGTTTGGCATGACTGAAGCCTGCTGCAGTTTATGTTTGAATGTTTAGTTCAGAAAACAACACCAACAACATTTGAAAATCCAGTTTTCATCCTAATATTCTGGGGATAAAACACCACAGTCATTGAAATGTCGAGTTGTTTGCACTTTCAGCTTTTTAATACATTTATACAAAAAAATCTTAATTCTCCAAACAGCTTCACTGTTATGTGACTGGCTTAATACAAATGACACAGCAGACAGACATATAGCAACAAATACATTCATTACCTTCAGTTTATGTAACAGTCAAACCACTACAATTACTGCAAGAAAAATAAAGACAATAACATTTAACTAGATAACCGTATTGTGTGGAATGCCCACAATACAGTATTCATCTCGAAGTGCTCAGCTACCTGTGCACAATCTGTTTACTTCCTGCCTAGTGTCACGTGACTCAATAGTCAATGGCAAGTGGCTGCCTGCGACGGAGTGATGTCAGCATTATCTGCTGTGTTGTCAAGCCACATTGGACGTTGCAGAAAATTTGGGGAGGTTTCTTGTACGGAGTGTATAGGCCACCGGAATGACTTTGAATTGATTGCAATGGTAAAAATGGAAACTAGAAAGCCTGTCGAGGGTTATTTAGGTAGTGAATTTCTGGCGATATGTAACCACTGCAGAGTTATGGTGGCCTGAAGTCGCAAGATTTAAAAAAATTGCTTTTATAAATGACCTATTACGGTAAAATTTTCAAACTTCTGTTCCAAAAGTTTTCATCACGACACCGATCAACGTGTTGTGTTGAAATTTAGTGAAAAAATTTGGCCGATGGGAAATCGGCGAAATCGTGTGTTGCTTACCTAACGAAAAAAGAAATTTTCACCTGGCTCTCCAGCTGCCACTACTGTGTGGATCGCGCCCAATATCTTCCAGGGCCAGCGCCCGACAATTTACTCAAGAGTGCTGCAGATTTCATCCAAATCAGTTCACTTTCGGTGGAGTTATAGCCGAACATGTGAACATCGCCAAACCGTGCTGTAAAGTAAATCCAGTATTTTGCTGAAGCCTAGCTTTGAACCGAATAACAAGCCATCCGAAGTAATTAATCAGCCATAACATAGTTCTTATTTCATATCAACTAATAACACAATTTGAAAAGATTAATAACCTGTGCAAATTTATGGCCGAAACTCAGCCATTCTTTTTCAATTAGAACTTGGAATCCTTTAAGACTTCGATAGAATGGATCGAGCATCAGCATGGCAAGTGCTGTCAGCTACAACAACAAAACATTGAAACACATTGTATAACTTAGCAAAAGTGAAAACAACGAAATTTGTGGGTGAAGAACAATCAGAATGCTGCCAACAATAAGGACCAATTCCATAATTCTGCATACAATTACATTTTTAATCAACACAACATAATCAGCAAAAATTAGATGAAAAGTCAAATGACAGTTGTTATTATAGATAAATAATTCACGACAGTTCTTGACGTGAAATGCTAGTTTGATGTCTCACAGTCAAAACGTCAACATGTTGATGTCAACCCAAGTGTTGACAGTTCAACCATCAAGGGTCATCTGTTTCGTAATATGATCAACTATTAAAACTTGACATTCTTCTTTCCCGTAGGCATTTGCCATTACATGAAATTTGCACTTTGATGCTGAAATTATTACCAATAAAATTCAACTTGATGTAATTGGCATTTCTGGTAATTACATTATTATCAAAATGCAATTTTTACTTCATTTTGAACATTTTGTATTCATTTAACTATATTTGGATTCAGTAACTTTAACTTCTTGACATTTATGACTTCTGAGTACGGTGCCGACATAACATTCTCTATCATACAATCAGCTATTTCGTTTACAAGCTTTACTTTAACTAAACGTGCAATATCGAATGCTACAGCAATTGTAGTGTTTTTGTCAACCATACCTGGGCAGTTCTATCCCAACCATCTGAACAGTGAACCAAAACTGACATCTTGTGATTCTCAACTTTATCAGCAACACGCACTGCGGCTGACAAGATTTGCTGAAATAAAGCAAAGATATCAAAGATTAAACATTAGCTAACACAATCTACGCTCATTTCACAATGCGTCACAGTCAGTTGGAGTTGTGCCATCAAGCCACAAAAGTTTTATTCCACAACAATGGTGATCCACGTTCACATGGAAACAACAGTTAAACAGACATTGGTTGATTGTAGGTTGGTTTGGCCTCACGCCTGTAGACACATGCTCTACAAATACCAAACGTTTTTAGCAGAACTGGCATAAAATCCAGAAAAAAGGCCATTTATACAACTAGAAAATGGACTTTGATGCCACAGCATCAACGCGGATGCCTTCGTGACCTCGACGGCCTGCTGTGACCTTGACCTTTGACCTCCAGAATGTAATCAGGTCATTAGTAGGGTTAGTGAATATTCACTGTCAGTTCTATCAAAACTGTTCAGCCGTTCATGAGATATCATGGTAACAATATCTGACTGGACAAACGGATGAGTGTGACAGACAGCTGAAAAACATCAAGCCTTCACCGACACTGTCCGGAGCTGACTGCATAACAATCACAAGTAGTATTGGCTATTAACAGTTCATACAGCATTCTGAACTGATGTTCTTCCACAGTATTACTACCAACAGGACGAACAATAATGCATATGCATGACGACTAACTTTAATATGATCTAGCCAATGAGTAGACTCAATGTTTGACAGCCAGTGAGCATCGTCAACAGGACACTGGTAACAGATATCTTTCAACTTGCGCAGACTGTAATTGCACAATACAACACACGGCTGACTGCCAGTGCTGACACAGTCAAGCATACAACTAGATCAAGTTATGTCCATAACTTAGAACTGTCTGAATAAACAAGGTGTCATCCCCCACATGCCCGGCCCACTGGCAGCATTACAAATGACGATAGATGATGACGACAGACAAAAGACGCTAGCGAGCAAAACAATACTGGCCCATCCGGCGGACCGGTAATATCACGTTATTTATTTCATTAGTTTTGCATAAGTATTAGTGATGGTACGGAGACAATACAGGTAACACCAGGTAACTGAGGAAAACTCGACGTCTTCTCCTCTCACACACGCACGCACACACACACACATGAACACACAGTTTCCAGAGAATTTTCATGCATATATCACCTGTTGGACCACCTGCCCTCGTGGCCGAGTGGTTAACGCACTCAGCCGCCATGTGCAGTAGAGCGTGATGCGCTCTCACACACACACACACTTGCCACATAATTTTCAAGTATTTATCACCTGCTGGAAACGTTTGGCATCTTGACAGGCACACAAGTGTAATGGATGGATGGTCAGCAGTGAAGATACTTAACAGACCAAGAGTGACTTCCTATTAGTTCTCTAGAATAACTTTACTTTATCTCACACCATCACAAAGATATTAGCAGTTTTTCATGAATCAGGAGTTGCATTACTGTGAATGACCTTAAACAGTATTCCAGTTGAGTACATGTATTGTAATATTAGTATTATCTACCTGCATTCATGCACTTGTTGACGGTAATAACATCAACATTTCACGACAACATCTGGTGTTAGAAAACAAAATTATAAGGTCATCAGATGGGATGATTGTGTAGTGAGTATCATGGTCAAAAGGACAGACAGACAGACAAGTGGACAAACAAACACAGAAACAGACAAAATGCACAATACATACATATACAATAAAGTGACCATCCGTCCCGGATTTTCCGGGACAGTCCCGGAAAAAATCACAGTTCTCCCGGGACGCCCATTAGTCCCGTTTTCGTCTTGGTGTCCCGGATTTGTCCTGATTTGCCCATCTCTGCAGACGTAAGGTTATGCATCGGTGGACAAAAATTAGCTCAGATTTTATCTGTATATTAGAAAAAATCGTTAGTGGCCGGGGCTCTGCCCTGGACCCCGCTGGGGGAGCTCACGATGCTCCCCCAGACCCTCAAGTCAGACCCCCGATGGTTCATGCCTGTGAGACGCACACCCTACGTCCCGGACTGCAGTGCCCAAATTATGGTCACCTTGCAAGCAATGCATCACGAGGCAAAAACAGGAAACTTCACTTGACCACTGTAGTTACCATTCCAGCTTCAGCCGTTGCACCTCCAACCATTACTCACGTACTGTCCAAAGTTATATTTATCTTTGGACCACATCCTCCGTCTGTTCACCAGTTGTATTCTTTATACTCCTGCCTTGCCTGGTTCTACTAATATTAAATATTTAGCAAACAGCTATTACAAATATTCTCTTTCCTCAACTAGCATTAAAGGTAAAAAAGGTCGGATTCTTATATAGCGCAGCTTACGCGATGACTGGACCAGCATGCTTTACAATCTCGGAACTGGCAGTTGATTGGCAAGAGCCAATGGTGCTGCAGCGCAAACTGCAGCCATCCAATTGCATGCATTAATGTACAATTGGACCCACAGTATGCAGCTAGCAAACACACCACCGCTCCAATCAACCGCACCAGGCCTTCACCCCGTAAGCATTCACCAGACGTCGCCACCCGTGCGAGGAAGCAAACATCCGATTACAGTTTACTAATCAGTTTATTGACATTGAAAGGATAAAAGGCTAAGTTGGCCTAGTTGGCTGACCTGTAGAAGACGGTTTACCCACATAAGTGGTCACCCATCAGCTGCAGGTCGAGCACAGGACAGGGAAAGTTCGCCGGCCAAAGACCAACGTCCTACCACTGCGCCACACGACCAACTCATTAAAAGATTAAATTACTGACAAGATGTTTGCACTCTGACATCACACACACACACACACAAGCACCTCTCACGCATGACGTGGATGTTGTGAACATCACAGAAGATGAGTTCGGCATTCTGATAAGCATCTTCACTTTCATAACCTCCACCTTTCGCCTGTGCACAAACATAACAAACATGGCACAAAACTACAACGTGCAACAGGTTTTAATTGCTATGGCCATAAATCATCCGTTTCTGTTTATCCAGCGTTCTATTCTGAAGTCTGTCCCAGTTCAGCTAAGTTCCCAAAGGGATTTTTTTGGTTAACTGCAGCATGTTTTTACAGGCTGGATGCTACCCAACCAACAATGGCAAGAACTGAAGGAATCTCAAACCACTGAATTCAACCCAGGAAAACCAATCACAGGGACCTCAGAACTGATGTCCGAGGCATAAGCTGACACATTTCATGTCAGCACACTATCACCAGTATCCGAGACAGTCTATTAGCACTCCACAGTATCTATGTCCCTCTCTTGTATCGTTTCTGAGATATAGCAAAATATTGGTCGAAAATCGCCGTTTTAACCTACCCCACCTCTATTTGGCGCCCCCACTGGGGGTGACCCCATCATAATTTTTCGCCGAGATTTTTGGCATCAGAAAACTAGCGTCCCTGGGCTATCGTATGGCGTTGTTTGCGTGATCTTACGTTTAGCCGTTTCGGTACAATACCGGCGTGTGACAGATGGACGGACGGACACACGACAACAGCATATACTGCGCTAGCGTAGCATCGCTCAGTACAAAGGTATCAAGTGAACAGCTACTAAACACGTCCAGAGGACATTCTAAGCAGACAATAAATTAGATTGCTAGCTCACTAGAACCAGTATCCATGACAACGGCTTTATTCACAGCCCACCTTGTTGGCAAGAGCATTGACTTGTGGTCGAGCATCCATGATGAACAGCTTGTGTGACTGCGCGTTGGCGTCCATTATCAACTGAATGAATTTCTCGTCCTCTTTACTGCGGCGTCCACCGACACCGACCATCGGCTGACTGGAGCGCGTTATGGTTGCCTGACTGTCAGGATGTAACCACGACAGCACCTTAACAGGCCGTGAGTCATTTGTTAACAGCACATCAGCAGATTATTCAAACCACGACAGAACCTTAACAGGCCGTGAGTCATTTGTTAATGGCACATCAGCAGATTATTCAGTAATCTGCACTGATAATATCACTCGCGACTACATCGACTACATACACTCAGCTGTGTTCGTCATTTTGCTTCACCAATATCTGTAGCCCACCAAGCTTTTATCTATTGACACCGAGTATAGGAAGGCCAGTAATATATTAACCTCAACCCTGGCTGCCATTTTGTGCAGCAGCCACCCAAAAAAGGGAACGGGATCAAGAGGCTCATTTAAATTATTACGTTAGCGCCTACAACAGGGGGAGACAACTATCACACCGCAAGACAAAAGTAAATCAAATACAACAAAATACCAGAATAAATCTTAACTAAGCAATACAGATAATACAAAATCAGCACACACACAAAAAAAGCCAGGTTTAGTCACCTCCTACGACATCCAGCCTGGAAACAGAGTGGGACTATTCTGGTAGAATGGAAAGAGATGGAAAAGCAAGAAAATATATGAAGCAAGTAAGAAAGTAAAAAAGGAAAAGTAAAAGACACTAAAAGATACAGTAGAACGTAAGGAAGTAAAAGGTAAAGAGGGGGGATTGCCCCTGGCCCAGCCCACATGACAAACGTCTTATGTACATTGTTCGTGCAAAAAAACTACACTCATATTGTAATTACTGCATCAAATACGACGACAAGCAACTGACTGGAATTCGTGAACGACTTCTAAATGCAGCAACAAGTCGTAGATCTTCATCAGTTGCTGTGACTGGCACGGCCAGCTGCATCAGCAACATCAACATGACTCCATTGCAGCAATATGCTACGTCCATTAACGACTGTCTTCACAAACTACGTTCATTGTCTTTTATATAAGAATGACATTCTAACATCTATATTACTGTGGTAACAAGCACTACTGACCTTTCCTGACAAACACACAGCTACTGTGAAAAACCAGAGATGTTGGTGTAACACTTAGCACAATAACTATTCTACTCTGGAGTAGCCTGTCGGCATTTATTTACAACAAACAAAACATTTTCCATCTTTTGTTTTGTTCTTCTTGTTGACTGACTTTATTATACAGAGATGACTGATGCTACATGGTAGCAGCTTATCTAATACACAACATCAATGCACAGTAACTATCAGCCAGAATGACATGATATCAGAGATAAACGGCACTTGTTATTAGAACAGCTCATTAACAGTAGTTACACATCACTCACACCCAGCACTTTCTTGGAAACAAAAAGATGTCAGTAAGCATGTCACTGAGACCGCATGTCTTAGGTTGATCTTCATAACAGTTCTTCATGCAAGTCACGCCTTCCTATTCAGGTTATGTAATGCTGCATAAATGGTCAGAGAATTGAGACACCAAGTTAACTCTAGTAGAAGGTGAAATTGACCAGTGCTGTGCTGTCTTGTGACGGATACAAGTAAAGTGCTTAGATCACTGTCCAGACACTCTGTCAGATATGTTCGCAGTGAGCAAAGACTGCCGGACTGCTGGTACGCCACACCAGTGCATGCGATCATGAATAAAATTAGCCCCGTACGGGACTGGTGGTCGACTCCTACTTACTGCCAAATTCAAAGTCACGTGACACAAAAAACTGGGACAAAAATCAAAAATCGGGCCCGGAAAAGCTTCAGGTATTGTCCCCCTAATTTAAGAATCAATGGTCATTTGCCAGCCCCCATTGTAAATGAGGAAGGAGATAGCCTTTGAAAATGGCCGAATTTTTCGACCTTCAAGAGCTCGTGACCTTGACCTTGGATCGGGTCATACTGCATACCGTCATGCATCACTCGTCGACCTCTACATACACATCAAATTTATTGAAATTGAAGAAACTTTTTATGGACGGACAGACGGGTGGACAGACATTTGAGACCCACTTTATTAGGTCGACTCACTCGGAGGAGTCGACCTAAAAAGCAGTGCTTAGACGACCAGTGAAACCTACACACCAAAGCCGGGTATGTGTCACATAATTCATACTTGTCATTGATCTTCGTGAGACGCCAGCTATCATTAGGAACCCCCTACATTTACATACACACAAACAGTGAGTGCGACGGCAAAGCTGTAATGCTAATTAAAACATCATCTAACAGAAAAGGTAAAGGCTTCCCATACTCGTTACCAAGCGTAGGACCCGGAACTGATCCTGGTGTACAGGCAGTCAGCCCACAAATGGCTGCCATTACTTTCCTCCAGGCCTGTGGTTACCTTCCCAGCCACAGAGCATCACCGCCCCTTTGGCCAGTACCAAGTTACACTGCTTGGTGACGGAGGCACATAGGTGTGAACAACTTGCCCCCCAGGTTGTTACGCAGCTTTTGCCCCGAGTAGGATTAGAACCCACGACCTGTTGATTGCAAGTCCAACACTCTACCCGTTGCGCCACCTAAAACATCATCATCTACACATGGCTTCCTGCATAAGGCAGACATCTCATCATAAATTCTTCTCTTTACACAGGCAGATAGATCTCGCTGAGACAGGCCTAATTTCATTGCATGAATCCTTCTGTCTCTCACTATCCCTGACAGATAACCGTGTCATCTTTTGCCTCTCAAACCCACTGCAATTAACCCTCAGATTCTGTTGATGGATACAAGTTGAATGAAACAAGGTGTCACCCGTATGAAACGTAACCGTACTGGCCCGCCATCAAGTGCTGCCCACTGGTGAGTTACTTTGCATATGCGAGTGATGACAGACGACAACAGACGACAACAGACGACAGACGCTAGACATCATCACTAGTCTGGCCCTCCTACACTATGTGTAGCAGGGCCAGTAATAATGCCCATCAAATTTTTACCAGTCGAAACAGCTGCTATAATATTTGGCTTGCCAAGTCCACTCTTCCACATCAAATTTCACCTCATCAATTCAACACGCAGGTCAAAAAGTCGACCTCCCGAGTAAATTAAACAACACTGACAGTTTGTCCTGCGAGCGGTCCTGTCCATAATAACTTGCAGCTGACATGTCCAATGCAAGCTGATACCTGACTGCCACATATGCCAGAGTGTCTACAATGACAGCTGGACATCAAGCTAGCATAACAGCACTGTGTGAATAGACTATACCACAACTGTACTATGTTAAATCTCAGTCATCAATGTCTAACAGTCTCTGTATGCATTAAATGTGAACTGTTTATAACCTTAAATGAAAGTGAAATGATACCAAAACTAAAATACAAACACACAGCTACTGTGAAAAACCAGAGATGTTGGTGTAACACTTAGCACAATAACTATTCTACTCTGGAGTAGCCTGTCGGCATTTATTTACAACAAACAAAACATTTTCCATCTTACTTACTTTAACCATACTAACATACCTGACGTTTATATTCAACTGCTGGATCATATACCATCCAGCCATTTTCATCATAACGACTCATGTAGTCATATGCGAAAAAGTTCTACAAAGACAATAACCATCAAACTACAACAAAACCGCAGTGAATACTAAACATGGTGTGAGTTATAGATAAGCTCTGGTTTATCATATGGAACAATAAAATTCAGCAGTTTATCACAAAGTTATTCCTGAAAAGACTTGTAACATAGCATTGTAAAACCAGTCACCATCATACACGAGTTACATCATGCATGTGTGTGCACTTTCTGTACACCAATTTCACATTTCATTTGCTGTGTTACAGATGTGTCCTGCCATCTGTACGACCTGCGACCAGTTTTACTTACTTACTTACACACACACACACACACACACACACACAGACCGAACATGCTACTCCATATGCAATAGACGTCACTCGGCATACTGAATAGACATATTGACAAAATTTCAACGTTACCAGTCTGTTCGTAAGTGGAAATGCAAACTGTGTAATCTTCTCAAAGACTTCACGTCTTGTGTGATTTTCTTGTCTGTGTGCAAACCGAAGGTTGCGAATATCCTAACATCAAAATTAGTCACCAGAATTACTCATCACACTGCAATGTGGCTTAAAACACATGCAAAATCATTTCAGGACTACACACGGACAATAGCATGCCGATATGATGACACTGGCTGCACATAGTGTACAATGAACACAAACAGGCATGCAGCAGTCAGGTCAGCAAAATCAGTGCAGATGCTGGGTGTTGGATCCTCAAAATGGACAAATTTGAAATATGAATGCTCCCACAAAGGTGTATCCCTTGCATGATTTTTACGTTATTTTCAGCAATTATTGACCGTTTCCTGGTTAGTTAACTTCTAAAATTTGGGGATTTCCTTGACGAGTACACGAGTTATGGGGTTTTACCTCACTGGTGCATTTCCTCCAAATTTTATTTTTAGTGCCCCCAGTGGCATAACTACATGTTGGATGCAAATATGTTTTAGAGGTGCAAAAATGGTATGGACCTCCTGTATCACCATGCCGAGTTTGGTGGGGTTGCGTCTTCGTGTTCCACAGGGTGTTGTATGAAAATGTCCGATATTTTTGGTTTATTTTTGTCTGTCACACTCTTAAACAGTACAGTGTGTGCTAAAAACTTTCTGTCAAGGCGTAGGAATACAGAAACAAATTTTAGTGTCAATAGATAGGAGAAGGTTGGTAGTTATTCATCCACATTCAACTTTGTCTCTGTCCTGCTAGGTGGCGCCACCACAGAATGCTTAAGTTGAAAATACAGCCAAATTTGTGTTTTATATACCCTCAAAGGCAACATAAGAAACAGATCCAGATGAATATTAGCATGGAAATGCACAATAATAGATTTCTGTTTAACCATACTAACAGATATATCGCATATATGCGATACATATACATATACATATATACATACATATACATATACATATATGAACACGTTTATTCGCCAAACAAGGCAGAGAGACAGACAGAGACAGATTATGTACAACACAGCCACACAATAAAAATAATACAATAATTAGACAGTAACATAATTCTCAAAAGCCTGCCAGATACTTTTTATAGCTTTAGTCTTAGGCAGAAATAACGTCTGCAGTACCGGATCAATTTTAAAATTGTCTTTAAAAAACATTAAAAACACATTACATAAAAACACGTCACAACTGTACAATAA
>Ga0209780_1002393_pt1 | contig 13310 bp, 6 predicted proteins | sample WorMetexBAHAMAS2_FD_187384 | JGI IMG/M metagenome (GOLD analysis project Ga0209780, IMG submission 187384) | Marine gutless worms symbiont microbial communities from Max Planck institute for Marine Microbiology, Germany - Inanidrilus exumae... | ecosystem: Host-associated > Annelida > Digestive... | reverse complement strand
ATTGTCTTCACTCCATTTTACCTAATAAGAGTAATAAATCGCATCGGCTTCTCCTTAGAAAAAGAGGACATGCATTTAGCCTTCCACAGTGTACTTATAATCTGTATAAAAATACTTTCCTCCCCCGGTGTCTTTTTAAGTTTGTATAATCGTGTGATATCTGCTAAATGTTGACTTACTCTGACTGTATTGTATATATTTTTCCTTTTCTTTTTTGTTTCTTTTCTTGCTACCGTTTTTTGACGGTGAAATAAAGTTATATATAATCTTCAAGTTTGTGTAGTTAATCCGTGTTTTTAGAGTGTGTGTTTTATATATGTGTTGTCTTTTCTTGTGCCATTTCTTATTCAGTGGTCACGTTTGATGAGTCATAATAAAGATTTACTTACTTACTTAAATTCACAGTGAGTGTCAGTCACAAAGTAAGTTTAATGTCTAACTAAACTGGGTACAGCATACCTGAATATCACACTGACAACGCAGTCTAAGCGGATTCTTATACTGCAGATACAGTATGTGAGACCGAATATGAATATGTACATGAGCATCTGATCAGAAAAACTGTGTATTCCTTACATGTTTGTTGATCAGTATTTCAATGTCATTATTTATTTATAACTTTGTTGGCAGTTTCGCGCTGAAACACTGCCAGTGAACTTAGTGAAGAGAGTCTCTCCCGATCCATTGTGCTCCTTGTGTAATTTTTCAGCCTTCATAGCTAGTAGCTGAAGAAACGCTCTGCGGAACATGATGTTACTGGTATGACAGCAAGAGTTTCAATAACACTGTAGAACAACTGAAGAACATATCACTGGCCATTGTCCGTCATCCAAACATAAAATTCAACTGCACAATTTCGGCGACCTTCAATGACCAACGCCTAAGAATTTCCGACAGCCTAAAAATTTCCGACTTCTCCAACAGCTAGGCCTACTACCCCGTGGCAGATTCAATTTTAACAGCACATAAATTAAAGGTTGAAGCATTTGTTCCATCAGAGGAAATGACAATTCAAAACTGGTAGGAGCAAGTAGAATCAACGAGTGGTGGAATTTATTTCTGGAAGAATTACTTACCAATGTTGAGAGAAAGGAAGCAGATGAATCTGAAACAGAAGCAAATCAGGGGTAGATAGGTACTTATTCTTCCAAAGTTGGAACTACTGTTATATTCCACTAAAATCTGCCCAGATGGTAATGGAAGATCAAAAGAAAAGTAGCTGCACTCGTGAGAGGTCATGATGGGCAAGATAGATATGCTGAATGGAACTGATGCCATCAGAAAAACCAGAATTTTAGTGCCAACAAAGACGGGTTAAATGATAAAACGTTTTCTAATAATTCTAATCACTTTATTGAACTCAAATGACCATGACGCATGGAAAATGGAACATGCTGCACGACAGAAAAACAGTGCATACGAAAGTGCAAATCTCTTTCCAGCATTACTTTCAGTGTGTATTCACGGTGAATATATTTTTCGATCTTTATAATCCATGTGTACGGAGAATATCGAATATCCCATATAAATTTCACCATAATTCATCGTATGTGCACACAAAGAATATCCAAAATTTGTCACGGCGGATCGGAGAATATCCTAAATTTCACTGTGCACCGTGTGCATGCACGGTGAACAAGGGCAGATTTATGTTATTTTCCACGTTAGCGCACAGTGAATATAATTTTCCCATTCTTAATACAATGATTCTCTTGACCTTAGAAATATTTTCATTATAATGTCACAGGAGGGTCAGTTTTACTACAATCTCTGCAGTGCTGTGAGCTACAGCTAATTCCCATTTCATTATCGTATTCTAAATTCTATCTTATCTATATCCTTCCTATCATGTCTTATGGCAAATGATGATAAACACAAAATACTACAACCATAAAATATACTATTAAAGTAGTAACATCACTTCTCACCCAAAGCTTTAATCCCAACTTCTTGATGTCATAACTTTTTTTATCAAAAAACTCATAAACTAGGGTATAAATGATCTTTCCTGTAAGCACAGCTAAAAACTTGGTCACATTCAAAATAACACCATTCAAAACACTAATGAACTCTCAGTTTGGTGAGTACCACAAAGTAGGGAATACACAGTGTTGACTCCATAGGCGTATTGCTGGGAATTTTGACACGCCTAAAAGTCCGACAGCCCCAAAATTTCCGACTGACAAAAGCTTGGGGGTGCTACAGGCTACAGCACCACAAGCAATACGCCTATGTTTATTAATGCGACAACCAGACAGCAAATTTCAGTGTATTCAAAACATACATTTGCTTGCTTGTACCCCCACATTTGGAAAAGTGGGGGTACAAAATTTTTTTCGCTCGCTCCGCTCGCAAACCATGTTTTGTACCCCTCACTTTTAGAATCGCGGCGCCGCCCTTGGCTAGGAGGTGTGAAGTACTGTCATCAGCATGTCTACATCTGTCTGTCTGTATGCCTACTCTGCTCATATATCTAAAAACCACACATCCAATTTTCTGTACATGTTAGCTGTGGCCGCGGCTTGGTCCTCTTCTGACGGCTATGCGATATGTTATGTATTTCCGGGTTTGTGGATGACATCCATGTTTTCACATAATAGAGCGAATGTACAAAATCAGAGACGATGCATACATTTCGTCCAGTACGCCAGGTGGCAGGACCGGGGACGAAGTCTTTCTTCTCCGACTGCATCTTGTTTCAATAACAATTATCAGCACTAACAGATATGTCGCTATCAAAAACCAGTCTCTGCTGCCGCTGACAGACCCGCGCGACGCAGTGCCTCAGGCCCACCGTGTTGTACACAGATGTCGACAGTCAGTGTAATAATCTGGTGACCGAGACGGTCACCAGTTTACCGCAATGAGTTTTTGACCATCCAACTAAGTTGACAGCACCTGACATCATCAGCCATTCAAGAGATATGGTTGGTGACCACCAAAATTTAAATGGTTCACGTGACTTAACCACGCCCCTTTCAGGGATGGTTCGCCATTCGTGGGCTAGCACTTGCTACCGTCAATCTACCTACTAAACTTAAAGTCTCTATCTCCACTCACTAAGAAGATATGAAAAGCAATAAAAATGCAGAAATGAGGTGGTTTGGGGTAGTTAGGGTCTCTCAAGGTCACTGGAAATAGCACAATATAGTACTTAGGCCTACGAGTACTTATCAGCGACCCATAGTAACTATGTCCCTATCTTGCACTGTTTCTGAGATATAGCAAGATATTGGTCGAAAGTCGCCATTTGAATCTACCCTATCTCTATTTGGCAACCCTGCTGAGGTTGACCCCGTTGGAATTTCGCCTAGATTTTTGGCATCAGACAACCACAGTCCCTGGGCTATCGTATGGCGTTGCTCGTGTGATTCTACATTTAGCCGTTTTCATAAAACACTGGCGTGTGACGGACTAATGGACAGACAGACGGACGTACACACGACAGCATATACTGCGCTAGCATAGCGTCGTGTGGTAAGCAAGGTGTCGCTCAGCGGCGGACAACCGCCCATGCGCGTTACAGATGACGACAGACGACGCCGACAGCGTGCAAAAGAATACTGGCCCATTAGGCGGGCCAGTAAAAATAAAAATATATGAAATTATGATTACTTTGGGAGAGGCCCGAAAACTGTGGCGACGGACTAGGACCCCAAAGGCCTTAGTCTGGCCCATGCTGCTAACATGCAGCATGGGCCAGACTTATAGACTTTATAGTGTGTTAGACAAAGCCGGCTCTCAGTCGGTTTTCAAACGCACTTAAAATCCTCGCATTTTCATTTCATTTTTCATGCCAGACAAATGCACGCAATGTCAGTTACAGTTCAACTCGTGCTGGAGCACTCATGCGTGGTCCTTTCTGCTTCCGCTTCTGCTCTCTCTTCTCCTTCTTCTGCAATTTTTGTTTCTGTTCATTCAGAATGCGCTCCAACTCTTGATCAACCACTTGCTCCTGTCCACAACAGCACAGAAAACATCTTGACACTTTGACGACATATGGGGCAAGACTACAATAAATATAACAACAAGTATGTATACATGGGAACTACCTAAATTTTAAAATTTTACTGAATTCCATGGGAAACAGCCGACTTTGAAAGCCATCCGTTTCACGGTCCATATAACGATGCTAATCATAACTTACCTACTAACTGTATAGGGCAGCAAGCCAACAACGACGTTCATTTTATCCTAGTGTCTACTATGTGCCACTGTTCAAAGCGCAACATGCCATATGTACATATAAATATTCAGTAACTGCAGTATTTGTAATTACAACGACAGCTGATTATAGCATTTCTAACATACACTTCCATTAATAATATTCAACGAAATTCAGTCCTCCTGACTGTAGAAATTGACTAAAGTCAAGCAATATGTCGTTTACATAATATAAATGATTTACCAAGAGTCACACGGATACAACAATCAAAACAGGCATAGAAAGAAACAATTTTTCAGTGGCTTATCTGTAAAGGAAACTATCAGCAATACTGCACTAGTGATGTGCCATCAATCAAATTTTAATGATAAACATTAATTTTTTTTCTCACTGCAAAAATCATTAGCCATTAATCAGGTGACCTAATATTAATTTATACAGCCCTAATTTTAAAAACAGAGGACAATAAACTCACTACTTGTGTTTCTTTTTTATATGGATTTATGAAATCATGATCCCTCTCAATCACACCAAGCTCCTGTGCCATCTGCAGCATCCAGTTGCAAAACGCAAATACATACATACAGACAGATGCACTAGCAATCAGCTAACAAATGCACATCATAGCTCCAGCCGCCACTGTACAACAGCAGACGACAAGTTAATCAATAGTTTGCTGTTGCCTGTCTGCGACTGGAAATAATTGTGTATGTGCAATGACAACCAAAATCACAGATGCTAGCAAGGAGCAATGCAGCATGCATCAGTCTATCTATCGCCCAAATTTTGGGCTTTGCTAGTCAAACAAGGTGTCGCCCTAACGGGACGTAACCGTACTGGCCCGCCGTGTAGCGTCGGCCGCCCGACTGCCCAGCTGGCCCGCACACCAGTAGCGTTACAAGCGACGACGCCAACGACGACAGCGTGCAAAACAATACTGGCCCATAACGCTGGCCAGTAATAACAGACGTCAGAAAGTAATACCTCTTGTGTCTCAAAAAAATCCTTACATTATGGCTTACTGATGTGCCATCAACTGAATTTTAACAATAAACATATATAGCCACCCAGATATATTATGATTAACTGCTGGCACACAGAGCTTTAAAATGTGTACTTTTGTAATAAATATGCATATACTAACAGAAGTTGCTTCTCCCAACAAACCAGTCAACTTTTCAAATACAAAATGATCACTGTAGTTACATCAGAGGAATAGTTAGTTAGCTGCTGTTTAACATCCCTTTTCAGCACAAGTATGGCTATATCAGAGACGAAAGGTCTGGGGTAGAGAGTTACTCCTACCCAGTATAGAAAGACCAGCAATATATTAACTTCAACCCTGGCCACTTTTTTGTTCAGTACCACCCAAAAAGGGAAAGGGATCGAGAGGTTCGTTTAAATTATTGCGATAGCGCCTACAACAGGAGGACACAACTATCACACCGCAAGACAAAACTAAATCAAATACGACAAAAACAAGCATGCATCCTTAACTTAAAAATACATATGAGACGAGACGAAATCCACTCAAAAAAAACTAAAGCCAGGTTTAGTCGCCTCCTACAACATCCGGCTTGGATACGGAGTAGGACTATTCTGGTAGGAATAGGATTTGACAATGTGGACAAAGTGATATGTTATATATACATACACATATGTAAACACACACACACACACACACCCATCAAAATATCAACATGCAAGTAGGATAACCAACCATGCTGATTAATTGTTGATCCTTGCCAACAAATATGTGTGTGTCATTTGTGAAATCAATGGCCCACTGTATCAGCAGTTTCCAATCATCGTTGTTATAGAGTAACTCATGCGCAATGTCAGGAAGTCGTAAAACAATATCGCCCAAAAATGCAGTGTTCTCCAGAACAGTAGACAATGCTGAAGACAAAATATGTATTAAAACAGAATTTTAGTTTTGAAAACTGCCAAAATAATGAAACAAAATTAGATTTTTGCAACAAACACAGACTGTCAAAACAGCACTCAACTGAACAGGATGTCTCAAACAACACTGCATCACATTAATTAAAACACACATTTACCGGGGGCATTCAATAAGTTCCCTGATTGTTGTATGACATGAAATTGTTGCCTACATAAAGAGTTCAGCTGAGTAGTAACATGTCAGCTGGGATGAGGATTGTTGGTATTGGCAATTAATACAAAAATTCCCACTAGCCGACCTTATCCAGTGTCAATCAACACAACTTTACTTATGAAAAATTACTTGTAACAGTGGCACCATTCGTAACTAGCAACACCAGCTAGCAATGTCATTAACTGGTCCTCAGACGTGCATTCACTTATATGCACTCTCACTAAAAGCTCCCCTTAGAACCAAACTTTGCCTATGGAACCAGAACATCTGCCATACAGAACTATGGCCAGCCACAAACATTTGCCCACATAAGCAGGATAATGCAGCCAAACACCTTCCTATAGATTAAAAACATATCCCTCATTGGACCAGGAAGTTCCCCCGACAGTCTGTAGAACCCAGACATCTTCCTGATATATGGCCAGCTCCAAACATCTGCTAACGAAACCAGGATGGGCCCAAACTTTTGCCCATGAGACCGAACATCTCACTACAGAAGAAAGAAGAAACGGAGCCCAAAACATCTCTACACCAAAACAGGACAGGTCCCCAAACAGCTCCCTACAGAATTAGGCAACTTCAGACCTGCAGCTATGAGCCATCGGTTTTGTCCAACCACACCAAAATTTGTAGCAATACAGAGAAGTAATGACTGATTAAAGCACTGATTTCTATTTTCTATACCCCTTCACATTACAAGATGAAAGCACCCATATTACTACAGCAGAATATTAGTTAAATTTGGGGTTCTTGCCGCTCGTTTATTTTAGGGGCATTCGTCGTTCATTCGTTTGTTACTGCGGCAGGGGTCCAGCCTACTCTGGACCCCAGTGCTAATACCTTTATATTGGTCCAATGCGCCAGCCCAGGGAGAGGAAGGGAATTGGTAGGTGTGCGGTGTATGCGCACGTTGTGTAGGGTGGAGGAAGGAACAGTAGACGTGAGCAGCTTGTCAGGTATTTCTAAGCGCACCCCATCTAGGTGTGGCCTACTGTCTGGCTAAGCCCGGAATGGCACTTAGTCAGTGACAGCCCTGACCGGCACTTCTTCAGCGCATGGCCACCTAACTGACAGTCTGACACTTCTTCAGCGCCTAGCCAGGGGACTTAGCCACATCTGTCTGCTTCGGATCTCACGTCAGTGCGGCTGACACCTTGAACAAAGGATTAGCATCAGTCGCAGTTTATAGAGGACATTGTCGAACCCTCTTACCTGCCCGGGATTAACTCCCTGTTCATCATGTGCATAGGAATTATTAGAAATAATTCTTTGGCAGGCGGACGCACCCCGGTTGAGGCGCGAACCTTGGCCACTGAGCGCATCACGCTGTACTGCACATGGCGGACAAGTGTGCTGACCACTTGGCCACATGGGTAGGTCTTTATTGTAGGGGCATTTTTAGGGAATTAGCATCATAATAGGCCAAAGCCACATCATGCAGGAAAGGTTCACTAACGTCGACTGACCAATGCAGGAGAAAGTGCTCTGAATAAAAGATAAGGAAATTAACACATGCATGAAATTTAATGGGCTAATGGTCTTGCTGAAGCTAGAGCAGGCAACCATAACAAGATTATGTTGAAAAGTAACAAAACTGTCAGAACCCCATGCCTACTCTGAATATGAGTGCAGGACGTAATCGGCAACCCCTGTACATATGACATTTATACTCAAATGTAATTTTCTGAGAAATTGTGACATTAATTCAAAAAATCAGGAGTGTAAACATGTGTGGGTGGATAAAATTCTCCAACTTGCATTCTTTCAAGTGATTTTCAACTGGGAAGGGATCTCCAGGTGTGAATGAATATTCCATGAGATGTACTTTCGCGTGCACCATCACCTACAGCATCAACAGTAGTCAATCAACTATAAACAAAACGTCAGGTAAGTTTAAATTAAGCTTGCTTTATTCTAGTCATTGCGTATATGTAACATGGATCTGACACAGTGACCAGTTACAGAAATATAAGCAACAATACACTGTCATAATAAACAACTAAGCCAAGCTCTCCTTTCTCACTCATGTGCAATATAGCATCTAAATATACTATACAATAAAAAATATTTAACAAGCACTAAAAAGCTGACTGACACTCAGCTTAATCTACCATATAAACCATAAAAGAAAAAAATAATGAAAAAGAACTTTAAAAATAAAAAAATATTCGCACAAAAAATCCGTTCCAAGTCATAGTTGGTAGTAATTGAATATAATAATAAATATTACTGCTACTTACTGACTGGCTGATTCACTAAGTTAAGGTTTTACATCCCACCCAACATACAAATAGGTCATTTCAGATACGTTCTTCCCAGGCAATCTGTTGGCTTAGTACAACAAGAAATCATCAGGAGATGAGATAGCGAACGTGAACTTTTTACGACGATATCGCACACATAATTCAAAATACCAAAAAAGAGAACTTACCTCGTTTAACAAATTAAACGATAGCTAAACAAGTACTGCGCATTAAGTCTTGAATTTATGAATCTGCTACAAAATTTCCACCTTGCAGTTATAGAATATTTATAGGCCTACCGTGGTCGTCGCGCGGTCTTTCTGCAGACGTTTACTACTAGACATAGTAATCGTAAATTGTCCATAGTTATGGCTTTGTCAACCACTTTTACGCAATGTGCCCCAGAAACTACCAAATTCGGTAAAATAACGCAACCATAGTTCAAGGTCATTCAAGGTCACCGATTTTCGCACCAATCGAAAGCTCATATACGACTTTCTATTAGTAATTAATACTAACTTACCTGCTATCTTGCACCGTTTCTATAAGATATGGCCTCTGAAAGCTCCAAAATCGCTATATTTGGCCACCCCTATTGCGTTTAAACCTCCAAAGGAGGGGTTCCCCTAGGACTATCTCCATAAAATTTTCCGTGGATATCAACGGATGGCCAATGTACCAAACGGCGAAGAAACATTGCTGAAAATTTCAACCAGCAGAGTAGGGTGCACGAACGTTACAGACAGACGACAGACGGACAGGCGACAGCATATAGTGAACGTGAACATGAGTTCACGTTCGCTAAAAAAACTAAATCTAACACAACAAATAACATGCATCTATAACAAAATATACTATATCACACAATAAAGACAAAAGCCAGGTTTGGTCGCCTTTTTTGACCTCTGGCCTGGAAACAAAATGGGCCTATTCTTAAGGAAGTAAATAAGTAAGAAAGTAAGTAAGTAACTAAGTAAATCATTTACACAGCACAGGAATCAACAAATGAATCCGGGCACATTACAGCCCAGGAGCCCATACAAGGCGGCTAGTACCTGGAAGCCAGTAGCTTACAAAAATGTTTGTACTAATTAAATCACTCAGCAGCAGGTTTTAAGTTGTGCAACAAGGTGACAAAATATTTGAGAAAACTAAGCCACTGGATGCAACATGCAAAAATGATTAACCAATAACCTACTGATTGCCTTTATAGTGGCCAGTCATGTGGTGAAAGCAAAAAGCATTTTCCCAAACATGGAAGTAACAAACATAAATAGAAAAAAACAGTTGATTAAAATTCTTTTACAAGATTAGTATGTCTAAGGATAATTTTATCATTCAAATTTTTGCACATAAATTAACGTTATATATATACTGAAGTGACTGAATATAATAATACAGCAGCAGCTTTCTGCCTGAGTTATTAACACGATATGATTCTGCACACACCAACACTATCAGCAAAATAAGCAGCACTAATGTTAATGCACAGTGGTCATTTTCAAGTTATCACATACATGTAACAAAATTATATTAACACCTATGTTGCAAAAATGAAACATATTTCACTTACTGAGAACAACTTTGTGAACAGAGTTTTAAGCATATCACGTTGCTTTTCCAACGAATTGATGGCAACAATCTGCTTTGCAGCTTCAATCTGTTCCGCTCGCTTGTGGCCCAATAGTCGCCTATCTGATAAATTAACGTTCGAGTTAATGTAATGTCTCCAAATTTATCACAACTATTAACACCATAACAACTGACAATTGTTAGTTTCAGCATGGGTGTAAGCACAGTCACTTTACCATTAAATATCAGTACACAGCAGTATTTTCTGTTCCTGTATCCACATAAGTTCACTGAATAACTGTATTTCAGTACATCAACAGCCAATACAGAATAATGTGTGTAATAATGCATATGTAGAATAATTAGATGTGTGAAGTCTTGGGGGCAGCAAAATCACAAATGGTGCCTAAAAGATAGGCAAGTTAGGTAAGCCAAAGCAAAACTCAGTAGTCCAGGACTGAGCCAGGAATTGCTAATTCTATTTTTAATACTAATACTGATGTACAACATCCAATCACATTTGCCACACGTTGTATCAGGAATTGGTAAGTAAGTAAGTAAGTAGCCTTTTATTTCACTGTGATATTTGCACAATGTTACAACGTTAATAAGAAATACAAATAAAATACAAGTAAAATATAATACGCAAAGCACAGCTGTTGCCTTGTGAAACTCATCACCGTATTCGTGATTGAAAAAATATGTCTGCAAACCGTGAGTTTGATAAAGCTGAATTTACCGCAGATACGGTTCACAAGTACTGGTAAAGCTGCAGTCAAATAAGTGAACTGGATTCAGCACCAGTGCAATGCAAGACGATGCATGATGCTGTGCTGCAATGTGCAGCACCACACCTGATGTGAACACTTGCAATGTGTTTGATTATGATCATTCATGATGGTGCCCAGTGGTGCCACACATCTTGTTCCAGTGTAAATGCAACTTCACCTTGAAATTGGCAGCAGCTACATAATATGGCCAATGCTTGTTCTGACCGGACTTTTTGTTATTAGGCTGTTTATATACAAGACACTGCTGATTAGCTGATTGAGAATGCATTCCAATTTTAGCCTACTGTGCTTAATGTGACTTACTCATCTGGCATTGTTTCATTACTGTCGCTGTTGCAGTAGTAAAGTTAGTTTTGCTGACCCAGATTACGAAATTTTATTATGCAGCAATCGTTTAAGATCAAGACTTACTGACTTAAATACCAGTTACTAGATCTGAGGCTAACATCTCACATCAGAGGCCTATGGTTAATGCACTGAACCCTTGATTATTGTAGTACAGCAAAATAGACAAAAAGATACACCGCTACTGAAACACGGTAGTGTATGCCATTTTTGCATTCTTTATCAGGCCAGTAATTCAGATTAGGCCCTCAACTGGCACTGACAAAGCACTGGAAGTTAAGAAGATGCTGGTAGTGAACTGAGGTCTTAATAAAAGGGCTCGTTATGCCTGCCAAACATCAGAGGACATAGCTTTACAAATATCGCTCACTCTTGCTTTCTACATGTCGCTCGAAAAAAAAATTGCTCAGTATAACAAAAAATGTTGCTCGCTTCCACTAGCATGTCAAGTTTTCTCGCTTGCTAAATCTCGCTCTCATTTTCACTTCCAGGTCTAGCTAATAGGCAAATGAGGCATGCACTAAATATACGTCATATTACTTACGCGGTGACTATTGGTCCGGTCACCAAACAATAGCTCATGCGCTATATATCCGGTTACCGGAACTCTAGGCATTTGGCTATTTATCCTGTCAAAAGAAAACGAGGCAATATGCAGTTAACATATATTATGTTAGTGGCAGGTGGTGTTGGATGAATGGTTCATGCATTCAGTCAATTAATGCATAATAAATCACATGAATTAACTCACCTTGTGTGGCCTCACTGGCAGAAACTCCAACCTGAGAGGCCTAGCGGATCAGTCCACGAAGAAGCCAGTCTTGGTCTTTCTCAGCTTATCCAAACCGGGTTTTTAAAGGCGCTGAGGCTTGTAGGCTAGGTAGCTTAACTATCTGCTGATCCAGCTTGTTCCACCTATAATGACCACTCTAGTAGAAAAGAAATGATACAGTACAGTATAAACATATATAAATATACTATTATCTTTCTATTTCTTCCTTTGTATGGTTATCTCACTCCAACATTTAATATATAATAAATTCCATTAGTTGCCGGACACATAGCGCCCTGGCAATTATATTTCCGCTGCCGGAACAATAGCCGGTTATAGCTATGTTTACGGCTACCGGACAAACAAAATGCGCATTCATGTTCCGGTTGCCGGACAAATAGCGTCTTGGCTATTATTACGGTGACCGTAGGAATAGCGTCTGCTGCAGTTGCAGCTATGTTTCCGGCGGCCGGAATAATAGCCTGTTGGCTATGTTTACGGTGACCGGGTCAATATCACCTGCCCTTTTCCTGCCTATTACTTATCATATTTAGCATGTACTAGGCTATACAATGGGCAGGGACGTAGCCAGGAGTTAGAGTTTAGGGGGCTTGAGCCCATGGCGAGCGCGGAGCGCGAGCCTATAACGGGGGTCTGGGGGCGGAGCCCCCAGCGGGGTCCAGGGGCAGAGCCCCTGGTCTGGGGGTCAGGGGGGCAAAGCCCCCCTGAAGCTGAAAGCCTTTTAATAAAGCAGCACCAAAATCTGCGTTTAAAATTCGGATTTTTGCAGGTATAGACATGCACTTATAAAGGGCCAACTGCGCATAAATGAGATAAAAACAATTTGAACAAATAGTGTGTCGAGTCCTTGGAACTGCTAATTACTGAGGAAAAGGTGAACCCAAGATACCTATAGGATAAGGAGAAAGTTCGAGAAACCCTACGATGCAACTTGAGCAGCATTATTAGCAGAACAGTATAGTCGATGACTGTGGACTAACAGATGTGGTCGAGGCCTGCAGTACAGCCCGCCAGTGTGTCTGACCAATATATTCAGCAGCGACATTCTACACAGTAGCTAGCGACTGAAGTGCAGGCTGAGCAGCGAGGCGGGAGAAAAGAAGTATGTGTTGGAAGGGATGTTGTGGAGACTGAACGGATTAGCAGATTCAATTCGTCCAGTGTTGTTAAGCCGCATCGACTTTAGTAGATGCAGTCTATTGCTAGAGACCGTGTAGCGTGATCTGTCTGTAGCATGTGTGGGCTGTGCTCAAACGGCTGAACGGATCGAGATGCCGTTTGG
>Ga0209780_1002392_pt1 | contig 13310 bp, 4 predicted proteins | sample WorMetexBAHAMAS2_FD_187384 | JGI IMG/M metagenome (GOLD analysis project Ga0209780, IMG submission 187384) | Marine gutless worms symbiont microbial communities from Max Planck institute for Marine Microbiology, Germany - Inanidrilus exumae... | ecosystem: Host-associated > Annelida > Digestive... | reverse complement strand
TCGCTTTGACTTTAAGTTTAATATTGAAACATTATTACATGTCTTTATTTTCAAATGCTCTACAGGATTTGTCAAAGTACATGTATGTGGAATCGAGTTTTCTGATTGCTGACAACTCTGGTAAACATGGTTGTGGCAGTGCTGCCCAAGTTCGAGGTGTCAATAATACATCCGGGACCAGTGCTGAGCGACGCTTCTGTCGTGCCGTGGAGAGTTTGTGCCCAGTACGTTGTCAACTTCTGTTCCTGAATTCACTCAGTGTCCATTATTAGGCCGCATAGTGTGCACTCAAGTGCATAAGATGCGGCCTTTTGCTACTACAGATGTCGCACGTAGCGTGGTCTGTGTGTCTGTGTCTGTGTGTTGGTCACACTCATGTACTGTGCAAAAACAGCTGACGCGATCGAGATGCCGTTAACTCATATGAGGCCAAGGAATTGGTTGCGTGGCACAGTGGTAGAACGTCGGTCTTCGGCCGGCGAACTTTCCCCGTCATGGTGTAAGGCATGGTGTAATTTGCAGGTAAAACCGTGTGATCCATGTCTGAGCACGTTAAATGGCGCTATAATAAATACGCCTTCGATTTCGTAGTATAGATTACTTTTTGATGGTAGACCTGACATCGCTACTGGTTAAACGTTAGCGCCGATAGACAGCAACTTTACCCCGGTGCTGCCAGCTGTCGAACTAAACGAAACATAACGTTGCCTTTGATTCTGGCCCATTGGCTACATTATGTGGAAATGTGACGTCATCCACAAAACCGGAAGTACATAAGGTATTGTAATGTCGTCAGAGAAGGACCGAGCCACGGCCACAGAACGTGTGTAGAAAATTTGGTGACATTTGCAGCTTCTGAGATATGCATGTGCATGGACAGACAGACAAACAAGCAGATAAACAGACATATAGACACGCCGATTGTAATACTTCGCAACCTTACCGTGGCGAAGTTAATGCTAGCAGTAAATTATTATTAATTAATTAACAAGGTGTCGCCCTAACGGACGTAACACTGCTGGCCCGCCACATGCTGCATCCTGGTGAGTTACGTTGTATATGCGAGTGTTACAGACGACGACGATAGACGACGACAGACGCCAGCGATTGTTACTAGTCTGGCCCCTACACTATGTGTATGCGGGCCAGTAATAATTAATTACATTCTTATGAGTTCTTGTCTGCTACATGCAGCAATTTACATTGAAGGAAGAATAACGGCCGTGGTGTTAAAACGGCATCGTTTTGTTGGCGATGTTTACGTATTTACAGCACTAAGCTGGTGACTGGTGTCCGTACTTTACAGTTATACGTATGGAGAGCCGGTCATAGGTACCGTACAGACGGCAAAAGCGTGCCTGCGTCCGACTCGGATGTACCGCAGGAGAGAGTCTAGATGTGCCAGCTTCAAGAACACTGAGGTAAAGGACGACGACCAATTATCGACAGGTTATCTCGTTGTCGTTGTTGCTGTTGTTGCTACCCACGTCGAGACGGCAGTCGCGGGGGTACGGTCTTCAACAGCGTTTGTCTGTCTGTTTTTTTCGCACGATATCTCAAAAACCGGTGCAGCTAGGATCATCAAACTTGACATAGACGGGTTTTACATTGAGTCTTGGAAACCGAGTCAAGGTCACGAGTCGAGGGAATTTGCACTCTTGTGAGTGCTGGCTTCTTGTTGTTGTTGTAATTTTCATCAACGAGTGTTATTACAGCGCCATGCAGTTTAAGAAAGCTTCGAGGTCGCTTAGTGTTGCGTTAGTAGACGTGGCAGTCGAGTCAGCCCGGAACAGACTCGTCTTGAACCGCCGTCTGATGATACCGAAACATCGAATAATATAAATTCACATTAAGATTAAGCTTAATACAGTGATACTCGTCTCTGAAGCGCTCAGGAATGGCACGTGTTAACGACTGATTACACAGCTTTACCTGCCACCCACACGTTTATCCACGAATGGTATGAGTCATCCTGCCTTTGATCCAGAGCCCGCAGCACATCACCGCACTTTGGTCGGTACTCATTTCCCGTCCCTCAGAGGGTAGGAGGCTGAGTTGGCCTGGGTGGCTGGAAGCCTACTGTATATCCAAGGCCAAGCCTCCGAACAAAAAGATATTGTTCAACAGTGTCTTACGCACTTTTAAATTTTCGTGAGTTTATTTTTCGTGCGTTTTTTCGATTACATCATTGTGGTACTATTTTTATATTTTTGTTGTATAATCGATGTTTTAGTATGTAACAATAATTTGTAACTTGTAATCAAGCTGTATCATGTTTATGGCGTCATCGCCTCTGAAGTTACGACCCTATGGCGCTATACAAATATGTTTATTATTATTATTCTTATGGCATTGGAAATAATAAACTTACTTAAGTTATCAAGCTCGTATATAACAAAACTAAGAGCACAGCACTTGACGGTCATTTTGAACTAAGTTCTTAGATAGCAAACTAAGATAAAAAAAATGTTCCGTTTAGTTGACTTTCGAAGAACGTGAGCATGCGCAGTTGAATCTGTTGTGGCGGCATATGCTGAGTTGGATGGTAAACAAAAATGTTCAATTTATAAATAATTCATTTACTGTTGTTGTGCGATGTATGTTGCACAAGAACAGTAAAGTCCAATTGCGTGTTAGTTAGAGTATTTGTTAACGAAACTTTTACTGATGAAGTCATGGAATGTTTTTATTATCCAAGCGCTTTCTTTGCTAGTTTGCGTTAAGTGTCAAGTGAGACACTGTATACGATACTATACGATATATTTACGTGCGCTCAAAAGCTGACGATATGGCCAGCTTAATCTGGCGCACGGCACCGAAACGAAAAATAAGGAAAAGCTAAAAACAAAAACCGAGTAGCTCAGAAGAAACGGTCCGAGCAAAAGTCCGTGAAGGCAGTCCGGGAGGAAGAAGTGAAACTACGGGGGTAGGATTTGTGAAAAGGTAGGTTTTAATCCGGGAGTGAAAGAGAGAGGGAATAATGGATGAGCAGGGTGGTGCAAGTTACAAAACAAGTATATCCGTTCTCGTAGTCCTCGAACGGAAATGTGCGCTGGCTACATCGCGTGCTGCCCCCTGGTGAGTCACTTTAGGTATGCGCCGCGCGCTGTATTAAGGTTAGAAAAAGACGGGGGAGAGAGACGGACGGACGGACGGACGCCAGACCGCTGCATTACGCTTACCGGCGTTACCGCTAGAGGCTGCCAGCGTCATAACGACAGTAAATAATACTAGGCCTACGCTGTATAGATTGTAAAATGACGACAGTAATGAATTACTGGATGCGCTTTGCAGTTGACGGACGGCTGTGCGTCGTTCCGTGGAAACATCGGTTTACCTTTGATGTCGCCATCGATGATCTACTCCAGCAAAGTGCTCTTCAGCGCTAAAGTAATCGAACACGGAACCGGTGAGAGTGGAGTGGACTGTCGAGGACTCGACAACTGTCGAGGATTGTGGTTGCGCGGCCACAGCATTTATCAAGCAGTCTACTTTTAAATCTGTCTAGTATAATCAGTTTTAACGTGTGAATTATGTATATAGGTTACAACACTCTCTGGAGTGTAACGATGCTCAGATATCGCCGAGAGACCCGCGCGACGCTCTGTGTTAGTTAAAATGTTGTCCTACTGTTGTACGAATAACGCAAACAGATCGCGTGTCAGCGTGACGAGTACTTACTGCAACATTCACATTTTATTCGGTTACCTGCATAGTTTTGTACACACATCATTTCACTATGTTCAATTCTTGTAGAACAAGCATGCGATGCTCCGCGTCACATACATGTAACGCTAAAGTGATCCGTACGTGTTATAAACAAACTTCCACCACGACCAAAGTTGCTGATGACACGGCGTATTCCTCTGAGAGCGCACCGTCGTGAACGCGGACTACCATGGCGGATGGATACAAATTTTTGGTGGTAAAGCGTCAGAGCCGAAGACTTCTCGACCGGTCGAAAAACGCAAATTTTTACCTATCCCACCTGCATGAACGAAAACTAGAGTTCCTGGGCTATTGTGTGGCGTTGTTTTCGTGATCTTGTATTTAGTCTTTTTGTTCAAAATCGGCTTGTGACGGACAGACAGACAGGTACAGGGGCACAGGGCCACGCGCGCTAGCGGGTAAAAATATAATGTAACAACGACTGATTTCTTAAGATTCTCCCACATAAAAATATGCCAAGAACTGTATTATTATTATTAGAACTGTAGCAGTATTAATGACGGTGGTGGTACTTAGTAGTATACTGTCTGATGTGTAGACTAGTAGTAGTAGTAGTAGTAGTAGTAGTAGAAGCGCATACTGCTGATCAGTGATTAAATGCTTAATTTGATTCACTTCCAGGTGTACGGCTGAACGGAACTCACGAGGTCGGCGTGCAACAGCAGAGCGCAAAAGTGGACTTAGATCCCGATAACGCACAATACTTCAAGCCAGGCCTACCGTACATCGGACAGGTTACTAGCAATAATGTCTTCTTCAGTTTTACAGCAGCAGCAGCAGCAGCAACAACAACAACAACAAGCAGAAGATAAAACTGTTTATAATAAACTACTAATGTCTGTATTTCTGTCATGCTTCTGTGTTTTGTACCATGGACCATCATAGCTAAAACAAGGTGTCGCCCTAACGGGACGTAACCGTACTGGCCCGCCGTGCAGTGTCGGCCGCCCGACCGCCCACGCGCCCGGTGGCCGGCGCGCCGACCGTCTACGCGCCCGGCGGCTGGCCGGCCCGCCCGCCGGCAGCGTTACAGACGACGACCGACGACGACGACAGACAACAGTCGCCAACCAGTAAAACAATACTGGCCTATTCGGCGGGCCAGAAATAAAATAAAATGATTTATTCGTTGATTAATTGACCACAGTAATTAAGCTTGCCACTTTGTATATAAGGTGACGCCAAAACAAGACTTCGAGTCGGCGATGTTGGTCAATTACTTCGGGTCACCGACGAAATGTCGAATGCGGTGATAAACATTTACTCAGTCATGCGATGTTCTAGGTTTTCTTGCGCGACGTCGTTTTCTAAGCTATGTTTTTGTCACAATACAGAAACACGATATTTGTCGTCAAACAAGTGGACAAAGAATGTTGATGAAAGGCTGCATCGCATGGTGCGCCTGCTGCGCCGTTGGTGAGGATTGAATGGTCTCTTTTGCTGCGTACACCGCAGCAGAGATTCCCAGTGATTCTCAATGAACTGGACAACCTCCAAACGTTGCCCATTCTAGTTAGGATCTCGACCTGGTCTAACACATGGTTCTTTTGGCCTACAAGAGTTGGCAACAAAACGGCATGTTGATCGGTTCAGCCGTTTTGTACAGAACACTAGTGTGACCAACACGCAGACAGACACACAGACCACGCTACGTGCGACATCTATAGCAATACGCCGCATCTTATGAACTGCGTGCATGCGATGCGGCCTAAAAATAGATATTATAAGCCATGACACCATGAAAGCCATGAAATCAAAGATGATCTGTTTACAGCATGGCAGAATGCCTACGCTATGGATTTTTGTATAGGTAGTAAAACAAGAACTCATCAGGAGATGAGATAGCGAACGTGAACTATTTTACGACGATGTCGCACACGTACTTCAAAATACCAAAAAGAGAGCCTGAGCCTAATTCGTTTAACAAATTAGACGATAGCTAGGCAAGTACCGCGCATTGAGTCTTGAATTTATAAATCTGCTACATAATTTTCACCTTGCAATTATAGAATATTTATACCTTGGGCGTCGCGCGGACCCTCTGCACGTTTACTACTAGACAGTAATCGTAAATTGTCCATAGTTATGGCTTTGACAACAACTTTTACGCAATGCGCATCGAAAACCACTAAATTCAGTGAAATAACGCAAAATAGGGACCATTTCGCCGTTCAAGGTCATTCAAGGTCACCGATTTTGGTTCAATTCGAAAGCTTATATACGACTTCCTATCAAGACGATATCTAGGCAAGTACTGCGCATTAAGTCTTGAATTTATGAATTTGCTACAGAATTTCCACCTTGCAGTTATAGAATATTTATACCGTGGGCGTCGCGCGGTCCCTTTTCAGAAGTTTACTACTAGACATAGTAATTACCATATGGCATGTGAGTTTCCCGTAGCGGTGAAGAGCTAAGTTGATGCTAAACTGCTATACACTGTTTACTTTACTTTTACTTACTTACTATTACTTTTACTTTAATCGTAGATTGTCCATAGTTATGGCTTTGTCAACCACTTTTACGCAATGCGCCCCGGAAACTACCAAATTCGATAAAATAACGCAAAATAAGGCCATTTCGCCGTTCAGAGTCATTCAAGGTCACCAATTTAGGTACCAATCGAAAGCTAATATACGACCTCCTATCAGTGATTAATACTAACTTACCTCCTATCTTGCACCGTTTCTAAGATATAGCATCTGAAAACTACAAAATAGCTATATTTGGCTACCCCTCTTGCGTTTAAACCCCTCAACGGATGGGTTCCCCTGGACGATCTCCGTAAAACTTTCCGTGGATGTCAAAGGATGGCCAAGGTACCAAATGACGTAGAAACATCGCCGAAAATGTCTACTGGCTAAATAGGGTGCACGAACGTTACAGACAGACGACAGACAGACGGACGGGCGATAGCATAGCGAACGTGAACGTGAGTTCACGTTCGCTAAAAACTGTCAGCAGTTCTGTCGTGTCGTGAACTGGGTGTTACTGTTTCACATGATTTGAAACCTGCTGCCAGTTTTGGTGAAATAAAGATGATGAATATAGCACAGATAGTAGCTTTTTATCGAGGCATTGTCTTGCTGGTTCGATAATTTATAGTTATGTCCGACCATTGGTTGAACATAACTCGGTTATCTGGTCTCCACAAAATGTACATGATACTGAACAAACTGAACGAGTCTAGAGAAGGTTCACAAAAGGTTGTCAGGACTTAAGACGTACTCTTATGCTGCTAGATTGCGTCAGCTTAACCTACCTATCCTTGAGTTGCGGCGTCTGCATATTGACTTAATTATGTGTTACAAAATACTATTCAATCTTGTTGATGTAGAATTTGATGATTTTTTCCGGTATAGTACTGTTGTCACAACACGGGGCCATCCGTTTAAATTGTTTAAAGAGTATAGTGATGTTAATGCCAGAAAATTATTTTTAACAGCGCATTATAAATGTTTGGAACAGTTTGCCACCAGAAATTGTTGATTTTGGCTCACTACGATCATTTAAAAGGACTATTGAGCTTGTAGATTTTTCGTTTGTGCAGAAATGTTTTTAGCTGTTAATCAAGTTATGTGTGTGTGTTTGCGTGTGTGTGTGTGTATGGGCAGCTGTTAGCGCTGGATATCCAGCCTTGCTGTTCCTGCTCATTTATGATATGTTACATCATGTTTTATTGCAATACTGAAATTGCTGAGCGACTAAAACGATGATGATGATGATGATGATAATGATGATGACGAATTGACGATGACAATGTTTGGACTTGCTGTGTCGCCTTGTTGAATTTTCAATACATTCAGTCAGTACGGCCATGTTGGTTTTTATGTGGAAGGGATCAGTGTCTGTGGTTGGAATATCGCCAAACAACTCGTTAGTGGTACCAGCGGTACGATATGAACATTCTTCAAGCGCCAGCACTTCTCTGTCGGGTCTGACTGCCGTCAGATCGGACGGAACGTTCACATTCGTGATACCAGCACATCTTACTTGGTCGATGAGAAACTCGACAATACGTCTTCGGGTGAGTGATCATACAATCGTGTATAACTATAAGCGTGAGCCCGCCCGGTGCGCAGACTCGCTAACGCTAACCAAGCTGTTGGCGTCTGCGTCGACCATAGGCGCCATCTGGCGAATATGATTAAACCGAAATGCGTGCACAGTGCAGCATGTAGCTCGACCTGCGTGCAAACGCGCCAGCAAAACTCAGGGGCCACTGGACCAAAATTCACCGAACGTCATCGGCTCCGGACAGATCTTGTTACGACCATATCTCACGAACGGCTTGAACAATTGTGATAAAACTTACAGAGAATATTTACTAGTCCTTGTTGACGACACTGTTAGTTTCTGGGGTCAAGGACCAAAGGTCGAGGTCACAGCGGGCCGTCGAGGTGGCGAAGGCATCCACGTCGACGCTGCGGTGTCGAAGTCTGTCTTCTAGTTTACTTCCTCACTTGGTTTCTGGTGTTGTTTGTTGAAGCTGAGAAGCGTGGTGGAAGGCGAAGATGGTCATCAGAGAGCCGTGAGACGAGGACCGCAAGGTCATGTCTCTCTGTATCTCAAGCCTTGGTACTCGCCTAGCGACAGCTATCTACAGATTCATTCGCCAGACGGCGCTGTTGCGTGTCGCTCCACACTGGTGTTGAATGTCAACTATACCACCCAGACTCTGCCGCCCGCAAATCGCTTCACCTACGTCTACCAGGTGCTGGCAATCAAAGTGGCATACTAATTCGCATTTATATATGAATTCTGGTTACTTCGCCTCTGGTAGGGGTACGAAGTATTGCGGTCAGCGTGTCCGTGTGTCTGTCTGTTTGTCTCAAATTGTCTGTCGGCTCGTATATATCATAAGCACACATCCAACTTTCACCAAATGTTCTGTAGCTTACTTGTTACCTGTGTGGTTACTGGACATCTTGTGGACAAACCAACTCGCGGAAAGTCAACTCACGGACAAGTTAACTTAAGGGCAGCTTTTCTCACATAGCAAAAACATCAGGGGCGGTTCTAGGAATTTTCATTTGGGTAGGCCAGTCAAAAGGCCAAGCAAATTTTGGGTAGGACAGCAGGAGTGGTGTACGTGAAGTCATTGTCCGGACACACACCGTAATTAAGTAAGTAAGAATATTTGTACACTATGCACCGTACCATTTGCTCTATCTGGATCACTGAAACGGTCGGTAGAAAGAGAAGCCCGGGCAGGCGGACACCGCGCCTCGTCCATTCTTTGCTGTACCAAACGTAGCAGCCGTCCCACCAACGGCCAGTGTAGTAATCGTCAACAACAAGACAGTCGGAGACGGCCGACTTCGCCCCGGTACTGCCACCTGGCGAACTGGACTAAACGTACGCGTCGACTTTGATTAGGATCTATTCAGTCCATTATATAGAAACATCCACAAAACCGGAAGTAAACAGCATATCGCATTTGAATTAGAGGACCAAGCCACGGCCACAGGTAATATGTATAGAAAGTATGGCGAAATTTGACAAGTAAGTAAGTAAGTAAGTAAATGAGCTTCTAAGACACGAAAACGACAGTCACAATGCGGCGAGTGGTTTTTGAGACATGCGAGCGGACAGACATACAAACAAACATAGATCGACACTGATCACAATACCTCGCACCACTACTGGGAGCGAAGTATTGGTCTCCGCTGCAGGCATTTACTCATGTGGACAATGGCAATGCGTTTATTAATAATTTGTGGTTAAAACAGCCAAATAGCCAAAAAAGCAAACGAAAACGAAAAACACAAGCACATAGGCGTACATTTAAACAATATTACATACATGAAATGCAAAGCGATATACATAAACACTACACACATATACATGATCCGGCATGTGTTCCACAGGTGTAGTTGCCCAATATTGGATAGAAAAATGCATAAAAAAGAAAAGATTGGTATTTTAGTACGGGCGGGGATTCGAGGGTATTGCAGCCGCTCTGTCGGGTAACTATTGCTGGATCTCGTTGAGGCGGGAGGAGAGCGTGTGAGGCACGACGCACTGGCTGCCCAGTCTACATATCATCTCTGCTCAATGAGTATAGACCCACAAGAACTCTGCGCTCGTCTGATGAACTTTGTTTACAATACCTTTCTGTAGACTGTCACTAGGTAACCGAGCTTTCAGTATAAATGCTCCACGCGTCTGGAGACTGGAACAATCTGACTCATGACTGCCGAGCTAGCTCCAGTATTGCGTGTTTTAAGCATAACCTAAAGACTGAACTGTTTAGCGTAGCCTATCCGGTCTAGTCGCAGCCCCAGCGTCTCTGATTCGCTTCTGATATTATACGGCGCTATAGGCTATAAACTTGCGTTTGATTTGATTTTTGTGAGCAGTGGACTGCCTCCACTGGTCTTTCCCCGGACCGTTTCTTCTGAGCTACTCGGTTTTTGATTTTATTTTCCTTATTTTTTCGTTTCTGAGCCGTGCGCTAGATTAAGCTGGCCATCCCGCCAGCTTTTGAGCGTTCGTTAATCTACCGTATCGTATCGTATCGTATAACGTGCGTGTGCGTTGTTGTGCAATTAATGTCGCGCCAAATACGCTGAAGTTTGATGATTGTTGACTGCATATTAGGTGATGTCACGAGGAAATATAATCGATGCGGGAACCAACGTCACTCGTCTGCGTGCAACATCCACTAACCCGGGTATTTTGTTTCTTTTCATTTCTACATTTAGCGCTCCATAGCAACTGTATCCATATCTCTTATCGTTGCTGAGATATAGTGAGAATTTGGTCGAAGATCTCGAATTATTTTTATACCCCGACTACATTTGGTGCTCCGATTTGGGGTGACTCGTCGAAATATTTTAGCGATGTTTGTTCTGAGGAAGCTAGGTTGGTGCGAATACCGTGCAATTAAAAAAAAATCCGTAACGAGTCCGGTGCGCAAATTGTTACTTTATTACGCCATTCAGTAAGTAAACTTAGCGATTCTTGGCGGCCGGTTGGTTGCAGCTGGTCAGACGGTGTACGGCTTCAGCGTTAGTCTGCACGTGGCGCCGTCTATGTCGGAGAGTTTCCACGTCCTTGTTTTCCACGTTTTGGAGGACGGAGAAATTGTCGCCGACACAGCGCATGTCAACGTACAGCAGTGTTTCGATAACGAGGTTTGACATGATCTTCATAGCGAAAGCTACAGCAGAGCGAATTCATGTAGTTCTTTGACGCTGTCAGTTGGTTGATAGGAAGAGCAATCCACCCTCTACAAATATGCTCCTAAATCACAAAAATTCGCCTTTGGGAGAAATAATCTAACTTGGAGTCTGCTGTAAAAATTAGACCGATTAAAAAACTTGAAATTCCAAGCGTGGCCTAAAATAAAGACGGTGTCAAAGATTTGCAGTGCTTAACCTAATTATTATAGGCTTGAAGAGCCTATCATGAAAATACTCTATGGGGCCAGAAGTTCGGGCGAATATTGCAAAAACTCTATTGGCCAAAAGAACATCCTTCATGCATTCGGCTATAACTCTGCCGAAAGTAAACTGATTTGGATGAAAGTTGGAACATAGTGAGCAAAATGTTGGGGGTTGGCCCTGGCATATTTTGGGCGCGATCCTCTCCGCGCAGTACGGCAGTAGCGACTGTTTGACAGGCAGCCAAACTTTTTGTTTTTTTTTGGTCACGCGAATAACGCACAAACTCATCGATTTCCGTTGGACAAATTTTACGACATTTCAACACAACAACGTCGATCGGTGAGGCGGCAAAAACTTTCGGAACAGAATTTTGAATATTTTGCCATAAGGGGTTGTTTTTCCAAAACATGCAAAAATTGCTCAACAAATTTCCAGGTCTTGCGACTTTAGGCAGTCATAACTCCGCGATGATTACAGATCGTCGGAAATTCACGGCCAAACTGACCATCTACGGGATGCCTCCGCCGGAGACTAGCCCTCACACCGAACACCGACAAACGTTTAGGAGTTTAGCCACATTCCACCGACGTCACGCACATGCAGGAAAAGCCAGACCGTTATTTCCACGATCGGCTGAAATGCATATACACCGTGAGCCATAAAAACGTGCCACTTTATTTTTCTCTATAACTCTGGCATTTCTCGGTGGATTTTTACACTATATATACTAACGGAAACAGGAATGAATACTCTACAGAACAGATATAAAATATGCAGCTAGCTTCACCTTAACTGTGTTTCCAAGTGTGGCAATGGTATCTGCAGTTCGGAACGACTGTGGCCGACGGCTTCCTGCAGTGCGTTCGATCGGACTGGTTGTGCGCAACTTTTGCAGAAAGACTTCCAGTGTTTTACTTTTCACTTTTTGTTAGGGAAATCTTTGATGAGTCTTCAGGCAGAAAATCTTAAGTTGCCGCAGGTTTTGATCAGAATTTTATGTTCAGAACTCAACATATTTTCATATTTCCGTATTCCATTTCATCGCATTATTATTACGCACGAAGTAACTCGATGAAGTGAACATTGCAGAGTGACAAAATGTCACCAGTCAGTTAAACAACTATATTGTAGAGTATTCGTTCCTGTTTCCATTGGTACAAAAAGCACGAAATACGGGAATTATAGTGAAAAAATAAAGTTGCACGTTCTTTGACTCACGGAGTATAGGTATCCCATGCGTAAACTAGTTATTTTTCAAAAGAAAGGAAAATGCCTCAGGTCATCTCGTTTTGCGGTACCGGTATTTCCAAACTAGAAAAGTCAGCGTCAACGTGGTGGATGCCTTTACTACCTCGATGGCCTGTTGCGACCTTGACCTTTGACCTCCAGAATCCAGTCAGGAGCTAGTGAATATTCTCTGTAGTTTTATCATAATTGTTTAAGGCGTCATTTTAACAATATCTGACTAGACGACGGGACAGGCTGAAAACGTAATGCCTTCGCCGACATTGTCGGGTGGCAAAGCATAAACATATTTCCATGGCAAGACTGGAGAGGTAGGGCATAGGTTAGCCGTCCGCTATAGGTCAGCCAACTAGGCCAACTCAGCCTTTCATCCTTCCGGAGTCGATAAATTGAGTAGTGAGCAATTTTATCGGATGTGTGCCGGTTGCGCCATCTGGTGAATGTTCACGAGGTTAAGCCGGTGCGGTTGATTCAACTGCTGTGCGCCGTGTGTGGCAGCAATTTAACCCTTCTGTATATAGTGCTGCCCTGCGTGGTGGATGTTGTACTGTGTTGATTGCGCGGTTTGACGTCAATTGTAATAAACGAAGATTATTATGTACGGCAGGTGTCGATGGAGTTTGCTGATGGTCAAGTGCGTCCTGGTCACGAGACCACGTTGCGACTGAGCACTTCTGACGTCACGTCGCTGTGCGCTGTAGCTGTGGTTGACAAGAGCATCCAACTGATGGGAACCACGTCTCAGCTCACCAAGTCAAAGGTGATATCATATCACCGTCATTAATTGCTTGCTTGTATCAGTATTTGAGATAGCTGCATGACATTACGTCAAAACATGTTGTTTACCATCTTTGTTGTATGGTTGTGAAGTTTGGCAGCTGAATGACACTAACATGCATCAAGTTTCTGTAGCAAGGAATAATTGTTTTAGATACACTCTAACAC
>Ga0209780_1002391_pt1 | contig 13318 bp, 8 predicted proteins | sample WorMetexBAHAMAS2_FD_187384 | JGI IMG/M metagenome (GOLD analysis project Ga0209780, IMG submission 187384) | Marine gutless worms symbiont microbial communities from Max Planck institute for Marine Microbiology, Germany - Inanidrilus exumae... | ecosystem: Host-associated > Annelida > Digestive... | reverse complement strand
TGTGCTGCTGCTGTTGACTCTGCTGCTATGGACTACATGTAGGCTACCAGTGTTTATCTCTTGAGCCAGACGCTCTCCTGACGTAGGCCTATGTCGCAAAAAGCTCGTAATGTCATCAACGAGAGCTGTTGTAATGTCTAAAAGTCAATCGACACTACTGGCAATAGAATGATGCAGATTTTTCATGCTCAAAATATACAAAAAGGGGGAGGTCTCAGAGGGGTGCCCAGGATGGGAGTCACTCAGGATTGCGGATAGGGACCTCCTTTTAAAAACTAATTTAACCACTGTGCATAAGGAACAAAGAAACACACAGACACGCACATTTGTTTTTTTTATATATAAGGATATTTTACCTGCCATAGACTTAAGACACTACTGATGCCGCACTGCTGTGTATTCTGCTGCAATTTTAATAGAAATTGAATACTGTTGCAGTGTGTCTTATTATGACAAATAGTTGATCTGTTGTGTTTGTCAGGATGACGATGATGTGATTCCTCAGAATGCTGTCTGTGTGAGACTTGATGAAGAAAATAATGCATCTGCGGCAGCAGGTCGACCACATCTGGCTTGCCTCACAGGTCATGGTGAAGGGCCACAGTTGCCACATGACTGGAACTGGTGGAAAGACCAGACACTCAGGCAGTTAGCTGATGATCAGGAATTTGGTACACAGTTTGCCGTGTGGTTTTACACAAAGCTGAATGATGTGGCTAATGCTGCGAGCGATTTTGGAATCGAACATTTCTTCAACGATGCGACACTGACGCTGCTTGTTAATACTGTCGGACGTGACAACTCTGTCGAACACTTCGACGGTGCAGATCTCGTCGTTCGCCGTCTAGTTGCTCTCATCACTGACGAGCGGCTAGTGCTGAATGCAAATCAGAGTGAAGACGGAGTTCGTGGAATGTCTGACCCGCATGGTCGGCGTGTTGTGTTTGTATGCGGAACTATACATCGAGCAAATGCATTACTTGGACTTTTTGAACAGCAGTTTGGACTTGTGCGCGATCCTTCTGCCGAAAACAATTGGAAAATATGCTTCACTCGACTGGCGCTCTCCACACGTGCACCGTCACAACTGCCAACGCTGGCAATGACCCAGAATATATTGACAGCATAATTGCTATACTTCATGCATCATTTGTTAAGCAAAGACTAATGTGATACTTTTCAGATGAGACACTGTAGCATATAAATTTTAGAACTGTTATTGGGCCGCTGTGCCTGCAGTAAATTAAGTTATAGAGATAGTGCTTCAACCTTAGTTTTTGGTAAAAAAATTTCATAAAAAATATTTCATAAACAGTCACTTAAATATTGCATCCAAGTTCACTTACCGTTAGATGCATGGCTGTCTGTGCAAACTCATCTGCTTATCTCTTCTATGAGTACCAGCTGTGGCAGTGGCTACAGCTATACTGGTACTGGCCTGCTATTCCGAAGGGCCGCTATGCAAAATTCACAATATTTGGCTATGCAATATATCTCGATGTCTGAAATGGACATTTCATACTCATTGTTAGTGAATGACATACATATAGCACTGTCAGCACAGAAGGCTGAGATGTACGATATATGCCGACGAAACTTGCCTGGCCTACAGTACTGATGATGTTATATCTCATTCAGCTTCGAAATACCAGGCCCGTCAAATAGAGGGAACATCAAATTGTTGCCGTGGGTGTGCCAACTCCGAACATGCTAAGTGTGACAAAGTATTGTTATGAAACTCTTACGAAACTCTCTGTATTTATTGCACTATATTATATGTACATTACCAGTGTTTTCCTGTTTACCGTGCTACGCTACGCTAGGCGGTATATGCTGTTGTGTGTGTCCGTCCTTCCGTCCTTTCTGGTGCCAAAGATTTCAGCGGAATTCCAATGGGGTCACCCCCAACGGGGGCCCCAAATAGAGGTGGAATAGGTTACATTGGCTATTTCGACCAGTATCTCTAGGGACATAGTTACTATGGAACGCTAATAGGAACTCGTGTGCGCTCTATCGAATGGCGCTATTTTCAGTGACCTTGAGTGACCCATAACTAACCCAAACCATCCCATTTTCGACATTCTGTATCGCCTGTGGGTGAAGGTAGAGACTTCAAATTTGTTAGATAGGCTGATCGTAGCAAGTGTTAGCACATGGATGGAAAATCCTCCCTAAAAGGGGTGTGCTCAGGTCGCGTGAACCCGTTAAATTTTGGAGGGCACCAACCATATTTCTGGAACGGCTTAAGCTACAGATGTAAAATTTTGTACACAGGTAGGCTATGTCAAGTCCCAGCAAAAGAATGACAAATCACCCTTAAAAGGGGCGTGGTTAGGGTCACGTGATCCACCCTAAATTTTGAGGCCCCCAATGATATATCTGGAACGGTTAAAGCTAGAATTGTCAAATTTGGCATACAGGTAGATTGTATCAAATCCTAGCTTCTATGATGACAAACCACCCCTAAAAGGGCGTGGTCAGTGTCACGTGACCAATTTTCAATTTCGACGCCCACAACCGTATCTCCGGAACGGCTCAATCGAGAATCACTAAATTTTGTATACAGGTGGAATTTATCAAGTTCTAGCCTTCGGATTACAGACTACCCCCTAATTGGCATGACCCCTTTTTAGGTTGACTCCTCAAAGTGGGTCTCAAATGTCGGTCGGTCCATCCATCCACAAAAACTTTCTTCGATGTCAATGAAATTTGGTATGTAGGTAGAGGTCGACGAGTCATGCATGACGGTATGCACTATGACCCGATCCAAGGTCAAGGTCACGAGCCCTGGAAAGTCGCAAATTCGGCCATTTTCAAAGGCTATCTCCTCCCCATTTATAATGAGGGCTGGTAAATGACCACGGATTCTTATATTAGGGGGCAATACCTAAAGCTTATCGGGGCCGAATTTTTGATTTTTTCCCCTAGTTTTTGCGTCACGTGACTTTGAAGTTGGCAGTAAGTAGGAGTCGACCGCCAGTCCCGTACGGGGGCTAATTTTTGTAATTTTGCCCCAATCATATGTTTGGAATTGGCAAAGCAAGGCACTTCAAATATCGTATGCTGATTGATGCACAGGAGTACTAGTGCATGAATAATATATTATCCCCAAAAGGGATGTGTTCAGAGTCAGGTGACCTCTTAACGGTGCAAGATAGAGACAGTTGCAATGGAAAACTAATAGGAAATCGTATGTGGGCTATCAAATTGCACCATTGCCAATGACCTTGAAGGTCACTTTTGCTGACTGAAAACTTTCTAACTACTATCATAGCAGGAACTTACTCTGTGATAGCTGAGCTTCTTGTCTGTTATATAATGACACTGTGTTGGAATCCACAAGAAATAAAAGTTCTGCGATGTACAAGTTTCGTACAAGAAACTATTATTTTTTTAGGTTAAAAATGTTTCATTAGTTCACATTTCTTTTGATACTTTTATGCTTTTAGTGTTACATAGCACGTCAACACATATGTACCAATATATATACCGGTACCATATTACAAACGTACATAAGGCAGACAAAATGACGGAAAACTTATATATATATATATATATAAACTGCTGAGATAGTAGAAATACATGTACATGTACATTTGTGCACACAAACACAGAAAGTAATGACGTCGTCCTTGACTTCACACCGTACAAATATTTGATCTGCATCGAACATACCATTGTTAATGGATATTTTACAGGTGAATCCTACGTTAGTAGTTGCATACTTAATTTTCTTCCTTTAAGTTCTGCTTTCTGACTCTGTACAGTGTACATCCAGTCATGACAGATGAAAATTTCTCATCACCATGTTTATGGTACCTTACGCATACCGTCTGTTAACAGCCCTATTTCTTTGTTTCTGTACAACACTGATCCAATCAGTATCAACGTGTCCAAGCTGTATGAATCACTCTTTCTTAATCATCATGCTGACAGGGTGTCTGTGAGTATTGCATTATTCTTTCTTTCAGAGTAAACCACCATAGCCATCTGATCATGCTTATTTGAGTTCTACACTACGTCACCTCCTGCTCCGCTTTCTTTGTATAGATCTCATTGCCATATGTCAGACCAAGTTGGACACACGGCGAATCTGTGTAAAAATTATTTCGTTTTGCAGTAATCAACAGTGGCAGTTGAATGAACTACCACACCGTCATTAATGACATATAGTTTCAACAAATTTACTCAATAATTCACACCATTTAATGCTAATTATTTACAATTATGGAGTTTAATATAAAATGAAAGACTGCAAACGGTCGATAAGTAAAAAACATAACAGTGAGTGAATGAGCAGCGTTTTAACATCCCACTCATCATGTAACGGATCACTTCAGACAGGGTGACCACTTGTCTGGAAAACCTGGAAATATGAGGGAATTTGTCAGCTGCCAGGGAATTGACCAAAAGTCAGGGAAGTGTCAAGGAAAAAATCTTGACCCGTTCGTTGCTAACTTCATGTTTGGGGCTACACCAGTGTTTAGTAGGCTCTTGAGGGTGGACTTTTTTGCTCTTGTTAAATCATTCTGAACACTGTTGTAGAATAGACACGGAAATTCATGGCATAATGGTAGCACTGACATGCATGATGCGGACAAACGCAAATGGGTGAGAGTGCCGTGAAGGTTGGTTGGTTGGGAGATTAACATCCGATTTCAGCACAAAAATAGGCTATATCATGTACAAGAGATTGGAGATTTATTTCCGCCAGGTTAAGGATGGCCAACGATACAGAAAACTCCTGACCTCGTGGGCCTTTTTCGTTCAGCAACAACCCAAAATGGGAAAGGATGGGGGAGGTTCATTTAAGCTATTATGCTAGCACCTATAACAGGGTGGAAACTAACCAACCACCACAAGACGTATTTATCAGTTCAATGTGATATCTAGTTTAATTGCTGCTCAGTGGTTCCCATAACATATCAGTGCCTAATAACTCGCGTTGTATATGTTGTATATCTTTGATGTGTTGGTCTAGCTTTGGAATACTTCTCTTAGGTAAAACCCAAAAGAAGCATCTGGGGAACCTCCTGCCCACGATACCAGACCTGCCCCTCCACCCCCGAGTGCCGTGAAGAGTCTAGGAAATATTGGGGGTCTTTTCAGTACCCCGATAGTGGTCATCCTGTTAAGAGTATGCTGCGAACAACTGTCGAGACGAGCAAGCTGACATTCAACCAGTAAAAACAATCAATGACAATATAAATGCATAACATACAGTACCATGAAAACAGATAGTAATTTCCACTAATAAATTAAATATAATTTAATATATGTAAACAGAACTTTTGCAACCGTGACTGAATCAGAGGTGCTGTTGGTCCAAGGCAGCAGCAGTATCAGTGGTCGTTGTAAAAATGAGTTTCACTGATCACAAATGTCTCACATTAAGAGATTCTATCTTCGACAGCAACTATGAGACTGGTGGAAAGAGTGGAAGATACACAATATACATACTCATTTACTATTACTGCTGCTGCTAATGCTACTACAGCTTTTTACTCGCGCGAGGCTAGCTAGCATGGGTATTATCTGTCATCGTGTGTCTGTGTGTGTGCCTGTCTGTCACACGCCGGTACTGTGGCAAAACGGCTAAATGTAGGATCATGCAAACAACGCCATACGATAGCTCAGTTTTCTGACGACAACAGTTGTTGGTGGGTGATTCCCCATTCCCCCTGAAATTTGTGCTCAAAGTGACCCACCCCATTTCTAACACAGCAATTTTGACCAATATCCGCTGATAGCACCTCAACTGTGAGAGTTGGCGAAAAACGTTCTATCGGCTCTAATAGGAAGTCGACCACGCGCTTTCCAACGAGCCATACATGAACCATATACGTTACCCCTAAGGTCCCCAAAGGCCCAAGGGTGGCGATTTTGTTGTTTTTGGCAGTAAAATTCAAATTCTGTCGAAAGACGTCTGCTACAAAGTTTCTTTGTGTGAAAACTTTCAGCAACAAAGTTGTAACTACATCATTCCACTAGACGGATTGCGGGCGACGTCCCCATCTACCTAAAATTTGTGCTCAAAGTGGCCCACCACTTCAGAAAAACGCAAATTTCGACAGGTTTCGCTTAATTGTGCCTCAGCGGTGAGAGCTAGCGAAAAGTTCACTTATCACTAATAGGAAGTCGACAATGTGCTTTCCAGCGAGCCATAGATGAACGCTGTGCGTTACCTCTAAGTCTCCCAAAGGGTGGCTCAAAATGAGAATTTTTACATTGGCATTGCCTTTCATATCTTCATTGCAGGCAATCGTAGACACTTCAAATTTGGTATGTGGGTTGAACATAGCAAGTCCCAGCCTACAGATGACAAACTGTCCCTGAAATAGGCGTGGTCACGTCACGTGACCCATTCTGCATTTTTAGTCTCCCTAAGATATCTCTGGAACGGCTTATGATAGCGACTTCAGATTTGGTGTGCATGTTGATCATAGCAAGTTCCAGTATATGGACGACAAACTATCCCTGAAAGGGGCGTGGTCACTGTCACATAACCTCTCCAACTTTTGGAAAATAAGTGACAATATCTTGATAACGGTACAAGACAGCCTCATAGTTTCTATAAAATTGGAATAGGAAGTTGAATGCTCTATCGAATGGTTATGTTGCCGATGACCTTGGGTGACCCCAAACCACCTTAAACCACCTCAATTTCTACATTTTGCATTGCCTTATGCATCTTCATAATTGGTGACCGCAAAGACTTCAAATCTGATGTACAGGTTGAATGTGCAAGTCACAGCTTACGGACGACAAACCGCCCTTGACAGGGGTGAGATCAGGTCATGTGACCCATTAAAAAATTTTGGGGGCTCCAATCATATCACTGGGGTACACTAGAACGGCTGAAAATAAAGTCGTCAATTTTGTAAACAGGTAGGCTATATCAATTCCAGCAACAGGATGACCTATCACCCACAAAAGGGGCATGGTTATGGTCTCGTGAATGTTTCAAAACTTTGCCGTTTGCCATTATGCAGCGCGTCGCATGGGTTTGTCAGCGACAGCTGAGCTACTTGATTGCCCAGTTTCCAGGTTACATCTGGTAACGTTGGATCCCAAAATTGAACACTTGGGGTCTGGGAACAGCTTATATACAGGCTGGATGCTCTCCTGTTGCGCAACCGACAGCGCTGATTGACAGAGTTAAGGTTTTATGTCCCACCTGACACAAAATATGTCATTTCCGAGTTATTCTTCCCAGCCAAAATTTTGGATTGGTACTGAAAAACTAAATCTAACACAACAAAAGCAAGCATGCATCCGTAACAAAACACAGTATAAAATAAATGAGCCCCATACGGGACTGATGGTCGACTCCTACTTACTACCAACTTCAAAGTCACGTGACACAAAAAATAGTAAAAAATAAAAAATCCGGCCCCGATAAGCTGTAGGTATTGCCCCCTAATTTAAGAATCCGTGGTCGCCAGCCTCCATTATAAATGGGGGAGGAGATAGCTGTTGAAAATGGCCGAATTTCCGACTTTCAGGGGCTCGTGACCTTGAACTTGGATCGGCTCATACTGCATACCGTCATGCATCACTCATCGACCTCTACCAACATACCGAATTTCATTGAAATCGAAGAAACTTTCTGTGGACGGCCGAACGGACATTTGAGACCCACTTTATTAGGTTGACTCGGAGGAGTCAACCTAACAAAAAATAACTAAAGCCCGGTATGGTCGCCTCTCCTGAGTGACCTCCGAACTGAAAATGGAACGAGACTATTCTTAAGGAAGTATGTAAGTAAGTAAACGATTTACACAGCACCGGAATCAACTACTGAATCATGGCGCATTACAGCTCCGCATCCTATACGGGGCAACCAACTGCATAAAATCACTGAAAAACCACAACAAATATATATACACTGTAGCATGCCATTAACATTCAAGTGTTTGTTCAGGATTTTATAAATACCAGCACTTAAGCTGAACTGCATTCTATAGTCCACATACATTAATAACAAAAATCACTGAGGCACTGAGCTTAGTGATGTCCAAAATGTGCATAAAATATGGTTGTATGATGACAAATATTAAACAAGGTCATATTGAACGTTATGTCTCAGACTAGGTAATACAAAGCAATCAACAGAAATTTTGCAATGTGATGACAAACTAGTACTAATTTTTGTTTAAACTAATATCAAATTATATCACTGTCCTAACTGCTTGCATGCCAGAAATTTTTGTCAAATGTTATCAAAAGCATAATGTCAATCCATCGTTCAACAATGACATTTTACATCAAGTCAAAGTTCACATTTATTGATTTATAAGAAAGGCTGTTAATAGATGTTTTTTTTTGCAAATTACTAAAAGCACAATTTTTAACATCCATTCATAATAACAGTTATAACATCTTACACACAATTAGAATTTCATTTTCATGAACATTTTTCACTTTCATACCAGCACCTTTAAGCCAGATAGTTGATGATGGCCAAACAAACTTGCTAATGGCCAAAGAAACTAAGGTTATTTTTCTTCATTTTTCCTGTTAACTGTCAACAATTTCACGGCTTGTGGAATTGACTGTTTTAATGAGATAATGAATATTGTAAATATGGCATCATTAATATCAAGTTTCTCTCTCAGTAAACATTATAACAATATAAATACAACCAATACTAACTGATGATATGTTAGTCTTACATTCGTACTACAATAAACTGTACAAACTACATTTTGAAACATATCACATCACACTGGTGGATTGCATTAGCAAAAACAAACATAAAGAAAAGATAAAGTCTATTAAGTATTCTAGGTACTCTGAGTTATGGTGAGCTCTTACACTGCAACAATACTTTCATGACAAACAGCTGCAGTGCTGCCGAGTCCACCAGGTCGAACACAAACATACAGATCAAGCAGCCACAAACAGTCTTCACCTGTGATCATGTGGCCTCTACAGCAACAAATACGTTCCTCAATTCTACATCTGAATTTAAATGGTTTGGTCAAGTCTATATATAATCATATATTTATCATGTTTATGTACAACAGACAGACAGTGAATAAAAGACACAAAAGTATGCATGACAAAAAATTTGCGTAAAAGATAAGAATAAAGTGAAAGAATACATCAAATTACCAACCGTACTATGACTGTACAACCATTTTACAGCCATTACACAGGTCAACCTGTGTTAGCTGGCACTGCAGTTAAGAATCAGATGTACAGTCATTTAACAGATATGACTAGGGATAGTTGTCGCAGGCCACTCAATAAGCAAATATCTACTGTCATGCTAAACAGAAACTAGCACAGTCTCAGTGTTGTTAACATTAAGCAGTAGGTGCGCGCATGAAAACCAAGTAGGTTAATATTGACTGCTGTATCGTTACAGATGCAAACATGCATAGTGAAGCCCAGCAGTTGCAGTGTCGCAGCATTTACAACAGACTGGCGTCAAAGTATGTTCCGGATCATTTCCGAAATTTATTAACTCCTCTTCGGTCCACAATCTACCTATTCCCCAAAGTTCGTGAAAATACACCGCAAACTTTTTGAGTTACTCTGCTAACAAAAAGACAAAAATGGTAAAAATATTACTCCTTCAACCTGTGATAAAGGTAATTAAAGATGGCAGCTAGTCACACAAGGCCAGATTTCTCCAACTGTAGCTAGAGAAGTGAAAAGCAAATAGGCTCAGTCATTACTGAATGAAGCAAGAAGTGTTGAAAGCCTGTCAACATAGAGCAATGTCGGTAATTTACGAAGCACTGGTACTGGATGCTGACGCCAGAAAGTGTGTGGTATCCCTTTCATCATCAGTCAGTCTGTAGAAAAAAGGACAAGTCCAGTGTGTTTTTTATACACGGTTGACTTTGAGTTCCCTTCAGTACTTCAAAACTGTTGGCTGGGCAATTAAAATGTCAATCGGTTGTAAAAATCTGCACTATTTATCCCGAAAGGTTCTCTTTAAAGGAACTGGACCCAAACAGGAATTTAGCTCTCGAAATGGAGGCCGGTGAAACAAAAACTGAAAACTACCACTAGTCTCAGACATCACAATCTGACGTGTGCTGTCAAATTTATAACACGTACTTACATCATCTGGATGCTGTGAATTGTTTCCTTTGTCTTTATAAGCTGCATCTTCATCCTCATCAGCTGCCAGATCTCCATCTTTCTGTTGCACATCTTTCTCATTCGCACGTTCATCAACACCCGCTTTGCGTTGTCCCGGAGGCCCATACTCTCGCTCGCTCTCATCCCGGCCATAATCTTGCCTGATGGTTGCAATGTGATTTGTATTTTCATTGGCAGGAACCGGAATCTGCATATTCTCCAAACCTGGAGCAATTCCCTGCGAAGCAAGTTGGTCATGTCGGAGACTGTCAATCTGGCCCACAGATCCATCTGGCGCTTGCACAGCCACATCCTTAATACTAGTAGCCATCATATGACCAGTCATGTGTATTACTCCTTCAAGATGCGGTGGTTCACGGGCATTGCCAAGTAATGACGGCTGGTCTTCTGACTGTTGTGGCACCATCGGTCTTCCACGGTCATCCTCTGAAAAAAGGCAAACAAAATCATCTTTATAGACAGTAAAAATTCATCAACAAGGCAACTAAGCTGTACCATATCCCTGGCTATAATTACAATAAGTACAAACGGGCAATTTCTACTGTACTGTAACCTACTCAAAACGTCAAAATACTAGGCCCCTGTTGCAAAAAATGCAACAGGGGCCTACTGCAATAGTTCAACATTTCAATGCCTTGCCATGACCTTTAGCCACTGCATCAGTCGTTCACCATTCATTTATGGTGAATGCTGCAACTGCGCTTCCACCAATCAATGGAGCAGCTCGTTGTCAGTGAAATGACAATAATGAATGGTGAATGTGATTTTTGTTGTTATTACTACATGAAGGTTAGAAGCACAATTCAGTGTTAAGTGCTGACAATCATAAAATATAAATTAGCCCCATATGGGACTGACAATCGACTCCTGCTTACTGCCAACTTCAAAGTCGCATTACACAAAAACTAAGATAAAAATCGAAAATCCGGCCCTGATAAGGTTTAGGTATTATGCCCTAATTTAAGAATCCGTGGTCATTTGCCAGCCCCCATTATAAATGGGGGAAGAGATAGCCTTTTGAAAATGGCCGATTATCCGACTTTCAATGCTCGTGACCTTGACCTTGACCATGGATCGGGTCATACTGCATACCATCATGCATCACTCATCGACCTCTATCTACGTACCAAAATTCATTGAAATCGAAGAAACATTTTGTGGACGGACGTACGGACGGATATTTGAGACCCACTTTATTACCTAACAAGTGATTTAGCTAATCGAATTAGCATATCTACAACACTTTCTCCAATAGCCACTTTTTTATTCAGCTACCTCCATAGTTTTCACCACGTGACACTATGCCAGCATGGTATATGCTGTCGTTGTGTGTCCATCAAACTGTCCGGTTGTCTGAGGCGGTTTGGTGTAGTGGTAACGCATTGGTCTCGATCAACGAGGTTAACCTATGCTGAGCCCGGTTAGTACTGGGATGGGTGACTGTGTCCGGGTTCGACTCCCAGAGGCGGCAATTTATTTCGGTATGTAACCAAGCACCCAGGTCAACTCAGCCTTCTTCCCTGTGTGGGACGGTAAAATGAGTACCAGCCAAAGGGCGATGATGCTCTGCAGCTGGGGAGCAAATGCAGGCATGGTGTAAATTGCAGGTAAAACTGTGTGATCCATGTCTGAGCACATCAGAGGTAGTCACGACGATGCAATATACAAATCGACGTATACTTTACTTTCCGTCTGTTTGTCTGTCCGTCACATGCCGGTAGTGTATCAAAACGGCTAAATGCAGAATCAAACAAACAATTACTAGTTTTTTGGTGCCAAAGATACCACCAATGAGGGTGCCAAATAGAGCTGGGGTAGGTTCAGATCGGCAATATTTGACCAATATCTCGCTATATATCATAAATGGTGCAAGATAGGGACATCTTTTCATTCTTTCTTTATTGCTGGCAGAGGTCCAGCCTACTTCTGGGCGTTATCGCTGAGACCATGTAATGGTCCAGTGTGCTAGCCCAGGGAGAGGAGGGGAATTGGTAGGTGCGTGCTAATGTGTGCATGATGGGCGGGGAAGGCAGGGTTAGCAGGAAGTGAACAGCTTGTCCAGTACTTACAGCATGTCCCCTCTAGACATGGCCTACTGTCTGGCTTAGCCCTGACTGGTGCTGTGTGCTGCACAAGCCAGTGGCCAGCCAAGTCTATTTACTTCAGCTCATATCAGCCCGGCTAACACCTTGATGCTGTTAATCAAGATGTCAGCAACAGTCACAGTTTATAGAAGACGCCATCGAACCATCTTTTCCTGCCCGGGATTATCTCCCTGTTCATCATGTGTGTAGGAATTATTTGAAATAATTCTTTGGTAGGCGGACGCACACTGGCCAAGGTTTGAACCTCGGCTCCTGAGCACATCACGGTCTACTGCACATGGTGCCCGAGTGTTTTGACCATTGGTCAAGATAGCGATGTGCACTATCAAATGGTGCTATTTCCAGTGACCATGAGTGACCCTTAACTACACCAAACCACCCCATTTCTACATTTTGTAGCGCCTTCATATCTTTGCAGAGGGTGGAGATATACTTCACATTTGGTAAACAGATTGATCATAGCAAGTGCTAGTCTAGCTCTTGGATGAAACACCCCTATAGGGGATGTGGTCAGGGTGGCGTGGTCAGGGTCATGTGACCCGTTTTTTAAATTTTGCCCCCAATCATATCTGTGGAATCGGTGAATCTAGGCATTGAGACTTCGTGTGCTGATTGACTAGTGCACGCATGATATATTACCCCCAAAAGAGAGCAAAAGAGATGTGTTCAGAGTCATGCGACCTCTTTAAAGTTTGGAAAATAAGTCATAATATCTCAAAAACGGTGCAAGATAGAGACATATTTGCAACGAAAGACTAATAGGAAATCATACATGGTCTATCGAATGGCACCACTGCTAATGCCCTTGAAGGCCATTTTTGCTGATTTAAACCTTTCTAACTCCCATACCTAGTGAAACAGCATGAATGTACTAACACAGTGCAGTCCCTCTGTGACAGCTGAGCTACTTGTGTATATCTATCTGTCACACAGCCAGTATATGACATTTGGTATCAAGGTGACATGCTGTAAACTAAAATGCGGTCAGTGTTATAAACAAACTGTCAATGGTCAAACACTGTTGATGATACTGCAGCATCACTCTGCCAGTGCACTGTCATTGACGAGGATCATTAGGGCAGATGGACATAGTG
>Ga0209780_1002390_pt1 | contig 13321 bp, 9 predicted proteins | sample WorMetexBAHAMAS2_FD_187384 | JGI IMG/M metagenome (GOLD analysis project Ga0209780, IMG submission 187384) | Marine gutless worms symbiont microbial communities from Max Planck institute for Marine Microbiology, Germany - Inanidrilus exumae... | ecosystem: Host-associated > Annelida > Digestive... | reverse complement strand
ACTTCAGAACCCATATTTCCACATCACAACCATCACAAACCTACGTTGCCAATTTTTAGCTTCGTCGGATACCGTAGCTTGGACAGAGCACTCATTGTATACAATGTTCTTGTGCGAAAGTAGTGCCTTTCATAAAATGATTCAAAATCAAACGGTAAAATGAACGTAAATGACATATAACAAGTTCTTTTTATTGATAATAAATACATTTGTTGAAGAACAATAATGTCATTTTGCATATTTTTGTGTAAATCTTCACAGTTTAATGAAGTTTTAAGGCACTACATTTAGTCGTAAATATGGAAGGATATAGCGAGTGTCTAGTGAGGTGACTTTTTAAGAATGAAAAGACATAATTACCTTTCTAAGTATTCGACGCATTCTCATCTCCTTATCTAATCTTTATTTGTTCAGAAAACTCATTACATACAGTTTTCTAAATGAATAAGATGTTCAAAATCTACGACCGACCAAGTACTGGCCGTACGGCCGGCTTCCGGCTTTTCTACCCAAATAGGGACCTGTTCGGAGTTCAGACCATTCTGACCAATATTTATTATTTAACTATATAATTTTATATCTGTGATTCTGACTACGAGGCAGACTCTATACGAGGGTCACACTAGAGCTGGGTCGGTATCGGTTTTTAAAAGTCGGTATCGTTTTTTTCTGTACGAACTCCCTGTCTTACTGTTAGTCAGTTGTCCTGTTTCCCCAACTGTTGTGCCCCATTATGTTGGAATGTGAGCCAAATGTGATCGTAGTATAAAGGTCAAAGTTAGCCATGCAATTACAAAGTGCCAAATGACGTCTAAATCAATTGAATCGTTTGAATACATCCCGCGATTTAGAGTCACTTGGGTTTGCGTTCACGACTCGCTAAGTCACCACCTTATGACTCGACTTGTTCGTGACTCGAGTCGGCGAGTGCTCTTTTAACAATCTAAGTGATCGTTATTGCGGGCAGAGGTCCAGCTTACTCTGGACCCCACAGCAGAGACCTTTACGTTGGTCCAATGCGTTAGCCCGACAGGGAAATTAGTAGGTGTGTGCGTGACGTGTAGGCTTAAGGAAGGCTTGAGTAGGAGTGAACAGCTTGCCACGTATTTCTAAAGCACGCCCCTCTCCATGCGTGGCCTGCTGTCTGGCTAAGCCCGGACTTGCAGTTCTTCAGCGCCAGCCAGGACTTTGCCACATATATCTGCTTCGGCTCATGTCATGGTGGCTAAATAATACGACGCTGCTAATCAAGGCATCAGGAACGGTCAGGTTATAGAGAAGAACCCTCTTTTTCATGCCCGGTATTAACTCCCTGTTCATAGGAATTATTAGAAATAATTCTTTGATACGCGGATGCGCCCGGGGCTGACGCACCAACCGCGGCCACCGAGTGCTTCACGCCCTACTGCACATGGCGCCCGAGTACAGTGGGCAGGTTCAATCTATATCACATCTCCCCTTCAAATCTGTAGTTTCTTTCAGTGAAATGTCACAGTAGACCTGCACTTGCCTTTAATTACCCACGCCAACTGTATAGCTGCTGGCTTGGGGTAGGGCATTCTGTGACGTCTGTCTGCTATCAGCATCAAAGTCAGTCGACATAATCCATAGGACCTCGGCATGCATTGACCCTGAGGTCAAAAGGTCAAATCTTAACCCTAACCGCCAGGCGCGGGTCTGCATGTCAATATGGCTGCACCTTTAGTTAACTTTAATTCCACAGACAAATACAAAACAAGAAACCATCTTATAACGTCGAAGAAAAGTATGTTTGATTATAATTCGTTATGGTGTTAACAGTGTGCATGTTAATGTCTGGCACCTCTTTTAATTAAGAATTGAAGACTTATTAGGTTAGATACAATGCTGTGTTAAAATTTCAGTGGTAATGATTTTTAGTCTATGGAATGCTGTATATAAATAACAAATGGTAATTTGACCAAATTTATTCAAATTCGTCAACCACATAGTTCAAACTTCGTGCAACTCAAGTTCACAATGCACATAACACAAACTCTCAGACCAACACTAAACAGCAGACTGTCCATCATAGATATCAAAGGCTAGAACTGTGTAGACATAATAAAATGATGTAAACATTCAAACAGTTTAACTGTTTCCACTTCACGGGAAACGCACAATCACAAATCGGGTTTCATCACAGTGAGCACCATTGCTGCTAATAAATGACAATCGATGTGTTTAATCACTTCCTCAACGTCGAAATCACTTTGCTCCAATACTAACCAAACCAATATATAAAAATAAAAGTCAACCATAACAGTGTGCAACACAAACCTGTAAAAGGTACTCGTTACCATCAAATGCAGAATACAAACTAAGGGAATGCAGAAGCTTCAATATGCATTATTTACTGTTATAGCTGATCAACAGCAAGCAGCGATCACACGCTGACTATAAACATGGATACTACTATTATATGCACGATGCAGACTGCACAATATAACACTGTATTTAGCCACAGTAATGAGAGATGCTGTTGCAGTACCATTGTCCTGAAATGGACACTGCAATTATACTGTGGGAAAGATTTTAGATACAATGTCAACTGTTGCAGACTCGAAGGCTACCAAAATCTGCATCCGCTTGTTGCATAGCTTTTTCTGGCATGGCTGCAGCATTTAGTCGGGAATTCGCTGTCTGTATTCACTGTATCAAATGATAAAGATTTCAGTTGTGTTATTTGCTAAGCAATTAAGCACTAAACTGTTGCATCAATACATTTGCCAAAATACAGACAGAGGCATAGTCATGGGGACTGATCAATGTGGTTTGCAAGGATGAATGGCGAAGAAGTAATTCTTACACGAATGAAATGAATCCAACTATACATATCAGGGACAACTTATCATCCAGTGCAAACTATCAAGAATGCCACAGAACTTAATAAATGCAAGCCAAATTATGAAACCATTCCAATTCCACAGCATCAGAAGGAACACCAAACAGAATGTCAGTTGCTGCAAACAATTATACAGCAAGAAATCAAATGGCCAAAAGCAGCCATATGTGCAAGAACACACCCCCTTCTGTTCAACATTAAAACAGGAAAAACAAAAATATCTACCACACTGAATTCTGTCTACAAATAGCCCGTTATTTGGCAGTAACAGCTTAAAACAAACAACTCACTAACAGTGCTAAAATGGAAATTTCAACAACCTTTTAACGACGTCAGTCACTTTTTATTTATAAGAAGTGTGTCGTAATGCTACAGAATATGTGGCATCATTATAGTCACCAAGCTGTTTATGAGATGGGAGAGAAGTCATCAGTTGGTGGGCTGCAGCTGGTCAGACTTCCAGTGTCGTCGCTGTCGATACTACAGCGGTGACGCATCGCCTGACGACGACGCGCCAGCTTGCTAGCACCTGGCAGCTGAATCTGCTTGCAGCCATCCGTCCGAACCCAGGGCTCCAACTCATCTTCGCTCCACATGCCAAGCGTTCGGTCATCCACTTCGTCGTCTGACATGCCCAGCTGGAACACAGCACGTTCCAGGAATGCGCAGTCTCCATCGTCATCTTCCGTACCAACAGACGGACAACAGTCGTCGTTGGCCTGGTCGAATGCGACAAAGGTTCGCGCCTCCGTGAATGACAAGTGCTGCTGTATCAGCCGGTTCATAGCATTGGCATTCTCCGCGAACAGACCCAGCTCACGCACGCTGTTTGTTCTGCAAATGATAATACCACAATTACAGTAACATACATCTGCTAATGCATTTGCTCTTAAAATGCTCTATTTGTCTCGTGCTGACCAATTTTTAGGTCACACTGCCAGCACGTGGTGCAGGATAAATGCGGCCCATTGCTAAACACATCGCACGTGCTGTGGTCCGTGTGCCTGTGCATCTGTGTACGTTTGGCACACAAGTGAGCTGTGCAAAAATGGCTGAACAGATTGAGATGCCATCTGGGGACAGGCTTGTTTGGACCCAATGAACCTTTATTAGATAGAGTCCAGATCCTCACACAGGAGGGGCACTTCTGAGAGGGACGTGCCAGGCCATTGTAACGTATTCGAGCTCATTTTGCAGTGTTCACAGGCTGCCGCTGGCGAATGTGCCTGCCCTGCAAAAGCAGAAGATGAAAGAATTTGCCACTAAGGGGTGACTAGATGGCAATGCAGCCTTTTGATTTTACTTTGGACACTTGTTAAAAATAATCACTGGCACCATTAACTGGAGAAAAGTGATACGTGTTATGCGGTAGGGCAATGAACTTGTGATTGACGGGTCGCGGGTTCATATCCCCGCCGGTCTGCTTTCACATAACAGAGGCTGACCCAGCCTTGCATCCCTCCAGGGCCGCTAAATCAAGTACCTGCTTTGACTGGGTGTAAAGGTAAGATTCACACCTATGCCAGGTGGCATGTAACACTGTGATCCCATATGGCATGCGAGTTTCCCATAGCAGTGAAAGCTAAGATGCTAACTGTTATACACTGTTTACTTTAATTTTACTTACATGTGCACTAATGCACACATCAGCTACTTCATTGGCTAAATTTGAATGGCATGTATCTTAGCACTGAGGAACATTATTCCGGACATCACCAGCACACACACAGCAAGACTCTACAACAATCAGAAGTATCAACTGGCAAGTCATTAAGACAACATACCTGCTCAGCAGATATGGAGTGGCAAGCTGTGAATTTGGCAGAGACTCCTGCATGTGAATCCATGGATGGGCCAGCACTGCATCCGCTGTGTAACGATGATGAGGATCACGCACCAACAGATGCTGTACCAAGTCCTGCGCCTCATCGGATATTGTTGACCATTCCTTCTCCGGAAATGAATACACCCCGTCCTGGATACACTTGAACAGCAACTCCTGTAGCACATATTGCACACTGCTTATAAACAACAGCCAACAGATGAGGCATCTGAGCACCAGATTCCTAAATTCAACACTTCAAATACTAGTACACCTGCTGCAAGCTACTGTGCTGAGGACCTTCACTTCTCCTGCCTGGGGTTTAGACAATCACATACCCTGGAGTCCTGCAACTAGCTAACAAGGCACATTATGCTATGACCTCTGCCTTAAGCATGAACAGTCACACTGCTGCAAGCATACCGCCCAGTGCAACAAATCATAATGACCCTGTAGACCCAATGGAGACTGTAAGCTCTGAGCTCTGTTCAGTTTACAGCACCTGAGAAATTAACAGGTTTTACTATGTGAACTTCAGATAACTGGACTCTTGACAGAGCTGATGTCGTGATTAACAGCTACAGCTGCAGCATGCATCACTTCCAGGCTAAGTTACAACATAGCATCCATTACACCGTACTACATTAATTACAGATTATACAATCACGAATGAATGTCTACTGTACTGACGAATAATAAAGCGCTGAGTATGTCTTACACCAAAAATCTGTATGTTCCGTAAAGTATGTGAAAGTCATTATGGTACACAAAGAAATTCATAAGTATGTGTACATAATTTTTATGCACAAACCTGGCAATCTTCACACGGCTGCCCCTCAGAGAAACCACAGTCTTTTCTACATGAAGCATAGAAAGGTCGATAACCACAAAGAAGTATGTATCTGAAGACACAATTCAGACCTGCACTGTCACAGTGGTGCTATTCAATGCATATCAGATTATTTCGGCAAGACTTGTAACACAACAATCATGCATAGACAGCCTTCTCAGTTATATAACAGAAAGAGTGTGGCACTCATTTCTGGTTTTGAACTAGTAGTTCAAGTTTATGCCCAGTTCCTTCAGACCACACCTCATCCAGCGAACTGGGTGACAGAAGCTTCTCAGTCGCCGGTCCCCACTTGTGGAATGACCTTCCACCAAGACTATGACAGCTGGGACTGTCATTTGACACTTTCAAAAGTGCATAGTGACTATCAAATTTATGTGCTATACAAAAAACTTTATGTATGTATGTATCCACAACATATCATATTACTTCAGAACACTGTTTACATAACTTTTTACAGCTGGCGTCTAAATGTACTTATAATCTGCATAATAGAATTAACAGTTTGGCTGTGCCATTAGTTAGAACAGCACTGAATAAAAATTCCTTTGTTGTGAGAATGCTATATCTCAGTTTGGTGTTGAGTAATTTTACAGGCTTGTCTGTTTGTTTGTATTCACATCTGTATGTTTGTCTATCCTTTATGTGTTTATAATGTTGTTAATGCAACGTTATATGTATACCTCACTGGTCAACCATGTTTCAGTTAAATAAAGACCACTACTACTATTACTACTTTCCCTCTTTTACATGATGTCAAACTAAACTGCTTGACAGACATAAGGGTGCCTGATGTTGTTGGCAACATGACTGGGAGTAAAGTCAACCCCATGACATCTCAACCTCACTATTTCTGAAGCACTACGGCTGCAGCTCCATTCACAAATCAGAATCACAGACGGTCATAAACAACTGAAGTAGTCTACTTACAGGATAATGCCAAGACTCCAGAGATCACACCGTTTGTCATACGACCAAGCTCGGTCTAACCACACATCCACGACTTCAGGAGCCATAAAGTCCGCAGAACCAACCTGACAACCGCAGCATTCACACACATAAAATGACAGATTAGCATTTCATCTACTTCTGCTGTTTCAAATGTGCACGCACTGCATCTAAACTAAACTTCATGACTACGCAACTATGGAAAGTGTCCACTTCCAACTATTTACTAGCATCAGTAAATTTGTGACAGTCTGTCCACATCACTTACAGTGATTATCATTTATCAGGCCACCCACACTGCATGCCTAGCATAGAAGCGGCCTGTTAAGACAGATGTCACACATCTTGGTCTGTCTGCGCATTGGTCTGTGTGTGCATTGTGATTTACTCTGCAAAAATGGCTGAATCGATCAAGATACCATTGGGGGCCGACTCACGTGGGTCCAAGGAACCATGTATAAGACAGGGGGTAAAGATCGAACGAATCCATTCGCAGCAACAAGGGGTGACAAGTCAGCAATGTGGCCTTTTGCCAATTACTTTGAATACTTGTTTATTTAACTGCTATTCTAACTCGAAATGGATTGGTAGTTAATCAGCACACTCTGCTACTCACAGGAGACAGTAATTCTGGTGTTGTGACTCCGTGGCTGTGCTTGGTGTCCAGTGGAACGCCACTGCCCAAGTCAAAGTCACAGATCTTGACTGGTGTCAGCTGCCCAGCGCTGACGCACAGTATGTTCTCCGGTTTCAGATCACGATGAGCAATTCCCTTGTTGTGCAAGAAGCTCAGGCCACTTGCAATATCTCGGATGACCTTGGACGCCTCTTCCTCCGTCAGATGTCCACGATGGCGGATAGAATCCAGTAGAGTTCCGCCTTCCATCTTCTCAAACACGACATAGAACCTGTACAGAGAACATTGTGCAATCTCTTGTTCAGTAGGAATTAAATGAAGACAAAAACAATGTGCATGCTGTACCTAACTGATGCTGTAGTGCAGGAAACTGAAAACGGACATTAAACTAACTTTCATCAAAACTACTGCATGTTCAGTTTAATGTCCCTTTTCAAAACAAATATGGCTATATCAGAAACGCAAGGTCAGGGATGAAGAGCTATCCAAACCCAGTGAAGGAAGACCAGCGATATATTAACCTCAACCCTGGCTGCCTTTTTGTTCAGCAGTCAAAAAAGAAAAGGAATCAGATGCTCATTTAAATTATTACGCTAGCAACTACAACAGGGGGAGACAACTATCCCACTGCAAGACAAAACTAGATCAAATACGTCAAAAATACATTATAACACAAAATTAATACAAAAAAACTAATGCTAGGTTTAGTCGCCTCCTACGACATCCAGCCTAGAAATGGAGTGGGCTTATTCTGGTAGAATGGGAAAGGATGAAAAAGCAAGAAAATAGATAAAGCGAGTAAGAAAGGTAATAAAGAAAAAGTGAAAGATACTACAAGACAGAGCAGAAGGCGGGGAAGTGACGAGATAGGGAGGGAAGGCTCTGGCCCACGTGGGGGAGTTTTGATGAAAACCATAGCTGCAATTGCACTGATCTGTTTCCTATTTGCAGAATAAGAACATTACTTATCTGCCACTTATCAGTCATACACAAGCACAAACAGCTACTCTGTCACAGGTACAGATCCAATAAATAAACATAACAAGTTTCATGTCCTGACTGGTCCACAGTATAACCTAATTAACAGCAGGTGCAGCAGCTGCCAAGAAACCAGTTACTCTGTGAAATTCGAACCGATCACCCACCAACAGAATGCCAACATGTCAGCAATCACTAATCACAAATGTTGTGCATTTACACGGTGGCACAAGCACAGACCCGTGGGAATTAAGTCCGACATTCTACATACACTGCCTCAGTCAAAGTAGTTTTTTTAATCATTACAACTACTGCTAGAATTCTTTAAATTCTCCAAAGCTTTCCTTTAGGAGTTCTATTACACATGATGTCCAGCTCCAAAAGATCACAAGCAGATGGCATAACAGAGTAGGAGTTTGTCTACAACCACTCTAATGAATTTGCGTCCCTGAAATAGAGCAGGGTGGCGGCTGTGAAACATGCACAGCTAACAGGTGTTTACGCTTCACAAATCACAGCTCTGCACAGCAGGCAGCCTGCAGATGACCTTCAACAGGCAGCAAGCAACAACCATAAACAGCACAAGGCTGCCGGCCGGCCCCCCTGCTGGCCCCTTGGCTGGCAGGGCACAGGGCACAGGTCATTAATCGCCACAGTTGTGCTGTGGCACGGTCAGAGTACACTTGATTTATCACTAGGTGGTCTGACTGAGCAACTGACACTGAGTCAGGGCAGAGAACTATGCTTAATAGCCCACGCTCCAGCACACCACCGCACCACCAGCAGCTGTTTACTGGTCTCACTCAGTTCAACTGAACTGACGCAATCTACCTTCCCATTACACACTTCTACTGCAACTTTCTGTTACTGAAATTTTAACAAACCTGCTGACTTGCAGGTGTCTTACAGCTGCAAAAAAAACAACTCAGCTTGGAATGAATTGAAGTTCTGTTACCTGGACCACTACTAGTATTTTTCCATTTCATACGGATCTTAATGCAGTACGACACTTTGGTACTGACTGGGTAATTGTATTCAGCAAAAGATGACCGCATTGCAAAAATTTTCATGATGCCAAGAGAAACCAGAACCAGCTGTAAACTCCAGCAACTAGATTTTTTTTACCCAACTATGGAACATAAATGGCATTTATGTTCCAAAGTTGGGTAAAAAGGCATATCCCTTGCACGATTTTAATAAAATATTCAGCTTTGTGTAGAGTATCACGGTCGGTTAACCATTAAAATTTTGGGGCTCGCTCAAGAGGTCCCAGATTTATGCTGTTTTACCTTGGGGGTATTCCCCCAATTTTCAGTGCCCTCTTGCCGCAAACCATATATAAGATGTAAATGCAAGAAGCAAGAATGGTACGAACCTCAGTTATAACCACGCCGAGTTTGGTGGAGCTGAGACCTCTCATATAGCCAGGGATGGTGGGGATAGTGGTGAAAAAGTTGTTTTTTTTGTCTCTCTGAATGACAGTTTGTGATAGCAGCAGTAACTGCCAACTGACTACAACGTGCAACAAAGAAAAATACTCACAAATTGTCCTCCTCAAAGTACTCAATCAGCTGCAGAATATTCTCATGACCCTGACAATGATGGAACGTCTCGATCTCCTTCAACATTTTAAGACGACCATACTGCCCAGATTTCTTCTCCACAATCTTCAAATTCATGCACACACTAAACAGTAACTACATCGGTCTCATTACACATATTCTGGGTTATTTCTGACATGATAATCAAACCTATACTATAATCATTAATCAGTACCAGTAACCAACAATATTCAGACAACAGACTGCATCACTAGTGAATCAGCCTTCACAGACTACTACTGTGGCCAACTTGCCAGCAGTTTAATTTTTACTAGTTTTTTATTTCTCTGTTATGGTTATATGCAGATATCCATTAGCTCTTTAGCATACGGTACATTATGTATTTCCACACTGTACAATTAAACAGTACAATGGTTCACAGCAGTAACTCAAGCATCACAGGCCACTAACAACTAAAAACAACAAGCCTCTGCTGCCACTGACAGACCCGAGTAACATGGTGTCTCAGTCCCACCATGTTGTACACAGATGTCGACAATCAGTGTGATAGATAAACCGGTGACCGAAGACGTCACCATTTATCACACTGACCATTCAGCTAAGTTGATAGGACCCGAGACTATCATCAGTTCAAGAGATATGGATGGTGACAACCAAAATTTAAATGGTTCACTTCACCTAACCACGCCCCTTTCAGGGACCGTTTTCCATCCGTGGGCTAGCACTTGCTACCGTCAACCTACCTACTGAATTTGAAGTCTCTATCTCCACTCACTACAAAGATATGAAAGGTGATACAAAATGTCAAAAATAGGGTGGTTTGGGGTAGTTAGGGGCACTACAGGTCACTGGAAATACCACAATTTGATGGAGTACACACGAATTCCTATTAGTGCTGCATAGTAACTACTTCCGTACCTTGCACCGTTTCTGAGATATAGTGAGATACTAGTCGAAAAATGCAATTTTAACCTAACCCACCTCTATTTACAGTGCCCATTGGGGGTGATCACATCAGAATTTTGCTAAGATTTTTAGAAACAAATAACGAGTCTCTGGCCTATCATATGGCATTGTTTGTGTGATCCCAGGTTTAGCAATCTTTGTAGAATGACTTGTGACAGCAGATGGACAGACACATGATGACAGCATATACCGCACTAGCATAGTGTCACACTGTAAAAACCATTTACATGTTAAAACAATGTTCATGTAACTATATTCTTGTGTAATATGCTAAGTGTCCGTTGTGCCACAAAAAGGAGCTTCCTGTAAACAATTCTCTACCATAACCATAATGATGTGATACACAATAAAATATACAAATTTACTGAAGCCAATCTGTTTTTCTGAATGCATTCACAGACAGCATTAAGATACAGAACATGGTGAACTATTCCAACTCTAAACTTTGTCACTAGTGTATTCATAAACCACAATTTGTAATCATTTGGATTTAAGCCCATGAACAAGTTTTCAAATTATTTAACTTTCAATCAAAAATATCACAACTATCATACCTTAACTGCAAATTCTTTGCCAGTATTAATATTCTTATGAGTTATTACTTGTCCAAATGAACCTTCACCCAATACTTCACCTGTACTGACATAAATATCTGAAAACAAACACAATATGATACACATTAATACAACTGTCACAGACACAGTGCAACTCTCCACATCAACAGCAGACTGTTAATTTATGCCATCAGCAAGCTGATAACAGTACTAGCCACAATCAGTTTGCGTATCACACTTGAGGTACCTCACTTCACCTGTTAATGTAAAGGGGTTCCAAAATTTAAACAACTGGTCAAAGAATTTCAACAAAAGGCCGCATCACATGTTGTGCCATTACTGAGCATTGAATGATCCTTTCTGCTGTGTACACTGCAGCAGAGGTCTAAATGCTTTTCAGAGGGCCTGCAACCCCCAAAAAACTGCCCTTACCATTGGCGTAGCTCAACCCCCATCTAATAAATGGTTCATTGGGCAACGCGAGTCAGCCACCCAAACTGCATATCGACTGGTTCAGTCATTTTGCAGGGCTCATGAACATGACCAACGGAGACCAGAGACATGCAGACCATGCTACTCCGTCTGTAGCAATCGGCTGCATCTAGCTACTGCTGTGATGTGGCCTAAAAAGGAGTTACATAACCACGACATGACTCATGACCCATTTTGGTCAATTTTGCACTCTAGTTAATACTGACATAGTTAAGCTATGTACTAAATTTGAACTGCTTAGCTTCAAACATTCCAAAATTTTAAAGAAGTGGACATGTGGCCCGTTGACCATCAAAACACAAGTCATGTTGAGATGTCTACTGTCTAGCTTCACTATTCAAGAAATATAGAAGATTACATCATCCTGAGTCCTGACCAGTTGAGACAAGTTTATCATCAACTAATATATCATCAGTATATCACGATCAACTGACTAATACTTGCCATGGACAGTCAGTTTGTATACCAAATGCAAAGTGTCCCTTACCATTGGGGGAGCTCAACCCCCATCTAATACATGGTTCCCTTTCTTTCAAAACAATAACTATCAGCAAAGTTGACAAGCTTATAATTTAAAAATCCTCTGAAAAATACAAAAGTTGACAGAATCGCAAATTTTAAAAATTATCTCAGGTGTGGTAGGCTTTTCAAGTTTTGGCAAAATAAAGGGAATTTTTGTGAGTTTTGGGCAAAGGTTCATCGTTTAAAACCCCAGGCTTAAACATCTGAGAGAAATCACAACCCTGATCCACACATAGTTAACATTACACTGTAAAGGTGTCAAGTACAGTTAATAATACTCACCACAAAATTTCTTGACCTTTGCATCTGCCGCACGACGCTTCTTGCGTTTTCTGCCCAATGGTGCACCATCACCATTATCTCGCACGGCATCAGTGCCCTCAATCAATGACATCATGACAGCTGAAGTCTTGCTTTCAAAAACCATCCTTAACATACAAGCAACCGGCATTTAACTACACAGTTACCGTATTTCCTCTAATAGAAGCTGGGTCTCAAATACAAGCCGGATCTCTAATAAGAGCCGGGGGGTCTAAGGGCGAATATATAAAGCCAATTGCACATCACCCGGTAGCACTGTGGTGCATTGCGTCATTCGTGCGTATTGCGTGATTAGCAGAATGGCGGTATGGCGTCTGAAGAAAAAGGGAAGTTCTAATAGAAGTCGGGTCTCTAATAGAAGCCGAGGGCTTCTATTAGAGGAAATACGGTACACCAATACGCTAGAATGTAGTTTCTTGGGCGATCCTTAAACAACTAGGATTTAATGTGGTTGCTGGTTTCTTTCTTTCTGTTATCCCCCCCAAAAGACCTAGCCCCTTTTTCTTATATATACCCCAGAAAAAAACCCTCTTTCATTGATAAAGTATGAACTAACAACTTTTGTCGCTGGTGTTTTCTGACCCAAGTACAGCTACATCAGCAAACTGGTAAAAAAATGGCCGACCCACGAACCCCTCTACGCGCCTCCGCGAAAAATTCCCTTCATTAATACGAAACAAACCTTGGGACACATGAAGTTTAGCGGTACTCATAGGAAATGCATTGCGGAAAGTAGTGCGAAATAGTTCTATTTTGTTGACAAGAGTCACATTATTTACGTTTCAGATACATAAGATCGTTACGGC
>Ga0209780_1002389_pt1 | contig 13323 bp, 13 predicted proteins | sample WorMetexBAHAMAS2_FD_187384 | JGI IMG/M metagenome (GOLD analysis project Ga0209780, IMG submission 187384) | Marine gutless worms symbiont microbial communities from Max Planck institute for Marine Microbiology, Germany - Inanidrilus exumae... | ecosystem: Host-associated > Annelida > Digestive... | reverse complement strand
TTGTATATCTGTCTAACTGTCTAATTGTTTGTTTGTTTGTTATTATGATAACTAAGAAAGTTGTGGGTGTGTTTTTGTGAGATTTGGAAAATAGGTAGATTATGGATGAGGGAAAAGTTGATGAAACTTTGGAAGTGATCCATAACATATTCTGAACATTGTAAGCTTAATAGTTGATCGACAATCCATTATGATACAATATGCAACAAAATTTCCAATGAGGCCGTTGCTTTCACTTTCATTTCTAACTGGAAGTAAATAACACATTTGCACTGTATTAATGACACTGCTGATTTCATGGCATTAGTATGTGCTCTGTTGAATGCCGCTAGTTTGTACTGATGCAGTCTGATTTCGTGTTAGAATCTGTTTTTTATAGATTCAAGCTGGAAGAGAGGACACGATATGTTGATCGCCTGACAAGTGTAGAGTTCAGAGAAGCTCGGGTGAAAGGTCTGAATAATAATTTTTCCACTGTTCAGACGGTCAGTGTCCAATTGCTTTTGAAGCCAAACAACAGTGTATGGTATAATTTGTCCTTACTCAAATTTGTTTTCATCCTTATCCTTCCCTGTTGGTGCAGAATTCAGTTGATGGAATAAGCAGTCAGCTGATCTGTAATGAAAAAGGTATGCTTAGCAGCATATTGGTTAAATGATAATAAAATAAGTCAGTATCAGTAGAATGCACACAAGTTTTTTTGCATGTGAAAGGAATCATTTTTATTGCTTAAGATACACCATAAAAGTTGGGTAGTAATTCCATAAGATTTTTCCTCTTCCTGTGGGATCTCCACAACATTTGTTATAATTTCCATAGCAACCCCTCAACATTATCCTCTGTCTATGAGGGATTCCGTTATCCCTGGAATTCCTGTTAACCCCGTCCCCATGCAGAGCTCGATTTGTCAGTGAAGGTGAGGTAATCTGCTGCTTCATTATCCAGCAAAGGAGATGGTCTGGTGTAGTGCACAGCCAGAAATGAACTGCAGAAACTGCAATGTTGTATTAATCTGCTACCACCTAGGCTGTAACTCTGACTGACTTGAAACACGATTCATATTGCACATTGCAATTCTATAGTTGTGTTGCTGACAGTCTGCTGCAGCAAGCACAGTGATTGCTTCCACAATGCTGAACAGTTGTTTGATGCTGGCAGAAGTTGTCAGAATGCTGAGGTACTTGGTTGCCAGATGCTGAAGGTTGGATGGTCCTCAACGACTTTGATCCCCAAAAGTTTTCTGGTGGCTTGATATGAAGTGGCTTCAACAGATGGGCTGCATCTTTGCTCCAGTTGTGGTCTGTACTTGACTGAATGAGCATGGGGAGCCATGGGATGGGCTTAATGGACAATGATCCACCCAGAATTTTGGTTGGGTGGGCCATAATCCAACTTACCTCACCAATAATTAGCCTGTATGTTTAGTATTTCCAGCCTGTATGAATATTGGCAATATTGGTGTCTGAGACAGCCTCTTATGGTTTTAAAAGTTTAACAATATAAGCTGGCAGCAGATCCAAGTTTTTGTTGCTTAACGTAGGTAATGACGTTATTGAATGCATCCCTTCTTTTTGGACTGCAGTTTTTATCCAGAAAGATGTTGGCATGGCACCCCCTCCATTGGACTGGACTGCTGTACAGTGGAGGACGTGAATTTGACGAAAATGCACCGACTGAAATGTGCACCTTGTCTGTGTTTTGCTGTCGTGAGATTTGATACCTAAATCTTGTCACTGTGAATCGAATCACGGATTTTAGTGCATCAGATCGCAAATCATGTGGCTCAAGTCAAATTGTTGACCGTCAAATCAAGTCAAGGAAGGTGTAAAATCACTACTAAGTCTTATTGTTATTTATATTTGCCCGTCACTGCGATTGTGTAGTTTTTAGTTTTATTGTGGTTTGTCGAAGTGTGATATGGCAAATATTTCTTGAAATGTGGACCGGGCTGCATTTCTTTGAAACCCTGCTCAATTCACGTATTTGTGAACAATTCCGTAATCACATTTTGTCAGATGTTCTCTTCATGTTGTAGAGAATGAACAGCGTTTGGAGGAGCAGTTGCAGGATGTGTCTGGTGTTAAAGTGGAGTTGAAGGACAAGAGAATCAAAGTCAATGAGTTGGAGGCAAGCCACTGATCACTTAATGAGACTAAGAACCTGCTGTTAGCATGGAATGTGGAATGTTGGCATTATCACAACTGATCTGTTGTCATTTTCCATTTTTCGGGTTATGGGTTAAATGATAAAGGGTGCATAAGTAAGTAAGTAAGTGTACTTCTGTAGCACACGAAATCATAGTCACAGTGTGGAGTAAAGTACAGTATAGTAAAGTACACGTCTATCTGTATAGCGCATCGTCGTAACTACCGGTACCTTTAATGTGCTCAGACATGGATCACACAGTTTTACCTGCAGATTAAACCATTCCTGCCTTTACTCCCCAGCTGCAGAGCATCACCGCTCTTTGGCTGGTACTCATTTTGCCGTCCCACGGAGGGTAGAAGGCTGAGTCGACCTGGGTGGTTGGTTACATACAGAAATAAAGTGCCGCCTCCGGGAGTCCAACCCGGACACGGTCACCCATCCCAGTACTAACCGGGCTCAGCGTAGGTTAACCTCGTTGATCGAGACCAAATTGGGGTGCAAAATGTCAATCAAACTGTTGTAGTGAGGCTGCTATCTCACATCTGCTGATTTATATGTGCATGCCAAGAGAGCTGTGCTCAGCTTTTGTTGCTGCCTAGTTTTATAACATAATTTGGTCCCTCAACAAGTCTGCAGTAAGGCAGGTTATTGAGCATAGCAGCAGCTTGTATTCGGTGTGTTGTCAGCGAACGTTTTATGCTGTGTCTTGTAGTCGGAGTTAATTCACACACGGCACGAACTTCTTGCTGCTCAGAAGCAGGTCGATTCATTGACCGAAAAAGCACGGGAGGTAATTACATCCAATTTTTGCTGTCATGTTTGTGCACATAAATAATTATAGCTATCGAAGCATGGTAGTAGTCTCACTTGTTAACTTTTCGTTTATTTGGCATACAGCATTATTGTGACCATAATTTGAGTATTACGAGCATGTGCAGTATTATCTCTTGCAGATGGTTGATTATCAGATGTTAAAAGAAGACAACTCGGTTTTGCGCCGCGAGCTAGAAGGCATGAAAACGTAAGTACGTGTGTGAGAGAAGTGTTGGATTGATTTTGTCTTACTCAGCAAGGAAAAGTTAATTAAGTTAAATTATCATATGTTGGCATTTTGCGGTCATCTTAGATTTGCTTTTCAGTTGAATTGGCACTGTGCAGTTGGCCATGGTGTAATATTTCTGTGCAGTGTAAATTAGCTGGTCTTCTGCTATGATGCTAAGTGCACCTGCAACTTAATGGCACGTGTGAAACTGCGACCTCTGTCAGAAATGTGCAACTGCATATTGCATTGCGCCTGATAACTTCAAGTTTGTGGCTGCAGCGGTTTTAGTAGACGGTTGTGGGCCATTTTGTCTTGTTTGTTTTAAGGATTTATGTTGCTTTACAAATCGTGAAAATTTTAGCAATGACATTTATAGTGTCCTGGTAGCATTGACAGCACAGCAACAGTGAGCTCTGGCCTCATTTATCAGTACCGTTAAATCAGCATGCTTATTTCTTTGCGTGCATAACACACGTTCACAGCTTGTCATTGAAAGGGGGGTAATAATGGTAAAAACTGTGTATTATACACGAGCTTTTCATCTACTTTAGTGAGAGATAGAGGTGACATAATTACAGAGCTACAGCAAAACAGATGAAGATGGTTTGGACATGTTTTAAGAAAGAACAAGAATGAGTGAGTGAAAAATGCACATACTATTACATGGACTATGTAAGAATTAGAGGTAGAGCAAACAAAACCTGGGGCAAAATTGCAGGAAAAGACTGTGAGACCCAACAGCTAAACAAGGAGGACACTATTGACTGTAATAAATATAGGAAGTTAATTAAAGATATTAAGTAATAACAACAAAGATATGGAGTGAGTGAGTGAGTGAGTACCAGCTCACCTGGGTTGTCCTGGATAAAAGGCTAATGAAGGGGTTGTATTAAACAAGTTGTTGTTGCCGTTGATGTCTGTGTTATTACTGTAGGCGAGTGGCTGAGCTGAAGCGAGACAATTTAGTTGAAAGACAAAGTTTGTATTTTTTATTTCACGTATGTTCATGTATTTTCCTTCAATGCTATAGTGTGTGGCGGTTGTAGCCATAAAACCTGTGCGAGTTATCGCCAGAGGTTGTGTGGTGTTGGTGTTTTCACTGTATCTTGTAGTGTAGTTCAGTGAGGTTCAGTTGTAGATAATCTTTGCAGTCAGCGAACAGTGAGTGAGTGAGTAGATTCTTAACGGCACCATCAGCACAAAGTAGGCTATTCGGTGCCCAGCCAACAGTTAGCAATAATTCTGTTGTCCCATCACCAGTTATCATCTGAGAGATGTCGTGAAGACATTGACAGACGCATCAGAGTAGCCTCTAACGCCATGCACTCCATTCAATGAGTCTTACGACAACAGTGACTTAGTCTTCACTAAACTCTACGTCTGTATATCAAACCAGCATCCTTCCAGTACTGCTGTATGGCTGTGAAACGTGGACGCTACTGACAGATGACTCCCAAAGACTGCAGTGTTTTCACATGAGCTGCCAGTGATAAATTCTAGGGTTGAGATGGTACCATCATGTGAAGAACTCTGGCATCACTGCCACCACCAGCCTTCCAAATGTCAACAATATCATAGCAAAGAGGCAACAGTCACATGGTGAGGCTGGATATTTGTTAATTTGCCTCGTTAGCATTCAGGTGCCTCTGAACAACTAAAATTAAACCGGAACGACGTTTTAGGGCCCCAAACATGTACAATTGACAATCTTGCAACTATATTGCAGTTTTCAAATTGTTTGCAGTGTACATGTGCCACAGTGTGTAGCCTTTAATTACTTCAGCGTAGACAGCGAGAAGCAGTCCATGCCGAAGGTAACTTTGCCAGGGACCGTCATGTAGCATTGGAGCCCCAGAAAAAGCAGTGGGCCATATATTTTAAGACAGTTGTTGGGCCCCAAAAAGTATACTTTAGCCACAGACTGTAATCATGTGTCAAGGTTTAATCTCAGTATCACTGAGAATGTCAGTTCTGAATTTGTAGTCGCACAGTCTAATACAGTAGAATTATTCTCCTGAACAACTATTATGCAGTTGGATTTATGACAGCATTATTTGTGGTTTAAATCAGTATTAACTTTATTCATTAATAATGCACAGTTGAACGTGGAATGTTTACGTTTGGCTGTCTCAGGCAAGGCAACCTATTTTAGCACATACATGTACATCTTTCTTTCACACTGTAGTAATTTTGGCCATCAAATTTGTAACTTTGCTCGCAGGAGCGGTTGCAAAGTAATGTGATGATTACATCTGTATGTGTGTCTGTCTGTTTGTGAGGATATCAAATACATGAATCTTTGGGCTCAGTCGAGTCAGCCACCCAAACGGCATCTTGATTGGTTGACTAACTTGACTCACAGACCAACAGACACACAGACCATGCTGCTCTATCTGTAGCAATAGGCTGTATGGCTGGGATATGGCCTAATGATATTTATAAGGTACTGTATTTGTTCTGTTGCGTTCTGCCTGGTGCATGTATAATGACCAATGGCCAGCATGAATTATTGTTGGGCACGTATATTGCTGTTTATATCGAGCGTGTTGGCACTGTGTTGGCAGAGCAAGAAGAGCTGTTACGTGAGATGGGTCAACAGGCGGCGAAACTGACGCCGGAAGTCGGTTTGCTTCGGCAGCAGATTGAGCAGCTGCACAGTCGTCATCGCACTGAACTGGCGCTGGTTCAGCATGAGAAACTGCAGCTGCAGCAGCGCCTACAAGCTGAGGTCTCTTGTTTACCATTCAGTACAGTGTACGATGTCTACCTGTGTGCTGTACTTTGCATACATGTGTGCAGCAGTTGACCACTGCTTCTAGCACACAGTCTCTTTGCTTGACGAGCTTCTTCCTCCTCCCCAACAGACATCATCTGAGCTTTGATAACTGTATAGAAGTAAGGATGGAAAGTAATCAGAACTTTGGTGTGCTGTGTTGTGTACGACAGTTGTGCATAATGATATGCCCTAGTGAATAGTTCTTAAATTTGTGTGTTAGTTTAGGTTTAGATTTCGTTTTTGTATGTTTGTTTAGGTTTACCATTTATGTCTTTTTCTGTATTAGCTTAGATCAGTTTATTCCTGTGTTGCTTGCTTTTGTTGTCTTGGTTTTAGTTTCTTCAGTACTAAGCCAAGAGATTGGCTGGTAAGAACTTCTCCGAAATGACCTATTCTGTGTCGAGTGGGATGCAGAAACTTAATCAATCAATGAAGCACAGCGAGCTGCACTGTCTGGATGATTCTCAGTGAGTGCAGTGCAAGCTCTGTGCCACAGTCCACCACTCTCTGCAATCAAAAGTGCCACAGTACGTGATTGAATGCTGCAGTCTGATTGCTGACATCGCCTGTCGTCAGCATCTGTGGTCTGCCACCTGCCACCAGATCTTCATAACATGTCACCGGCGTTTGATGTTTAGTCACCGCGCCTTCTCTGTGGCTGACCCAGTGGCCTGGAACCTGTTACTGGACACTTTACACGATCCAACACGTTCCTTTGACAGTGTCTAACATGATTTAAACACTTTTTTCTTCTCAGTCATCTAATATATACAGCGCATTAAAGTAGAGCCCTCATGGCTATGCGCTATATAAATTCACGACTGACGTTGACAAGAGGTAATGTATGTAAATCGAATGTATGTCATTGTGCCATATACACAGATTCGTCATTTCACTGATGTATACTAAGTAAGTAATTTTTTGGTGATATTTGGTTAATTATGCTGTCACCAGTGATATATTGCTTCGCTGTGACTGCTTTCTATTGAGTGAATGTATTTGATTGAGTTGAACATATTTAGGTAGCACTGCTTAGAGTTAATACATCTGTCAAGTGCAATTGTGTACAGATTGAATGCAACAAAGAGTTAGCAATGAAATGTGATGAGCAGATGTGGCAGCAGAAACAGATTGGTCTTGAAGCTTCAGATCTTCGCGAGCGGCTTCTTGATTCACACTACGGTCTCTGTTTGACAGTGGTGGCATCATTTATTGATGTTACAGTCCTGTTAACATTATTACTGATTTTTATCCCCATAAAAGCGAGGGAATATGTTTTTACCGGCATTGGTTTGTGTGTCTGTGTGTATGTCTGTGTGCCTGCTTGTGACCACGATAACTAAAAAGATTGTGGATGGATTTGTACCAAATTTTATGGGAAGGTTCCTGGGGGGAAAGGTAAGACCAAGTTATGTTTCGTTACGATTGATAGAGGGATGTGGAAATAACGGTCAGAAAACTCCATAAATTGGCGATTGTTTACACTTTACACTTAGACGCTGAATCATATCCGCGAACAGTAACGTAACGGTCAAAAAATCGGCGATTGCTTTTGCGGGGATTTGTACTCTCTCAGGGTACTTTCCATCTCGTTCAATATGTGAAAAGGCTGTAAAGTTGTTTTCCATTTAGTTTCATGTTGTAAGATACATTCTTTTCTTGATAATAAGTGTTTTGTGTTGTATGCAGCGTTGATTGGTCAAGGATTTCAGCGGCATGGTGACTTACTGAATGGGTAAGAATTTAGATAAATGTATTGCCAGTAAGCAATGGATATATTGTAGTATGTGACTGGATGAGTCGTGCTGACTATTGTGAAATTTTCTCACATTATAAGAAACTGGCATTGGAGAATGGCCATAAAGAGGGTGCAGCATTCTTCCTGCAGGAATCGGTTGGTCAAGAAACTTGAAGAAAGGATAAGGCCAGTTGGTGATCTTACGTGGTTGGGGCTCGTACGTCGAGTTGCCTTCTGTGTTAAGATGCTGTGGCGGGATGAAAGGAAGCTAAGGAAGGGCATCTGGCCTGTTGAAAACCTGTGGCTGCAATCTCTGAAAGTGGAGGCAGAAAATTAAGGGGCAACTGAAAATGGCTAGACCTACCTAGAAAAAGGCTGTTTAAATGGCATGTGGATGCATGCATATCAGAATAAGAATGTGAATGCAATGCATAAGAATGTGGTTCAAATATCCACGGACACCAGGTTGAGGATTAAGTTGTTTTGTTTCCCTGTATCTCTATACTGTTGCATCGTTAATTAGTTATTTCTTAATCTTCACATTAGCCCTATATGGGCTTCAGAGTGGTAATGCACCCTGATTTATTTGTTGATTTCAGTGCTATATAAATCGTTTACAAGTTTGTTTACTTAAATTCCTTCCTTACTTTCTTCCTTACTCTCATCTTTACTTATACTTTCTTTGTGGTGTGACCAAAGCTTGCTTTAACAGTATCTAACAGTTCACTCTTTAGTCCAGCTTTGTTAAGACCCCACTTGTTTGTTTTCTTGTTGTCCGCGAAACCCGCAGAATCTGTTTTAGCCCTTTTATCTCAGAGTTGTCAGGAGGTGTTTTTTCTTCATTCTTTCTGAGTGTTCAGCTTTCACATCCGTACGTTGCTAGAGGCTACACTAGCGCTTTAATTAGTCGTATCTTCGTTGAAATCAGTATGCTGTGACTTTTTACATTTTCTGCAGTGATGCCCCAATTGCCTGCCCCGTGTTTAATCTGGTACAGAATTCCTTCGTACAGTATGGGAACGTATCCACCTGCTTCCTTTGCTCATTCTGAATGAGTATGTGGTACGCTATGCCGCTGCTCGCCATTACCTTGGTCTTGTCGACGTTGGTGCAGCATGTAACAACAGATTATCATTGTCATCTTTAGCAAGGCTGGACTTCACGCTGGTCTATGGACATCTGTTGCAGCATGTAGCCAGTGTATGCCATCAATGCCTGTGTCAGGTCGGGTTTTCTGGACAACTTCAGTGATGTTGTTCAGCATGGCAGTGATGTTGATCACGACCGTTACCGTGATGTTGGTGGTGACAGTCAGAGGTAAGAAAATTCTCACTGGTCACTGATGCATGCACGTTAAGTTACTGCCATGAAACGTACAGTATTCTGCGGACTAATACGACGTGAGTCAAAAAGGGAGACACCTTATTCTTGCCCATAATTCAAAGTTTTTCACTGCTGGATTTATTTGTAAATTTGCGACAAAGTCGTTATTAAATATCCCAGCCGCGGTTTAAATTATTCTTTCCCATAATTCAAAGTTTTTTCACTGCCAAATTTATTTGTAAATTTGCGACATAGTCGTTATTAAATATCCCATTGCACTTTAAACGTGCCATGACACCTACCTTGTGAAATATCTTACATTCAAAAATTGCTCACTCTTACTCTTTTTCAGAAGAGAGCCTTTGAGAATAAAGGCCCAAAAGTTCTAATAATGGGTCAAATGCCCTTCTTGTCATGCAACCTTCAGTGTCAGAGCACTGGGGAAACTCAAAGGACTTTCATTCTTGTAATTTATAATTTTATAAAGTTGTATGCGTAACTTTGCTATTCAATCTCATGATCACAATTTTAATAAACTTACTAACTTACTTACTTACTCCAACCACGGGCCTGGTCTTATCCTGTCTTCTTCCTCAGCTTCTTGTCACCCACCCTTCAGAATCCTGAGGTGAGGGCCGTTGGTCCATTTACGCCTCCTCTCTGATGCGAGTATTTCAGTTATTCCTACTTGATATAGGCTTGAAGAGCCTGTCATGGAAATAGTCTACTGGCAAAAAACGGTGTTCACGCGTTCGGCTATTACTCCGCCGAAAGTGAACCGATTTTGATGAAACCTGGAGCACTGTGAGCACATTGTTGGGGGCTGGCCCTGGTAGATTTTGGGCGCGATCTCGCAGTAGCGACAGTTTGAGAGGCAGCTGGAATGGTTTTTTTGTCAGGTAAATAACACACGATTTCACCGATTTCCCCGTCGGACAAATTTTACGACATTTGAACACAACAACGCGAGTAGCCCAGTTATTTCTACTTGTTGATATTGTGGTCATTCACTAGGATGGGCGTCGGTTCCACTTGTACAGTGATGTTCTTTGAAACGCCTGACAACTAACTGGTTGATGACCAACTAAACGTGTATGCACGTTGTTTGCATTGTTACGGGTGGTCGTTTTTCAAGTCTTCAAATGCGGGAGTGGATGGTTTTTGTTTGCGGATGTGATGTATAATAATTGCACCTCACAGCTGATGTGGCGTGTGTTGTTAACTTCACAGAGCACCTGCTGCTGAAGCCAGGAGAGCTGGGACTCAGGACAATTTCAGTTACTCGTCAGATGTCGTTCAGGACACCAAGAACCGTCTTCGACAGCTGGAGTCTGAAGCTGAGGTGAGATCGTCCTCTGATACACACACAGTCAGTTTAATGGTCGTGGTTGTCGTGCTATATCTAGATTGTTTTTGGTTAGCCAGTGGTTGCTAAAGGCTCACAGGAAACTTGAAGATGGAGACTAGCAGACCGGTGTCTTCCTCATGCCGAATGCTTTTCATGACACTCAGCCAACAGTATCAGGGCTTGATTGATTGAGTTTAGGTTTTACGTCCCACTCTACACAGAATGGATCATTCCCGAGACGTTCGTTCCAGCTTGGTACTGAAGAACAAGGCACTGAAGGCAGTACCGTCCTACTGTTATTGCTGTCGTCTACGTAGAGTGAAGTCTGGTGATAAGCAAATGCACAGTGAGGTATGCACTTGCTGGTGTTGGTAATTACAGTGGAACGTTTTTGTCATTCTGCTGATGAGTTTGTGCGTTTGGACGTACAGAACCTCGAGAAAAATTACCGAGATTTTCAGTTTCGTGTCACACACCTCGATCCTGTCTTAGAGCCAGAGATGCATCAGCGAGAGAAGGCAAGAGTTACTCGGCAGATGCGGAAGGAGCTGACGTCCAGTCTTGGTAACTGCTCGTGTTGTTAACTCGGACTTCTGTTGTAACTTCTTGTATCAGCTGTTTCACTACTACTACTACTACTACTACTACACATACTGCTGCTGCTGCTCGTCTTCTTTTCTTCATCCTACTACTATTACTACTACTACTACTACTACTTTACAGGCCACATGCCCTTACTTGTCGCCCAGCCTACAGTGTTTAAGCATTGTCTGTTGGACGACAGGAAGTGCTTCTAGGCTGTAACAGTGGAAGGTTCGTATTTAATGTCTGGATTACTAGTCTTGTAGCTGTTTAATGTACCGTATGTGTTTTTTATTCAGAACCTGTACGTGCAAATGGTTTGGTGCTGTCAGTGGCATTTCCACGTTAACCCATTTTAGCTCAGTGTTCCCAAAATAGCTACACTAATTCAGGGATTCGACGCCAGGCTGGCTAACCGACCATTTTTAGTTTTTGGCTTTCGGGCACTCTGGCGCTCAGGGCTGAGCGCCAGAGTGCCAGAAAGTCAAAAACTATAAATGGTCGGTTAGCTAGCCTGGTGTCGAAACCCCAAGTCACTGTCCTCATTTTGGAGCTCTGCGCAAAATGGGTTAATAGCCATTTTCCAGGTTAAAATTAAGAGAACTTTGGTGGAGAAGTGGCAAGAGTATTTTTATGGGTCGGGTGTCGTCCGACCAGCAGTGTCAAATTGTTGAAGGAAACAAGGCACTGAGCCCACCGCTGGACTCCTAATGGAAGGGCCATTGCTGCCTTTACGCTGGCTCTTCAGCTTGCCAATGCTGCATGTATTATTCAAGTATGATAGAGTGATAAGAGAGGAAACTTTATTGGAATACATTAGTAGCTGTCACTCAGAGAGTGCAAGATGGTGGCTTGGCTTAGTAAGGCAATGTGTTGACTTTGTTATTCTATGTGTGTTGGGCCCAGTTAGTTACTGGGATGAGTAATTGCCTGAGGTGGGTAAAACATCTGGCTATGTTACCAGCCACCCGGGTCAACTTAGCCTGGCCATCCATCCGTGACTGTGCACCCTCAGTACCATTGAAAGCTCAGAAACAAACACCATAATGCAGTATCTGGCAGAAAAAATGGCGATCAGCACCGTCATATGGATCATTGGCCTTTGACCTTGATTTGTCCTGTAACTGTGATGTTGAACCTTGGCAGAGAAGTGACAAGAGTGCCACACATTAACACCATTGCTGCCCGGCCTCAGCTGCTATGTTTCGAGCTCTTCCCAGCTGAGTTCCATCTTTCTCAGGTCGTCCATAACTATACTTTTGCATGTTTGCTATGGTCTCCCTGGCTCACCACGAAATGCTTCCACTTGCCATTTATGAGCTTAGTGTTGCGTCTTATTGGCCTTTATTACTTTGTCCCATGTCATTATGTCTATTTGTCTGTTTGTTTGTCTGTTTATCTGCTCGCATACCTAAACAAGTCTCTGCTGCCGCTGACAGATCCGCGCGATGCAGTGCCTTACACCCACCTTGCTGTACACAGATATTGACAGTCAGTGTGATAAACTGGTTACTGATGACGGTCACCAGTTTACCACACTGACCGTCCAAGTTGACAGCACCTGATACGATTGGCCATTTCAGAGATATGGTTGGTGCCACCAAATTTTAAATGGTTCACGTGACCTAACCACGCCCCTTTCAGGGATGGTTTGCCGTGGGCTAGCACTTGCTACCGTCAACTTACCTACCAAATTAGAAATCTCTATCTCCACTTACTATGAAGATGTGAAAGGCGATACAAAATGTCAAAAGTGGCGTGGTTCAGGGTAGTTAGGGTCACTCAAGGTCACCAGAAATAGCACCATTTTATAGAGCGCATGCGAGTTCCTATTAGCATTACATAGTAACTATGTCCTGAACTTGCATTGTTTCTGAGATATAGCGAGTTATTGGTCGAAAATCGCCAATTGTAACCAAACCCACCTCTATTTCGCGCCCTCACTAGGGTTGACCCCGTTTGAATTTCACTGAAATCTTTGGCATTAGCAAACTTACAGTCCATGAGCTATCGTATGGCATTGTTTGCGTGATCCTGTATTTAGCCGTTTTGGTACAGTGCCGACGTGTGACGGACAGACGGATGGACACACAATGACAGCATATACCATGCTAGCATAGCGTCATGTGGTAAAAACCACATGACTAAATTTCACCAGAGTTTCTCTATATGTTGCCTATTAAAATATCACAATCTCTTTACTCACTCCTATAATATTATATTCTGCTGGCTTCCAAGTCACGTAGGTATTACAGGTAATGAAAAAGCAGATAAAGCTGCTAAATCTGCTTTAAAGAAACCAATCCTTCGAATTCCTGTTCCATATACAGATCTCAAACCTATTATCGACAAATATATTCATAACA
>Ga0209780_1002388_pt1 | contig 13325 bp, 9 predicted proteins | sample WorMetexBAHAMAS2_FD_187384 | JGI IMG/M metagenome (GOLD analysis project Ga0209780, IMG submission 187384) | Marine gutless worms symbiont microbial communities from Max Planck institute for Marine Microbiology, Germany - Inanidrilus exumae... | ecosystem: Host-associated > Annelida > Digestive... | reverse complement strand
TTATTCCCTATATTATGTTAAAATTATGTGCACAGCAAAAGTTAATGCCAAACAGTGAAAAGTATCTTTGCAGTTACTACACATTGTGTTTCGGTTATTTTTGCGTTTGGCTACCTTTATAGAGGCCCATTAACTTTGCAGTTTCTGCTTTTTTTAGAAATAAAATTTAAATTTAAATATTTTCTAGTATGCTTCACTGCACAATGCGTGTTGGGGTGCGTTTCGATCTTGGACTGACTTTATATTTTCGATCTTTATGTACTAAAACAACACTCACGGCAGTCGAGTTCATCGGACCAATCTCCGCACTCGTTCACTCCGTCACAGACCCATTCTGTCGATATACAGCGACCTGTGTTGTGACACCGGAACTGCGCTGCAGTGCATGCTACACAGTCGTAACGAAAACACCCTCACTAAACGGACAGCGAAATGTATCGTTTCAGCACATCACTTACTAGTAAGAGTCTCGGAGCCATTGCGTGACAGAAGAATTTTGGAATGTCATCTAGCTAGCACACATAGATTGTGTGTTCTATTGTCAGGCAAGGACAGCTATAGACTGGGCCAGAGGCGGGAGTTCGCACGGATCTAATTTTGAGGGTCCTATTCATCCACTGATAGAGGTCATAGCTCGGTGCGTTCGCGTACGTTGTATAAAATATGCGTATCATACGGCTTCTGTCGACCATGTGACGTCGACGTCCTCTCCGACAGAATGTCTGCCTGTGCAGACGAGGTGCTGTCGTGGATGAGGGCCAACTGTCTGCAGGCAAATCCGTCAAAACCGAGGTCCTGTGGTGCTCGTCAGGCCGTCGTCAGCACCAGATACCAACCACATCGGTAAGGGTCGGCACCATTGATGTGTTGCCGGTCTCCTTGGTCCGCGACTTCGGTGTTTACTTTGACTCGGACGTCGCCATGCGGTCGCACGTGACTGCCACCGTGCGATCGTGCTTCGCAGCACTTCGACAGCTACGTGGCGTGCGGCGATGTCTGCCACAACAAGCGTTGCTGACACTTATCAGGGCTCTAATTATCAGCAAGGTCGACTACTGCTGCTCACTGCTGGTCGGCGTTTCTGGTCACCTTCTGGACAGACGTCAGTCTGTCCTTAACGCCGCTGCATGACTTGTCTTCTCAGCGAGGCGTTCTGAACACATCACGCCGCTCCTGTGCGATCTACACTGGTTGCGCGTCCCAGACCGGATACGGTTGCGCCTCTGTGTTCTGACGTTCCGCTGTCTGAACGGCACAGCTCCGTCCTACCTCGCTGAGAGTATCTGCCGGGTAGCTGACGTCGAGGGCCGCCATCACCTGCGCTCGTCAGCCACAGCAACTGTGATTGTCCCGCCTGTCAGGCGATCAACCCTGGGCGACCGATCATTCTCTGTCGCTGCTCCACGGGCATGGAACAGTCTGCCATCAGCCGTACTGGCTGCATCGTCGCTCACCACCTTCCGACGAGAACTGACAACATTTCTTTTTTACTGGAGTTTTCTGGACCATTAGTCGTTAATTCACTGTTTCCTCTTATGTTATATGCCGGTACCTTATTGACTGTGTAAAGTGCCCCTGCAGCGTTCCGCATGACAGTGTCACTTAAATAAGTACATTTTTAATAATAATAATAATAATACTGTGTGTGATAGCACACTATAGCAACTTGAATGATTACCAATGTGTATTATGTTGACAATACGTTGTATTGTATCAACAGTGGCCGTTGTGCAACTATCGTTTTACAACAACGTGTAAAGCGCATAATTGACACATGTAAAACAGCAAAAATTATTCCTGGTACGTCAAGGGCCATGGATATAATACACAGTATTTGTATTATTATAATACACAGTTTTTATCTACGGCCCTTGACGTGCCAGAAAGAATTTTATTTTGCTGTTTTATATGTGTCAGTTATAAGCCTTACACGTTGTGCAAGTAGCTCAGCTGTCGCTGACAAACCCGCGTGGCACGCTGCATCATGACAAACTGAAAATTTTTTAAACAGTCACGTGACCATAATTACGCCCTTTTGTTGGTGATATCATTGATATGTCATTATTTTGCTAGAATTGATATAGCCTACTGATATACAAAATTTGACGACTTTAGGTTCAGCCGTTCCAGTGATATGATTGGAGCCCCCAAAATTTTGTAATGGGTCACATGACCTGACCATGCCCCTGTCAGTGACAGTTTGTCATCCGTAGGCTGTGACTTGCACATTCAACCTGTACATCAAACTTGTAGTGTTTTTGATTAGTTCACAAATTACGAAGATGCATAAGGCATTGCAAAAGGTAGAAAATAAATCAAGGTCATCGGCAACATAACCATTCGATACAGCGCATACGACTTCCTATTCGAATTTAATAGAAACTATGAGGCTATCTCATGCCGTTTTCAAGATATTATCGCTTATTTTCCTAAAACTAGAGGTCATGTGACACTGACCACGCCCCTTTCAGGGACAATTTGTTGTCCATAAGCTGGGACATGCTATGGTCAACATGTTTACCAAATTTGGAGTCTCTAGTTTAAGCTGTTCCAGAGATCTTTGTACGTTTTGATTATTTAATACAAACAAAATTTAAAGTTACAAAGATGATAAAAGCAGTTTCTAATACTTTCTAACACGGTCCAAGAATAATAGTAAATAGTTATAGTTAATACTGTTTACTAATCAATACATTACAGTTACATGCACGCTGAATCATATCCGCGAATGCCCCGTCACGTTACGTATCAGCACACAGACTCTCTACAATCTTAGGGGGACTAAAAAATTAAAATGGGTCACGTGACGTGACCACACCCATTTTAGGGACAGTTTGTTATCTGTAGGCTGGGACTTGCTATCGTATGTTCAACCCACATACCAAATTTGAAGTGTTTACGATTACCTGCAACAGAGAAATGAAAGGCAACGCCAAATGTAAAAATTCTTGTTTTGAGCCACCCTTTGGGGGACTTAAGGGTAATGCGCAGGGTTCAGCTGTGTCTCGATGGAAAGTGCATTGTCGACTTCCTGTTAGCGATAATCTAACTTTTCTCGCTAGCGATCTAGATGCCGTTTGCGTTGAGGACTCAGGTGGGCCCAAGAACCACCTAGTGACCTATTACATATAGCTGAGCACTTCGTGCTGAATACTGTATTGTGGGCATTTTACACAATACAGCCATGTAATTGTTGTTGTTTATGTGTAGGGAGTGAAAGAAAAGTAACAAGCAATGTCACGTCTGGAAGTAGATTTGTTTGATCAAGCACCAGATCCTGACCTGTTGTGTGCAATTTGCCAGTGTGTTCTGTCTAATCCTACAGAGGCTTCGACTTGTCGTCACGTCTTTTGTCACAAATGTATAACGACATGGCTAAACAGTGGCGCACGTACATGTCCAACATGCCGCGCCGTGTTGACGTCTTACGACCTGCGTCGTGCACTGCCAGCACTGTGCAATGTGATTGGTCGACTTGTGATGCAGTGTGTGAATCATGCAGCTGGGTGTAGCACACGGCTGCCAGTTGAACGGCTCGAGACACATCTGCGTACTGACTGCCAGTGGGTGCTGGAGCGTTGCGAGTGTGGCACGGAGGTGTTGAGACGTGATCTTGAAGCACACAAAGATGTCTGTGTGTGCTTTGTGTTTCCTTGTACCGAATGTGGCCTCATGATTACCACCAGAGAAAGAAATTCTCACAACTGCTTTCGTGCTCTACAACGAGCTATTTCTGGTAATTGCGATATGTGAAATTATGTTGTAATGTTTTTAAAGCTTAGCTGCTTCAGATGTGTAATATTGTTACTTCTAGGCCACGTGACAGTTGTTCTGTTGACCAGTCTGCAACATCAACATTTATGTGTTAAACGATGTCCACAGTTCAGTATTATCAACATCTGGCAGCATTTGTGCTCAGTTAACAACAACTTTCGGTGCAATGATAAAGCCAACTCTCTGCCTGCGCGTCTCAGAAACACTACATCGTTTGCACTGTTTTGGTGCAAACTGAAAACGTTGCTATTGAGTGATTCCTTTCCAGTCCTTAAATGATGTTCACTACATGCATAGGACTACTTGAAACGATTTTTAGTTTTTTTTAATTGTACTATTTTTATGTGCATGTTTTGAACTCCATAAGGTGGTCTTGCAGCATTATGCGAAATGCCACTCTAGTAACATACATTAATAATAATAATAACGATGTTGATAACAACAGAGTCCAAAGTAAGGTTGCAGGAAGACAGAAGAAGTACCCTGTTTTTAATTGAACTATTACCACTGGGTTAGTGAACGTAACTGCCTATAACCTTCAACAGTCCTTCCGTTCATTTACTGTTATTTGGCTTGTCTTGAAGCTTTTTTGTAGCTTGTGTCCATCCGTCAGTCCATCCACAGGAAGTTGCTTCAATTTCAAGTAAATTTGGCATGTAGTTAGAGGTCGATGAGTGATGCACGACAGTATGTATTATGACCCGATTCAGGGTCAAGGTCACGAGCCTTTCAGAGTTGGAAATCCGGCCATTTTCAGATGCTATCTCCTCCGCCATTTACAATGGGAGCTGGCAACTGACCACGGATTCTTAAACTAAGGCACAATATCTGAATTTGATAGGGCCGGATTTTTAGGTCGACTCCTCCGAATCGACCTAATAAAGTGGATCTCAAATGTCCGTAAGTCCATTTGTCCACAAAACGTTTCTTCGATTTCAATGAACTTTGATATGTAGGTATAGGTCAACGAGTGATGCATGACGGTATGCAGTATGATCCGATCAAAGGTCATGGTTAAGGTCACAAGTCCTTGAAATTTGGAAATTAAGCTTATCGGGGCCGGATTTTGGATTTTTGTCCTACTTTTTGTGTCACGTGACTTTGAAGTTGGCAGTAAGTAGGAGTCGAACGCCGGTCCCGTACGGGGCTAATTTTTGATATTTATACTACACTGTGGGGCATAAAAAACACACCAAAATGTGTTTCGCCATAACTTTCGTAAAACATTTTTTGTTCAGTGACAACTGCTCGTTTCATTTAGGAATATAGCCCACGTTACAGTTGTATTAGTGACTTTCAAGTTTCAGCAGATAGTATGAAGCTGATACTTGGTTCAGGTGACATTTGTTTGCATTGCTTTATGAAAAATTTATTTAAGAAGCAATCTGCCAAATTTGTTCAAAATCCGTAGAGTTTTACGAAAGTTATGGCGAAACACATTTTGGTGTCTTTTTATGCCCCACAGTGTAGTTTTTGTGTAATGTGACTTTGAACTTGACATGGTCCGTCCGTGTGTACGTCCGTCTGTCCACAAGTTCTTCGATTTCAATTAAATTTGGCGTGTAGGTAGAGGTCGATGACTAATGCACGACGCTATGCAGTATGATCTGATCCAAGGTCAAGGTCGTTCGTTTGTTTGTTCTTTGCGGGCAGGGGTCCAGTCTACTCTGGACCCCAGCGCTGAGACCTTTATATCAGTCCAGTGCACCAGCCCAGGGAGAGGAAGGGAATTGGTAGGTGTGTGCGGTGTATGTGCATGTTGTGTATGGTGGAGGAAGGAACAGTAGGCGTGAGCAGCTTGTCAGGTATTTCTAAACTCACCCACTCTAGGCGTGGCCTACTGTCTGGCTAATCCCGGACTGTCACTTATTCAGTGCCAGCCCTGACCGGCACGTCTTCAGCGCCTGGTAAAATTCTCAAAATTCTGTTCCGAAAGTTTTCATCGTGACAACTATTAACATTTAGTATCCAAATTTCGTGAAATTTGGAAATTTGGCCTGCGGGAAATCGGTGAAGTCATGCTTTGCTTACTTTACAAATCAAACAAAGTTTCGCCTGGCTCCCAAGCTGTCGCTACTAGGCTTATCACGCCCAAAATCTGCCGAGGCCAGCCCCAAACAATGTTCTCAGAGTGCTCCAGATTTCATCCAAATTGGTTCACTTTTGACTGAGTTATAGCCGAACGTGTGAACAGTGCCAAATTGCCCCATAAGGTAAATCCAATATTCGGTCGAAGCCAAGCTTCCAGCTGAATAATAACATAATATGTGATATTATACATATATACATGTATAATATTACATATGCAATATTGTATAACATGTTAAGCATTGTTATCAGTAAGTGGGAATGTGAAAAGAGATACAGGTTATGCTGACGATGGAGGCGGTTGCATTTATCCAAGAGCTTAACTATGAATGTGGTTACACAGGCTTCTTTAAGAAGAACCTGATTTTGCTTGCTGTAGTTTGCTATCAGTTTGAATGTGTCTGTGCTAAAATTTCAGACGATTGTGAAAATTGCACAGATAAGGGCAACCCATTTGAGTTTTAGCCATGTAATATATTAACTATCTATAATAATAGAGCCACAACATGGCAAAACTGTTTTCCAGTGGTGTGTTAACCCATTTCAACATTTCACAGACAAAATATCCAATCTTCGTCTGTCTATGTCTAGCACACCCACTACATCATCTCCAAGCTCATCCTCTTCTACAACACCTCACGATTTCTCCTCTTTCACACTTGCTTCTGAATCTGAAATCCTCAGGATTCTATCTAACTGTCCTAACAAGCAATGTGATTCTGATCCTATCCCCACTTGGCTTCTCAAGAAATTCACATCTGCCCTTGTGCCTACAATCACTAACATCATCAACTCTTCTCTCACCTCTGGACAGTTTCACCCCTTCCTTAAAGAACCTGTCATTTCTCCACTGCTTAAGAAGTCTACCTTAGACAAAGATGAGCTCTCTAACTATTGCCTAATCTCTGACCTTTCTGTTATTTCTAAAATAGAATGCATTGTTAAATCCCGCCTCATTGATCACCTCTATTCCAATAATTAACTTAAAGCTCACCAGTCTGCCCACTGTAAACATCATTCCACAGAAATTGCTCTGCTATAAATTCACGATCATCACATTAATGCAATAGCATCATGAAACGTATCATGCCTTTGCCTTCTTAATCTCTCTGCTGCCTGTGATATCATTTACCACCCACAACATCTTAATCACTTGCCTCTCATCTTGATTCAGTATTCATGGCTCTGTTCACTGCTGGTTCAAGTACTACTTAAGATCTTGCACCTTTCGTGTTAAATGTGATAACAACCTCTCCTCCTTGCTTACTTCCTCTTGCTGTGTTCACCAAGGCTCTGATATCGGCCCTCTACTTTTGATCTTGTATACTACTCTCAGTACTCGCATCTCTTCCTCTCCCTTGACCACCACCTTCATGCAGATGACACTCCTCTCTGCTTCTCTTTCTACCGACTCAGCTTTTGACGACAGCATTTCTCACCTTCAAAACGCTGTTTAACAGATCTCTTCCTGAATGACTGATAATCTTCTTGCTGTCCTTGAAGACTGAATTCTTGCTTATAGGACTGAAAAAACCAACTTGCCAAATATCCGCACCTCCTCACTTAACACCTCCCACACTGCTCGAAATCTCGGCTTCGTCTTTGACGAACATCTTAATCACTCGCCTCTGACTAAATTACATTTCTCTCCAAAGCCTGTTGCTATCATATTCGTCAACTTCGCGTATCTGGCCTTACCTCGATTCGTCATCCGCCTGTACCATTGCTACTTGATTACTGTAATTTTCACTACTATAGACTTCTTAAGTCTCAATTCTCAATTATCCCGTTCAGAACTGTCTTGTTCGTACTGTCGTTAAAGCTCCTAAGTCCTGTTATATAACTCCTATCCTATGCTCTCTCCACTGGCTCAAAATCACAGTGCATCAAATTCAAGCTCCTCTCACTTACCTACAAAGTTGTCCCAACCTCCATACCTTCATAACCTCATCTCTGTTCAACATCTTCGCTGTACTCACTCTCTTGCTTGGCCATCGACATCATCGTCTCTAAAGATAACTGATTGCTCCTTTCAATGTGCTTTAATCTCTTTGTCAACCTCAATCTCATTCCAGTTCCTCTATTTCCGACTTACCTTTCCTTCACCCATCACTTCTTCCTCTTTTGATCCACCACTCTGCTCGTCCATAACTCCCTTCTGTCTTTCACTCCTGGCATAAAACCTACCTGTTTCACCTCTTCTTCCCGGACTGCCTTCACGGACTTTCGCCTGGAGGACCATTACTTCTGAGCTAGTCGGTTTTTGTTTTTAGTTTTTTTATTATGTCGTTTTTGGTGCTGTGCGCTGGATTAAGCTGGTCCTCCCATCAGCTTTTTAGCACACGTAACTATACCACATCGTATTGTAACATATACCGCTTGTGTGACAGGGACAGAATTGTTTTTGCATATACAGTGTTTTTCATATAGCTTCACATTACGTGATTCACAATACGTCTTGGGTAATGAACGTTTCTTATGATGAAGTTTCTGAAGCTACTGTCTATCCATGTAGCAAATTGCATCTTCAGCATTTTAGTACATTTATTGTGTAGTGTGAATCTGTTTTGTATAGGACAGAAATATTTACTGAAAGAGTTGAGGCGGCATTTGGAGCAAGGGACATCTCTTTCACAACAGTTGCAGAGTCAGTTGGCAACTTTTGATCGTCAGACTTCTAATTACCTGCCTTCTTTGACCTCAGAATTGCCACCATCAGCTCAGAACTCTACAGCTGTATCAACACATGTCGCTTCTAGTTATCCACCTGATGTTTTGGTAGTCCTTGATGACCACCCATTAAGTCCTAGTAGAACAGCAAACAGTGGAAGCCAGCATGTGCCTGTATCTGAAGCGAGGCAGTCGGAGGAGAATGCATATGCAGCGGGCGCCGGTTTTCAGTACAGTGAGTACAGTGAGGATGAATCTCAAGCAAGTGGGTCACCGAGTGCCGGTGACGATCGCACACCACGTCTTTCAGAAATCGATGAAGAAGACCAATTTGATGCTACAGACGAAGGAGATGAACGTAATATGGATGGGTATTATAGTAATAATAGCTTTACTGATGATGATTTCCACTCACGTGGCTATCAGGAATATTTTGATAGTGATGGTCCAGAAGAGACGTATACAGACAATGAGATTGACGTGCATGATGTGCCAAGACGTGCACTGCAGGACGTTGAAGAAGATGATAACTATAATGATGATGATGCTGCTGCTGGTGTGCTGCAGCAGACCACTGGTAGCTCACAGACAGCACAAGATGCACGTGACGAACGTGCAGGTGATGGTGCTGACCGACCAGCTTACAGAGGTTCTGAACCTGACACTGCTCGCTTGTCTGGGGAGGAGAGAATATCTGTCCGACTGAGGTTAAATGTGTCTGCGGGAGACCGTTGGTCTGGTGATGTGGCATCTGGCGCTGTGCAAACATCACGAGCACGTGATTCTGATGTTGGTGATGATGCGGTTGCAGGAGACCGCTACCAAGACGTGTCGCGTGGTTACTCTGATGACAATGATGATGCGTCAGGTGATGAAGATGATGCTGCGTCTCATCGTTACGCGAGTGATGACCACTTGCCATTGTCTTACGACAGCAGCGGTACGCTGAGTGATGACAACTATCGCCAGACTCGACGTCGTTCTAGATCCTTGAGCAGTAGCACGACCGCTTCATTGCCAGCTTTACCGTCGCTGCATGGTTATACTGATGAAGATGAAGCATATTCGCCTGATGCCGATGATAGACGTCAGCATTCTGATGATAACAGGGAAGCATCCAGTGAACGACAGTCACGTTCTGACACCAGACAGGAACAAAGCCGCCGTTCAGCGTCTCGCTCTGCGTCATCCAGGTCATCTGCTAGAGGAGAGTCATCTCGGAGAGCTTCTAGTCGGCTGTCAAGTGATCGCAGCTGGCTGTCATCTGACACATCGGCTGATAGTGATGACAGCACGCCGCACAGACGTGGTGTCAAGCGGCCGCGAGCACTCAGCTTAGATACTGACAGTGATACGGACGCTGATGTTGATCATCATCGTCGTAAACAACATCGTTTCCGTTAGTCAGCAGTTTGCTTTTAACTGCATTTTATTGACGTCATGTTCCCACTGAGTGTTGTATGTATTGCAGTTGTGTGTATGTACGTACCATTATATTTTAGCCTTGTTGGCTTACTCTTGAAATAGGAACACCATTCCAAACTCATACCTGAGACTGTTGAAAGTCACAAGCCGTCACGCCGCTCTGTGGCGGCATTGCTTGTACCCGCCTGCCCGTCCATCCATCCTCGTAAGCCACGCCCCTAGCGTGACATCGCGATTTTGGTTGCCCGAGCCGTCTATTTCGGCCCGCAGCCGGTCTGCACTAGCCGCCTGCCGCTCATGCCTGCCGCCCGTCCGTCGACGTAAGCCACGCGCGTGGCCACACATCGCGACAATCCGATTATTATATATAGATACATACATATAGTATAACTTTATTAAGTCTGTTATATCCAAACTAGGCTATTGATGGCTACACAGATACATAATGGCGTGCAGTACATTTAGGCCTACACATGTATACCACTCTTTCTGTGTAAGTTGTGCACAACGCATGCGGATGGCACAGCGGTAGAACGGCAGTCTTTGGCCGGTGAACTTTCCCTGTCCTGTGCGAGACCTGTAGCTGACAGGTGACCAGTTGTGTGGGTAAATCGTCCGCTATAGGTCAACCAACCAGGCCAACTCAGCTTTTCATCCCTTCGCGGTCGATAGATGAGTAGTAAGCTTTAATTGGATGTCTCCTACCTCAGTTTGGGTTGGCGTCATCTGGTGAACGCCTACAAAGGAAAGGCAGGCATGGTGTATTTGCAGATAAAACTGTGATCCATGCCTGAGCGCTTTGAGGTATACATAGTAATGGTGCTATATAAATACTCTGTTTGCCTTTAATTCTAGCCTATTTATTTTTGATTTAAAAACAACACCGGAAGTCCTACACAACATTATTCAAATTTGCACTCTATTTTGCATGATCATCTGCGAATCATCTACGCACGTTCAGCTTTACTGCATGGCCCGCCAGACAGTTGGCAGTCATTACGACTGCCAGCTGTCACTGACTGACTGTTCATTGACCGGGATAGATTGCTGGCGATTGATGCAACCATGTGAAAGCTGCCCACATTGTGGGCAATAACTGGCAACAGGATTCTTAATCAGTGATATCAATCGATTTCCCGATCGTGTCGTGCGAACGGCGGGTGTCTGGCATCATTTTAGGCCTACGTAATTATGATTTATGACGGCTATTCACACAGTGCGGCTTGTCCGAGAGACGGCTGTCATGATTGCGTCTTCACTGTGGACGTGGTGGCTGCGGTGTGGTAACAAATATAATTTTTGTCATTACCACGCTATGCCATTGCTAGCGCGGTATATGCCGTCATCCTGTGTCATCTGTCTCTCCATCCGTCTGTATGACCGTCCATCACAAGCCGGCACTTGACCAAAGCAGCTAAACGTGGAATCATTCAAACAACGCCGTACGATAGCCTAAGCCACAGATCCCGGCGAAATTCCAATGGTGTCACCCCCCCCCAACTAGGGCGCTAAAAGAGGTCGGGGTAGGTTACAGTCTGCAATTTCGTATCGCCTTTCATATCTTCGTAGTGTGTGGAGACTGCAGATAGAGACTCCAAATTAGGTAGGTAGGTTTATCGTGGCAAATCCTATTCCACGGATGACAAAACATCCCTGAAAGGGGCGTGGTCAAGTCACGTGAACCATTTAAATTTTGCTGAGCACCTAGAATATCTCTTGAACGGCGGAAGCTAGAGTTGTTAAATTTTGCACACAGGTGTGTGCAAAATACAAGTACAAGCTGGCGGACGACAAACGACCCCAGAAAGAGGCGTGGTCAAGGTCACAAGACCGATTTTCAGTTTCAACGCCCGCAGACATCTCTGGAATGGCGAGATTCGTCACATCTTGTATTCAGGTAGAACATATCAAGTTTTAGCCTTGCGATGACAAACTACTCCCCAATGAGCGTAGTAGGGTCACGTGACCCGTTTTTTGTAAGTTTTGGCACCCGAATCATATCTTTGGAATTAGTGACGCTAGGTAGCCTACTTCAAATGTCGTCATTATGTCGTGTGCTGATTGATATAGAGAAATACCAGTGCATGCATGGTAGATTAGATTACCCCTGAAATTAATCCAGGGTCATGTGACCACTTTGAATTTTGGAAAATAAGTGACAGTATCTCAGAAACTGCAAGATAGACACATACTTGCAATGGCAGACTAATAGGAAATTGTATGTGGCATACCAAATGACACCATCACCTGTGACCTTTACACATGAATCGGAATTCGCATGTGGCTTGTAATTTCTACTGTCTTTTCGAAAATGAAGGACCTTTGAAGGTCACAGCTAGTCACATACACTATATATGGCAATACCTCGGAAACGGTGCCAGACATTGTACTTCGGACATATATGTTCACTGGAATATTTTACTTGTGCTGTGGTGATAAACACTGGTCTGGAGCAGATCAGTGCATAAGATGAAGACGTCTCATTACGTTCTGTCGAAAATGAAATCAAATTTAAATAAGCGCCACATGTCTGTTATTTCTGAGATCATCAGTGTTAGATCCCTGCTCGTTTAAAGAGTATTTTGTCGTGGTTATGTGCTGTACTTTGTGGTCTTTATTGTTGTGCAAAATTTTGTTGGAATTGATAAGTAGTTCTGATAATATGCACGTTTATTATTTTTCAAGTTTGGCTTGAAAACATCCATTTGCGTCCAATTTTGGGGGTTTAACCCTTTAATTGTTAAAGTTTATCATAGAGGCCCCAAAAGGCATCAATGGTTGCAAAAACGTCCTCGATTGATCCCTTAATTACTGGTTAGCGTTAATATCATCGTTAAAGTGTGTCCCGTAGCCCCGACGAAAAATGTGATAAATAGACGAATATGGTAACAAAAATGCGGAAACGCGTTTAATCGCGCATTTGGAGAGCCGTAACGGCAGAACCAATTCTAACAAAATTTTGCATATTGACTCCCTAGGTAGACATATATTAGCAACAGTATCCAAATGGATTCACGGGTACACGAGAGGTGCGGGTGCCAGTTTTGACCTTTTTCATTGACTAGTGTTGGCTTGTAACAATGCTTAGGCCTACCCCCGAGTATTGCACTACAGCGCATATGCTTGATAAGGCAGCCTACGAGTTGAGCAAACGTTGATCAATAGGCCTAAGTCACGTCAGGTAGGGGAGGGTGGGGCAAGACGGACACTTTATCACTAAGTAGGTCATATTTTATCAATAATACACTATTTTTTTGATATTTTAAAATATATTTTAAGCAAAATAGTGCCTGCATTAAATTACACTATAAAATAAGTCAGAAAGAGCAGTGGCTTTTTTTAAACATGAAGTTTTCATAACATCAGAA
>Ga0209780_1002387_pt1 | contig 13326 bp, 11 predicted proteins | sample WorMetexBAHAMAS2_FD_187384 | JGI IMG/M metagenome (GOLD analysis project Ga0209780, IMG submission 187384) | Marine gutless worms symbiont microbial communities from Max Planck institute for Marine Microbiology, Germany - Inanidrilus exumae... | ecosystem: Host-associated > Annelida > Digestive... | reverse complement strand
TATATATATACACTTTATTGTGTAACAACTATACGAAGCTGTTATTCTTTAGTATCCAGAGTTAGGGCCTATGCGTACAAATCAGGTCCAGTTAACGTTGCTTAGCTACAGCTTAGGCCTCCTATACACCAAGAAGTTTCAACAGCATAATATTCATGATTTTCAGTTTTTCACGCATTTGCGTCACTTTATACAGAAGCAGAAGTTAGGCCAACCTAAAAAGAATAATACGTGTGCTGAACCATCTGCCGACGAATGTAAGATAGGCTTAATGACGAAACGACATCTCTGACAACCGATTTGACGATAGGCCTAAGTAGCAACTGCAAACGAATTAAACACAGAAATAGGCTAGTAAAAGCGAAAATAGAAAGCAAGACACTCATGAGATCAGGGAGCTACCACTTTGCGAGAGAAATCGTGGAAGATATGTTTTTACACAATGCACAGACGCAGTAGTGTATCGGTTATTTACCGCAGTCTGGGGCCATATGACTGTCTTATAGGGGCGCTGACTCTATTGGGGGCCCGGCCCTATCATGGGTATTGGTAATTCTAACACTGGCCGGTATAACATACGGCATACCGTCCCACTTCGAGCACTGCCGTTAGGTCTACATGATACATTAAGGCCAGCGTAGCGTGCATACATTATTGTGTATAGGACTCAAGACGAATGGTCTAGCGTTCGTTGAACGATGTTATGTTGCATCCTTGAGCTATAGGGCTGTAATGAGCGACCGGGTAAAATTAGACGGTCTCACACCCGCCAAAACACCGCTGTTATGTCTGCAGGGGATCCGGCGCCTAATCAGACATATCCGAAAGTTTAATTGCAGATTTGTCTGCTAAACTGCTATAGGTCATGCACGTGAGTGTTACACGAAATCCACTACATGACTATATTATAGGCCTACATCAAATATTGACGAATTGACCAAGGGGGATAGGCGCCTATAGCGTACGGCAGACACGGCAAAAGTCGTACCACTTTTGTAGCTGATAGAAATTGTCAAGAATTAGCATCCTGTTCGTCGCCCGTATACGCCGCGCTGACGAAACTACTAGTTTTATTAGCGAACGTGAACTCACGTTTACGTTCGCTAATCGCTATAATCGCCTGTCCATCTGTCGTCTGTTCGTCTGTCTGTCGTAAGTAAGTAAGTAAATTTATAGAGCGCGGTTATCGTCAAGAACCTTTAACGCGCTGAATGCACTAGAATCGGGCGAACAGGTACGTTTTAAGCAAACGTCTGAAAGAGTCTGCACTGATGGTCGGGTCCAGGATGAAATCTGGGAGAGAGTTCCAGACTTTGGGGCCAGCAACTGAAAAGGCCCGACGGCCGTAAGTGTTGACCGGTAGCGAGGTGCTGCAAGTAGTTGACGGTTGGCGGAACGCAGCTGCTGCCGAGTGTCGACCGGAAGGCAGTAGGCCTAGTTCGACACATACGGCGGTGCGCGGCCGTTCAGGAACCGGTAAACTGTCACGGCCAGCTCGAAAAACACCCATTTGGGGACGTCGAGCCAGTGAAGTTCGTCATGCAGTATCTGACCCAGGCCTCGGTCAAACTTCCAAGTGTCGGTGACGACACGCGCAGCAGCGTTCAACACACGCTGTAACTTGTCCGTTACTGTCCTTGGTGCACCAGCAAGAACAGTATTCATGCAGTAATCAATCCGTGAGTTTACATCGGCGTAGATGAGTGTAGCCAACGAGTTGGAAGTCCAACGACCGCAGAAGACGTCGAAGTTGACGAAGTCGGTAATAGCAGCCCGCGCAGATGCGAGAGACGTGATGATCCAGACTCAGATCACAGATGTCGACGCCAAGCAGACGACCATGGCTGCAGGCAACTAACTATATGTCCGCTCCTAGTTGCAGTGCTGCACTGATGGTCGGTTACAGCTGCGCCACAAGGAGTGGCGCAGCTGTAACTCGAGCTGGCAAACAGCAGTTCTGTCTTATCGGCGTTGAGCTTCAGTCTGTCGTCTGTAACGTTCGTGCACCCTACTCAGTCGGTTGAAGTTTTCAGCAATTTTTCTTCGCCGTTTGGTACCCTGGCCATGTGTTGACATCCACGGAAAATGATGGGGGGCGGGGGTTTATATGCAAGAGGGGTACCCAAATATAGCGATTTTGACATTTCGAAGGCTATATCTCGCAAACGGTGCAAGATAGGACGTAAGTTAGTATTATTCACTGATAGGAAGTCGTATTTGAGCTTTCAATTGGTATCAAAATCGGTGACCTTTTATGGCCTTGAACAGTGAAATGGCCCTTATTTTGCGTTATTTTACTGAATGTGGTAGTTTTCTGGGTGCACAACGTAAAAGTGGTTGACAAAGCCACATCTATGGACAATTTACGATTACTGTGTCTAGTAGTAAGCGTCTGCAGAGGGACCGCGCGATGCCCAATATTCTATAACTGCAAGATGGAAATTCTGTAGCATTCATAAATTCAAGACGTAATGCGCAGTACTTGCCTACCTATCGTCTAATTCGTCTTAGACAACATCAGAAGAACAACATTAACAACTAATTTGTTAAATGAAGTAGGTTCTCTTTTTGGTATTTGACGTACGTGTGCGATAACGTCGTAAAAGTTCGCGTTCGCTATTTCATCTCCTGATGAGTTCTTGTTTTAGCTGTCTGCGGTGAGTAAAAACTTAGTTAAGATCAACAATGAACCAAGAACTTCTCAACCATTTACCGATTCCGAACAAGCATCAAGACATAAGTGATTTGTTACACTTAAGTAACGTTCTCACTGCGTCGCTGTCAACCGCGATCGACCGCCGTCGACGGCGTTCGACCGTCGACTGTCGGACGTGATGGCCGCCATGATGCAGGGCAAGGAAATGTAAACCTCTTGCAACTAGTGTTGTGCGATACTACGATACTATTGAAGTATCGCGATACTCATTTTAGACGATACATGCAGTATCGTTGGGGTGACGATACTTTTTGGTACCGCGATACCCGTAAGTATCGCAATACTGCAGCAATACTTACGAAATTACCTACATCATTTTTTATTCAGTAGAGCATGGCAACTCGTGTAATTTGTCTGTATTTCCGATTTTTGACAATGTAGCAACTACTGAATATGATTTGACTGGTATTAGTCTATTAGACAGTGACGTCCGTCCAAACATTTTAATGATTTACTACTGCTGAAGTATAGAGTTGATTTTAGGTTCAAAATACTACTAATCACTAATCCACACGTCTAACGTTATCTGCAAATGGCAGGGATGGGGTCCTCGAGGACTGTCCTCGACCTCGAGGACGGCTCGAGGACAAAAAATCGTGGCCTTGGCTTTGGCCTTGGCCTCGAAGAGGTCTAGCCTTGGCCTTGGCCTTGACCTCGAAGACCACTGGCCTTGGCCTCTACCCCAGTCACTGTAATCATTGAAGAAGCAAAGGTCATCACTGTTCGCTTCTTACAGCCGTCGCCGGACTTCAATAGCCGCAACAACTTCAGCTGGTGTTACAGTACGAGGTGCCGTGCTGAAGTACCTGGAACTGGCAGAGCAGCAGGCATCATCCCCAGCAGCCAGCAGTGATCCATGGTTACAGCTAAAGGCCGAAACTACAATTCAGATACTGCAGCCACTGCTAGAGAAATTTTTTTCCACTCCGGCAACATCCGCACCAGTGGAGCGCATCATCAGCCAGAGTGGTTTGATTATGCGCCCCAACCGGGCAAGGCTGGGGAAAAAACTACTCAGCCAGCTTGTGTTTCTGAAATGTAACAACCACCTGTGACTGTAGCCTGTTAGTTTGTGTATTGGCCTCGAAAACCACTGGCCTTGGCCTTGGCCTCGGCCTCGAAAACCAATGGCCTTGGCCTTGGCCTTGACCATGCTGTCCTTGAACCCATCCCTGGCAAATGGCGACCGTATGGTTGCTAAAACTAATTGCTATGGTGATTGGCTATAGCAGGCGCGTTAAACTAGCTACGCTAGCCACTGCTAGCCAATCTTAGCCTACTTCGAATAGCGTCTACTAGTTTAACGCGTCTCTGGACTTCTCGAGATGTTGAATGTTGTTCTCGTTCAACGTCTGTTCGTCTGTATAGGCCAGCAGCTCTGCTGACATAGGCCCGGCCCCTATCGATGCAATGTAGGCGTGAATAATAGCTGAAGCACAACAGGTACGACAATAACAAAAGCAACTAATTAGATTAATGGTACGCACGATCAAGTATCGCGATAGTATCGAGTATCGCGATACATTTTCACAATACGTATCGTGGCATAAAATGTCTGGTATCACCCAACACTACTTGCAACACTTACAGCCAGACATCTTAGACATTCTTTGGTACGACCTGACGTCATATCCTGTAAACAAAAAACATTGTTTATTTTTAATCATGAATGTGACATTACACACTTTAAGTACAGATTGAGCTGTGAATTTGAGAACCTGTAATTAGTTTTAGTTACATGCATGTGTGCATTGCACAAAGGTTTTGAGGTAAACTTTTGTTACAGTGTTCATTTATGTTGTTGATTATTATAAACCGTACTTTCAGTTTTGTGTACAACGACCCGGCTGTTGCAGGTCAGTGTTGAGAAGGATCATTAGTCCGACCGGTCAGTAGTTCGAAGAATCGCTAGTCCTAGTGCCTACGGCGCTTTTTCAACCCTTCATAACCCGTGACTTTTCGGAACATGGGCGGCGGCATACTTTGAAAAGTGCTCTGGCCACAGTCCCGTGACGGCTGGGGGCAGACTAAAAACCTTGGTACTCGCCAGGTACCAGGGACGTTAAAAAGCTGTGAAAATTTAAAGTCATGAGTAGACTTTTAATATCATGTATATAATTACAAACTAACTCGATCTCAAATGTTACTGATTAGGTTTTGTTGCCATTGTAGCCTAAACACTAAACAGCATGGTGCGAAAAAGTGCAATGACCAAAGCCATTAGTGGCCATAGTGCTCCTAACAGTGGTATGGCCATGGCCACAGCGGCCATTCCCGTGGCGCCGTCCCTGCTTTGGACTAATGACCATTCTGTTTAGTGATTGTTTGATAATTGATTTAGCGGGGAACCAGACACTTCGGACCCAAGACAGTTCGGACCCACGACACACCGGCACTGGATGGGTAGGTCCGAACTGTCCGGACACTTTTGAACTAGTGCCGAAGTGTCCAAAAGACAGTTCGGACCTAAGTGCTGAACTGTTTCACTCTGTGGACCAAAGTATCTCACCCCATGGTCCGAATTGTCTCTCCCCTGGGACCGAACTGTCTTGCCATTTTTGGATTAAGTTGACTGTATATCACTATTTCAAGCGACTGTACACAAAGAATGCTATCTGCATAATTACCTCAGCAAAAACGCCCTTCACTTACGGTATGTACAACATAATCGCTGACTAGGTCTATGCGCATGACGACGTTAATTAGTGAATGATCTCCTACAAAGACTCCGACATGTCATCTATGTAGTTTAGTGCCTATAGCCGAGATTACTTCAAAGACGACAGCTTTGCCATGTGACGACTTGTGAGAATTGGGAGTCATGAATCTTTGAACAATAAGCTAAGCATAAAGTGCAATCATGAGCAACCTATACTCAAGTCAGTGCACTGGCAATCACATCAAAGACATGATATTGAAGGCGTATCGCCTTGTATCCATATGCCGATAATTCCGTTTCAAATCAATCGATATTACACACTGGTCTGAAGTGGTCGTCCACAACATCGTTGTGGCAGTATTATTTCACTCTTACTCTTCGAATGCATTCGAACGCTACTGAAATCTAGCAATGCTAGATTTTTAGACTGTCCCCACATTTGCACACATGCAAACGCTGGCGAAACGTTAGAACGTCGTTGATGGCATTTGACAGTGTGCAACCACCGTAGACCATGGTCGACTGCGGTGATGGCGTCAGTTTGAAGTCTGCTGAAATCTATCAATGCTAGATTTTTGATAATGTCCCATCCCATGTGTTCGAATGCCACCAACGTCGTTCGAATGCCGTCGATGACTTTTGACAGCATTCGAGCGCGTGCAAAGGCGTCAATGAGAACACTACATTAATCTTTAGAGATCGAACGAACCGACCACTGCTGTTCTGAGACCGAATCAGTAACTGCACATATTTGTTCCGGCAGGAACCGAACCGAACCACACACGCAGATCCGCGCTAGCCTCTGCGGACCACCCATGCCGCAGACTGCCGTGGCAGTCGGGGCAGCGAGTCGCTCGCCGGCACGGCGATAAATATCGCAACGACTGTCATACGGTCATTTGATGCCGCCGAATTCCGTGTCACAAGTCACAACGACTGCACAAGACACCGCATTGTTTTATGTGTACTTTGCCCACTCTGCATTCATCCCCCTGTTCACACTGTAGCCATCTGCCACGGATACGGCATCATGAACTTAAAAGGACACCGTGAGCGACGGTTGTCACACGAAATTGAAGCTGTGGCGGCCGTCTATTCGGGGCACTTCAGACGGAAAATGACCGTCGTTGAGATAATTATCGCTGAACTGCATTGTTGTGCGCGACGGTAGGGGTGCACTAAGTGAGATTGTCGCGACGGTTTCACTAAGAACAGAGAAAATGCTTAGCATGTTCCGGCTCCGGAACAAAAAATGTTCCGAGACCGGACCAAACCGACGTTGTTCCGGGCCAGAACAGTACCAGAAACTGTTCCGGTTTGATCTCTATTAATCTTGGACTGTTGACTGTAGGCTTACTTGTGTATGCACCAGCTGTCTTAGCTTAGGCTCCATACTATTACACTTGGGGATGTCATCATCAAGATCTCCACTGAAGCAATATGTCTTGGTGTGTTGCTACTATTGTAACTTGCTCGACAGTGTGCAGACCTTCGCACCCCATGCCCGACGCCTGTCTGTCAACAGTTTTTATCATCTGCACCAGATGAATACCATGTGCAAGTCACTCACGGAAGATGCTGCCACAATCACGATGCATGCGTTAGTTAATAGTAAGGTAGACTACTGTAACAGTGTCCTCCACTGTGTGACTGCAGCCAACGTCCAGCCTCTACAGAATGTGCTCAGCGCCACAGCTCGAATCATACTGCGAAGTTCGACCACATCACCACCGACATTCGAGATCGACTACATTGGCTGCCCATTCAACAGCATAGAGAATACAAAATGTGTATCCTGGTGTACAAGTGTCTGCATCAGGCTGCGCCAACATACCACTCTGAAGCTGAACTGGGCTTACCGGTGTCTGAATCAGCCAATTGTGGTTACGTCCATTCTGCTGCATGGGACCAACCTTGTGGAACTCACTCCCATTGAGTTTGACAATTTGTGACCCATCACTGACACTCACTCAGTTCTGTGCACGTTTGAAAACTATTGTTCTGCAGAGCATACAAAACACTAGCATAGCACCTACGTGAGAGCTTAGGCTGTAAGAACTACGGTGTGAACACAAATTCACTTTCTTACTTATACAATAAAATACGGTGGAGCGTTGGGACTGCATCGTATCGCGATATTTTGTGCAGTATCATATTGTATCCATCGCTTTATCTCACGACCGTATCGTGCCATCAAATATCGGCAAGTAGCCAGCTTAAACTATTACAGGAAACCAAAAATAGAAAAAAAATAAGCAAAAGAACTAAAATCAAAATAAAACAATATTGCTCAATGCTCATAAATTACAGTTCATGTGATAGTCCATGGAGGCAGTTTTGAGGGAGGATGGATTTAACAGCAAAAGTGAAAATCCACACCAAAAGATAGAGTTACATGTCTTGATATGATCCATGTTTTATATATGGTATTCTGGTATTCTTCTTATCTTGTATATTGCTTCCGATAGACCTTTAACCTCGAATGCCATCGATTTTGCCTAATTTTGAGCATGACACAGTGTTGAAACTTATTTTTTTTTGTCAACTTGCTGTTGTTTAAATGGCAGTGTATCTTTGACATTAATTGCAGAATTTAGCTGCAGTTGTGAGTTTCAAGACGGTGAGATACGCAGCAGATTTGTTTAGTCATGGTGGAATGATTGTGAAGCACAAACAGTTTGATGACCTTAGAACGAGGTACTGATGTACATACATGTAAATATTCGTTTAACATTTGTCTTGTTATTAGTATTATTCAGCATTTATAGTTTACCGGGCCTTGTAAGTAACTAAGTAAGTAAATAAACAGTTTTTATAGCACCAAAGTCATTTATATCAGTATGCTGTTGTTTCTGATACCACAGTGATAGTGTTAGCATTGGCACTATAATTGGCACACTGCATTAAGGTGACCATTTGGGCATCACAATCCGGAACGAGTGTCAAAGGCACGGGTCGTAAGGTGCGATCGTTACAAGCATAAGCTGTCGGGGGTCCAACTCGGGGGTGTCTCAGTGGGGTCCGGGGCAGAGCCCCAGCCACCATTGATTCTTTTTGTATATACAGATAAAATCTGAGCTACTTTTTGGTCACCGATGCATAAGCATGCAGCTGCAGAGATGGGCAATTTGGGACAAATCCGGGACACGAAGCCAAAAATGGGAAAAATGGGCGTCCCGGGAGAACTGTTATTTTTTCTGGGACACATCATTAAAAATCGGGACTGTCCCAGAAAATCTGGGACGGATGCTGACATTACACTGCATTCGATAACTGAAAGTGTGTCTCGTGATGTGTTTGTAACTCTGTGGTTCATTAATTTAAGTTGGTTGAGTCGTTTGGTAATGCAGGTAAGTTACAGCCAAATGGCTGGATGAATTGAACTGGCTTTGTGTGATAAGGGGCCCATATTCCCACTTCCAAGTAACTTTGCCTGAACAATGTGAACACCACCAACATTGGTGCGACTGTGGAAGTTGTCGGTGTTGAAATGAGTGTCGACTGTTCACAGCACTTGATAATGCTGCAACGTGAGTCTTTGGAGACACCTGAAATGGCAGAAAAAATCACTGTACTACTCGTCACATCTAAATTCTTGCATAGTAAAAGTGCTATCTTTTCAAAATTATTGGTAGTGATGTGACGATTACGGAGATCGAGATTGAAATCGCGATTTTATAGGAAAATCGAATTAACTCAATATCACGATTTTTTGGAGTAAGTGTAACTCGATTCCGATACCGTATCACCCTAGAGGGGCCGGTGATTGGTGCAAGAGGTCACAGAATGGGTTTTACACCCCCGCGAGTCCAATAATGCCGAGTATGGAGGAGTTTATATCTTCAACTCCGAATATTGGGGTGAAAAAAATCGAAATCGACATTGAATTCTTTATAAAAAATCGAATCAAATTCCAATTGAGAAGAAAAACCACAATCGTCACATCACTATATAATGGTTACTCATTTTAGGATATAATGCCTAACTTTTGGAAAGCAGTGACATCCTACGTCAGATAGCAGAAGAATATGAAAAGTCATTCATCATCTAACATCTAACTGTATTGAATGAGAGAGCGGGGTTTAACTTTGATGAATACACTTACTTTGTTGTAATCATATGGTCAGGTAAATGTATCAAGGTGGTCCAGAGGCAGTGAAGCGACAGAGAACTGAGAATTATTCTCGGATGATGTCAGACGGCACAGATGACACTGGCTGCATATCAGCAGCTTTAGATAACAATGCGGAACATTTCGTGCGCATGATGCATGGACTTCACAAACTGAAGAAGGAGCGTGTCTTGTGTGATGTCACTCTCATTGCCGAAGGTTGCTGCTCTTTGTTTCTTATTTTTCATGTCAACTTATGGGTTGAAAAGTTGAAGTGAAAGTATAACACTTTGTATCTCCTAACATGCCTAAGACGTTTTGCTATGGCATATATTACCAAGAAGTCACACAGTTTTAACCTGCCACCCACAAATATAATTCACAAGTGGACACAACCATATCTGCCTTAAACTCCCAGCCACAACGCAGTGTCACAGTATTTTGGTCAGTACTCATTTCCCATTCCGCTGAGGGTAGGCCTGGGTGGCTGGTTACATACCAAGACAGCATACCTGCGAAGGCTCACCCATTTAGCTACCAACTGGGCTTGATGTAGAGTAATGTGTTGATGTTTGCAATGCCATTACTGTTAAACCAGCCACCACTCGGGCATTATAATCCTACAGTTTATGAGAAATAGATTTTTTCAGACAGATTGAGATTTTTAGGGCAATTACGGGCTGCAGAAAAATCTTTTTGGAGAAAACTGAGTAGTTCTAATATTATGCTGTTGTATGAATACCTTGACATGTGAAAGGCTGACGTGGGCTTAATTTTTGCTCCACCAGATGAGTTATTTGTAACAGCACACACTCAGCGGTTATTTATCTGTAATTCTTTAATTGTTCCCATGCTCCAGATAAAGTCCTACTTCACAAGGTTTTAGATAGTGGTGCTATCATTACTATCATGTTACAGATTATTTGCAAAGAGGCTAACTTGTTATTACTTTTAGAAGTAGGCTAAAGACTTAATTGTTTTACGTAGCATATTGAATTCCACTCATCTAGTCATGCCATGAAGTGCCTCTGGTTCGCTTGCGATGCATGGCACTATACAAATCTGCATTTGATTTGATTTGATCTGAGAGCAGCGGGTGCAAACCATCTCTGGATTGGCACAGACAGCGTGGGCTGAGGTGCTACGTATGATCAAACTAGGCTACTCCGAGCAGTGACGGCTGGTGTTCTGTTGTTATGCTGACTACAGGTGAGAGATTTGATGTACACAAAGTGATTCTGGTCTCGTGCTCGGATTACTTCCGGTCAATGTTTACAAGTGGCATGAAAGAGAGCAATCAGCGCGAGATAGAACTGAAGGGCATCACAAGTAAGGGCTTGGAGAAAGTCATCGAAGTCATCTACACTTCTACAACAACACTTGATGGTGACGACATATTTGACGTCATTGGAGCAGCCACACACATGCAGGTAGGAGATGGTAGCAGCAGCACTAGTACAAACGGTGCCACTAACAGCAGTATGAAGTAACCTGTAAAAATTTGTAACATTTATTTTTCAAAAAAAAATAATGATCAAATTTATGAAATTTCAAGAAATTGCACAGATTTATTATGCAGATGTTAAGTGAAGTTACTGGGAAGATATATGAGAACATATGTGCATCACAGATGTACGAAGTTCCAGGTGTGTTAGTTTGAGACGGTGAGGTGAGATGGTGTGAAAATTTTATACGAGTCATGTATGTAGTTATGTAGTGGTACATTATGTATATATCACTTCATATATTTGTGAACACCTTAGCTATGAACATTAAATGTCACAATTACAGTGTACAGTGTATGGTCGTACTTAACACCATTGTTGGTGGATGCAGCCAAAGTTTCTTTTGACTGTGAAATATCTCTTAAAACAATTTGTAAAATCTTTAATTCACGACATTGTGAATTGGTAGAGTTACACGAAATGTTGTGAAACCATTTCTCTAGAACACGCTGTAACTGAAGGTGAGTGTATGAATGTCTGGTCTTAGGTGACACCCGTGATAGAGTTCTGTGAGCGAAACTTTCTCAGCGGAATGACTACCAGCAACTTCTATGACTTCATTACAACTGCCAAGCTGTACAGCATGTCAAGCGCTCTACGTCAGATTGACACATTCATTGCCAACAACCTGCTGGCAATAGCCAGTGACGGGACACTCAGCCTCCTGACGTATGAGCAGATTCTGCACTGCCTTCGCTGTGGCACTCTCAACCTCCACGAAATTGACATTTTTCAGGTTGTGATCTTTGAAGAACTCACAGCACACAGTGACACAACCAGTGACTTTTACAGTGGCCATGGCACGACTATTTGGCTTGACATTAGGAGACATTGTTGTTATAATTCCCAGTACGATTTCAAGCTCATACTGTGTAAATTATTACTCAAGACTGAGACAAAAGAGTCGGATGTCTTACTAAAGATCTTTATCTGAGTGATCTGCAGGACGAAACTAGAACCTCACGAACCAAAAGTGCCAGATCGTGAGAACTATATAGTGCACATACATAAATTATAAGCACCATGCTTTTCCTTCCAAGGATAGTTAGAGATATTGATTCCCATTACTGTATTTGTGTCTGTAAAGTTGTAAACTCATAAACTAGGTATGCTTTTGCTTCAAGATTTTCTGAGTAATTGCTACACTAGTTCTAGCCGGTGCAGAAATTTGTTTTGAGTTGAGCCAGTTTTAAGTTTCAAATTTGGTGTGCATATTGATCATAGCAAGTCGCAGGCGACGGACGACAAACTATCCCTGTAAGGGGCGTGGTCACTGCCACGTGACCTCATTAATTTTTGGAAAATAAGCAATAATATGTTGAAAACTCAGTTATTGTTTATTGTTCTAACTGAGTTATACTTAATTACTTGCATATTTCCAAGCTGCGATGGTAACAGAGACAAGTACAGTCCGGTACATACACAACCAAGTGCACATGGGTCATTGTCGTTTTGATACAGTTAATGGGTACGGGGTTGACACAGGGAGTGATGTACTTTTCCTCAGGAGTCAATGGCTGAAGAAAGAATGAGACCCAGTAAGCGATGCCTGTAGTTGGCGTCATGAAGGGCCTACAGCAACACAACAGTTTTGCATTACTTACCCTTGTGGCAACTGGATATTCCACATTCATTTGATAAATAGTCACAACATCAGCGTGTGTTCAACTACTAAATCTGATGCAGTGCAGGAAAAGCAACAACCCACTTAATGCCTGTTTCCTCAGGACAACCCAGCTGAGCCAGTGGCACAGAAGAAAAGCACTCACTAACTCCTTACCTTTGACGGTATTATACAATGTCTTTAATTAATTTCATCCATTTACTATGATCCATTCCATTCCTTTAGTGGTCAGGTCCAGCAGTCTTTTTTCCACAACCTCTCTAGATTTGCTTTGGTCTGCCTTTAGCTCTTGCATACTCCACTTTGTAATCCGTGCCTTTTTACCCATTAGTTCTCATTAGTCTCGTTTTTACCCACACGGCACTAGCTATGTGTGGATACTAGCCATCGTCGTGTGTGTGTGTGTGTCTGTCTGTTTGTGTGTCTGTCACATGCTGGTATTGTGTAAAAAATGGTTAAACGTAGGATCATGCAAACAACACCACATGATAGCACAAGGACTGTAGTTTTCTTACGCCAACATTCAATGGTGCACGAACCCCCATTTCCCCTGACATTTGCACTCAGAGTGACCCACCCCCTTTCAAACACAACAATTTCAACCAATATCTGATCATAGGAAAAGGAAAGGAAAGGAAGCGTATTTATATAGCGCCTTTTATATACTATGTATATCTCAAAGCGCTCAGACATGGATCACACAGTTTTACC
>Ga0209780_1002386_pt1 | contig 13328 bp, 19 predicted proteins | sample WorMetexBAHAMAS2_FD_187384 | JGI IMG/M metagenome (GOLD analysis project Ga0209780, IMG submission 187384) | Marine gutless worms symbiont microbial communities from Max Planck institute for Marine Microbiology, Germany - Inanidrilus exumae... | ecosystem: Host-associated > Annelida > Digestive... | reverse complement strand
ATATAGAATATCTTCTATATTGTCAAGATATATTGATAGTTTTGTGGACTATATATTATGTCAAATTATTTTACTCAAATTTATTATGGTTTGTGGAGCTAATAATTTCAACCGCTTACACTATGACAACGGCGAGGTTTTGGTCGGGTTTACTAGCCAACGACAAAGGCGAGATTTCTATATCTCATTTTTTACCTCCCATTTGAGTTTCGTTTAAACAAGCGGCATCTTATGTTTAAAAAAAAAATATGCCTTTGGTCATGGGTTTGTCAAGTTGTTACCCGCCCATCCCCCTAATCCTCTTGCTTGAACTGCCGCTTATCTCGATTATGCCAAAATTCTGTAGCATTTTCATACACATATTTTGCCGTTAAACCCTCAAATAATTCTTGACGAAGAGTCATATAATCCACATTGGAAGTAAAATGTAACGACAAAAAGCGCAAAGCATTCGCATGTCCCAAATGCTGTGTCAAAATCATTAAAGCTACTTTGCGAAGCTCGTTATCGGAATATTCTTTATGTTGTTTCATTTTCGGCTACCTTCTGTATAAAGTTGACTGGATTACAAACATCTAGTTTTAGATTTAACCTGTTGGCTTTTTTAATCAGTTTATCATCCCAGGTAACAAAAAAATCACAATCAAAAATTTCCGCACAGGCTAAATGAACTGCATCCATATCTTTGATACCCTACCCGCTGTTTCTAATTTATCAGATCAGCGCGATACAAGATGCTATTTGATGGTTCAATAGTATGTTGAGCGACTTGAGATAAGAGTATAATTTCATCGCGTCTTTCCGGAAAGGGGTTCAAACTATTTTCATATTAAAGCACGAAAGACCATACCAATTCAATTTATCGCTCTTGAGCCATAAGAAAAATTATCTGACTGGCAATGGATTCTAGCTTGATTCGCCATTGATTTTGATCATCAAACGGGCGATTGTAAATATTCATGTCTAAATAGACCCAATTTTTATTCATCTTCGTTAGTCCTCAAACCGAGCTTTCAGATTATAACTCGAGGCACATTTGACCACCTTTCTTGCTGGAGCCAGTTTGCAACTGGCTCCGTGACATTTTAGCTTGAGTCGGAAACGTTACGGACGGGGTTGCAAACCCCGTCCGGCACAGGAGTTATATATAATGTTATATATGCGGCGGTCAGACAAAAAAACTAGACCTGTTCTTTTTAATTTGGCATAATGCCGACCCTGCACTAAACTTAAGTTAAGGAGATCTTTTTTATGTTAATTGGGTTGTTATTTGCGTTAGTTTTAATATCGCCTTTGGCGCAAGCCGCAACTGATTGCGCGGCTGTTACTGAGATACCATCTAGGGAGTGTGAAGCTCTTGTCGCTTTGTATAATAGTACAGATGGTGATAATTGGAGAGATAACACGGGCTGGAATGTGACGAATACGCCTTGTAGTTGGTATGGCGTTTCGTGTGATGGTGGACATGTTTTGGAGCTAGATCTATATAACAACAACCTCAGCGGTACTATCCCGCCGGAACTGGGTAAATTGAGCAGTTTAGAATATATCAGTATGACGGACAACCGACTTAGCGGTACTATCCCGCCGGAACTGGGTCAGTTGAGCAGTTTACAATTTCTCTTTCTGGGTTCCACCGAAATCAGTGGCTCTATTCCACCGGAACTGGGTCAGTTGAGCAATTTACAACGTCTATATCTGTCTTCCAACGAACTCAGCGGTTCTATCCCAGCGGAACTGGGACAGTTGAGCCGTTTAGAATGGCTATATCTGGATTCCAACCAACTCAGCGGTTCTATCCCAGCGGAACTGGGTCAGTTGAGCAGTTTACAATCTCTCTGGTTGTATTCCAACCAACTCAGCGGTTCGATCCCACCGGAACTAGGACAGTTGGGCAGTTTACAATCCCTCTCTCTGCATTTAAACCAACTCAGTGGTTTTATCCCACCGGAACTGGGGCAGTTGAGCAGTTTACAATCCCTCTCTCTGCATTTAAACCAACTCAGTGGTTTTATCCCACCGGAACTGGGGCAGTTGAGCAGTTTAGAATGGCTATCTCTGTTTTCCAACCAACTCAGCGGTTCTATCCCGCCGGAACTGGGTCATTTGAGCAGTTTAGAATATCTCCGGCTGTCCTCCAACCAACTCAGTGGTACTATCCCGCCGGAACTGGGTCGGTTGAGTAACTTAATACGACTATCTCTGTTTTCCAACCAACTCAGCGGTTCTATCCCGCCGGAACTGGGTCATTTGAGCAGTTTAGAATGGCTAATGCTGGATTCCAACCAACTCAGCGGTTCTATCCCAGCGGAACTGGGACAGTTGAGTAGTTTACGCTTTCTCCATCTGGACTCCAACCAACTCAGTGGTACTATCCCACCAGAACTAGGTAAGTTGAGCAGTTTCAGTTTACAATTTCTCTTTCTACAGTTCAACCAACTCAGTGGTACTATCCCACCGGAACTGGGTCAGTTGAGCAATTTACTACAACTAGTGCTGTCTTCCAACCAACTCAGCGGTTCTATCCCAGCGGAACTGGGGCAGTTGAGTAGTTTACGCACTCTCCATCTGGACTCCAACCAACTCAGCGGTTCTATCCCGCCGGAACTGGGTCAGTTGAGCAGTTTAGAATGGCTATATCTGGATTCCAACCAATTGTGCGGAGAAATCCCACCTGAATTAAAAAACCTGTCCACGATACCCTTACCTGATCAATACGACGGAGCCAAGTTAAAATTAGACAACAACCACCTAACCGCATCCGACTCCGAACTAATTACTTGGCTTGATAGCCACAACCCAGGTTGGAAAAGCACACAAACCCCTTGCCCTCCACAAATCGAACTGGAAAAAAATAGCTATAATCCCGGCGATCATTTTCAGGTACGACTAACGGAAAAATCCGATTGGGGATATGATTTATATGCTGCTGTGATGATGCCAGATGGAAACTTTTTCGCGCTCAAAAATACTAACGAATTTGCAGCACTTAATGCAGCTGTCCAATGGAATGGACAAAGAATAGTAGATAGTCCAGTAATCTTACTTGATTTGATCTTGCCTGATAATTTACTCAGCGGTGGATATTGCCTTTACGGCATTTTAGCCCCTAAAAATAAATCTGTTTTCGACAGTATCGATTTGTGGGGATGGACGGTACGGTGTCTTGAGTACAACAACTAAGTGCGACTCACGTTTAAGGTATGGAGCCCAAGATTTATCTTGGACTAGCCTTGAATTTTAGGTTGAATCGGAAACGTTACGGACGGGGTTGCAAACCCCGTCCAGCGTCGTCGGGCATCACATAAGTTTCACTTGGTGGATAGAGACGAGCTACGTTACTTGTCAGAGGTACGACTTGTACACGATTTAATTGATTGGATGCATCATTAGGTTAAATCTCAACATTGCATCACGCAGTTCTAATTGCCCTGTGCGTAGTTCTTGGAACCGTTCTTGATGAGACAAAGCAACATATAGCCAAGTCTGTGAAAAGTCATTCTCATCTATAGATAAGGCGAGGTAATGTTGACCAGAGGCGTTTCAACAAGAAAATAATCTTGGTGTTTTAGATTTAAGCTGTTGGCTTTTTTAATCAGTTTATCATCCCAGGTAACAAAAAAATCACAATCAAAAATTTCCGCGCAGGCTAAATGAACTGCATCCATATCTTTGATACCCTCATAAACAATAACTCCCCGCTAGCCAATTCAATGACTACCCACAAGTCAGCGCGATCAAAACGGCTCGTTATTTTTTAAAAAGAGTAATATCTTGCGGTAGTCCAACTCTCATAAAATATCGCGCAAATGCTTGGGATAAATGTTCACGATAGGGTGGGAGCAAACGGAGCCGCCGGCTGCATGTTTTTGCAAATGACATGAGTATGTCTTTTGGTGTCGTGTAGATACGTTTAAATTCTACAACCCGCAAAGGAACATCTAGCGTCTCATCATCTGCTAACATGTGAAGAGCAGGTGAGTTACCTTGTCGAATATCCTCTTTTCTTTTCGCTCGTTCTTTGGTATTTTTCCATTTTTGAGTGCGTACTTGCTGTGCCTCATAATCGGCTAACAACCAGATTGGACAAAGAATGACAGTATCTACATTATCATTCTCAAGATCACAGGACTGACTCAGAACAATGACATCCACTAGATTGACATCGACTGGTGTCTCCGGCGTTTCATTATTTTGTATTGCTCTTATAGTTTCGGGAGTAAGCTTCGGTAAAAAAATGGGATAATTATAAAATATATCACCTTGCTCTAGCTGTTCACCAGTCACCATCTTATACCAAGGATATTCTTTAGCCATATTTTAGCTTTTACCTCTGTTTGAAAGATTGAAAACATTTGGGCAAATCACTCAAAGTGGGTTCAGTCATCGCAGTCGATGATTGACAATTTTTTAGGTTTGGATAATTTTCCGACAAAATGGCCAATTTTCTTGATCGAAGGCAAAGCCATTTCTTCTTCAACGGGTATCCGGTCAGTTATTTCTAACGCCTTAAAAAAACTATCTTTTTCATTATTGAAAGCGTTCTCAAGTTCCGTTCTCATCGCCTTCATTTGAACCAAGGTGTTAAGACAGAACTGAATGAGAGAAAGAGTTGGTAATGTCACGATCTGTTTTTCTTCTTCCTTATCATTTTTCAGCACCAAAAAACGTAATTTACTGTTTGTCGCGCCCATCATGGTTGCTTCAATACTGTCAAAGTACGATTCAGTTGGAACCAGCGGTGGCTCAATGTTCAGTCGACTGGAAAATTTAGTTGCTTTTTCATATTTTGCTGTCACAATATTTCCCCTTAAATGTTTTATTTGACGTTGCGTGTTCAACAGCCGCCCAACGCTCGCTATCATATCATGTGATAGCAAATGTCAGGCGTTGTTATCCTAACGCACCTAATTAGAATCGTCAATGAGACAAATTGACGATTGTTTGCATGCATAGCCACCTTCGATAAGGGTTTGCTTTATCCTTGCTTATATAACATCCTTGTAGTTTTTTTCAGATAAATATTTTGATCCGGATTCCAAGATTTCTCTTGGACGTCCAAGATAAATCCTTTAGATACTATTTATTAATAAACCCTAGCCTTCGGCGGAATCACTTCAACATCAGGTGTCAATGTGTATATATGGACAGGACGATAATTGATTGTCACCTGAGCTTGCGCGTCTAACCATGCCAGGGTGTGTTTGAGCCAGTTCTCATCATCACGATTCGGATAATCCTCACGCGCATGTCCCCCTCGGCTTTCGGTACGATTCAAAGCAGAATTTATAGTCACTACCGCCTGCCCGAGCAGATTATCTAACTCCAAAGTTTCAATCAAATCAGAATTCCAAATCAAAGATTGATCTGTGACTTTAACATCAGAAAATAAATGATAGATTTCAGCAATTTTTTGTACGCCTTCTTCAAGAATTTCGCCAGTCCGAAAAACAGCAGCATGATCTTGCATCACGCGCTGCATTTTTAGGCGAATTTCGGCGGTACTATGACTGCCCTTGGCATAGCGCAATTTATCTAAATGTTCTAACGCCGCTTCACCAGCATTTTTGGGTAAAGGATGATGCGGCGCATTGCGTGCCATTATCTGAGCGCAGCGTATTGCAGCCGCTCGCCCAAACACAATGATGTCAAGTAGAGAATTGGAACCTAAACGATTAGCCCCATGTACCGAGACGCAAGCACACTCTCCAATCGCCATCAATCCACGCACCACTCGTTCAGTATTGCCCTCTTTGAGGGTGATAACTTCTCCATAATGATTAGTCGGAATGCCGCCCATATTGTAATGCACAGTAGGTAAAACCGGAATAGGTGCTTTGCTGACATCAACACCGGCGAAAATTCGCGCCGATTCGGCAATGCCGGGCAAACGCTCCCTGATGACATCCGGCTCTAAATGTTCAAGCTGTAAATAAATATGATCTTTATGTTCACCAACCCCGCGCCCTTCGCGAATTTCCATCGTAATAGCGCGACTGACGACGTCGCGCGAAGCTAAATCTTTGGCATGGGGCGCATAACGTGGCATAAATCGTTCGCCTTCAGAATTAACCAGAAAACCCCCTTCTCCGCGCACTCCTTCGGTAATTAAACAGCCTGAGCCATAAATACCGGTTGGATGGAATTGCACAAATTCCATATCTTGCAACGGTAAACCCGCACGTAGCACCATACCATTACCATCACCAGTACAAGTATGGGCAGAAGTGGCAGAAAAATAAACACGTCCATAACCACCCGTTGCTAGTACGACCATATGGGCACTGAAACGGTGAATAGTTCCTTCTGCCATATTGAGTGCCATTACGCCCCGACAGACACCTTCATCATCCATGATTAAATCGAGCGCGAAGTATTCAATAAAAAATTCCGCTTTGTATTTGAGCGATTGCTGATAAAGCGTGTGTAAAATCGCATGTCCCGTCCTATCTGCGGCTGCACAAGTACGTTGGGCGATGCCTTCTCCATAATTGGTCGTCATTCCACCAAAGGGACGTTGATAAATTTTCCCATCTTCAGTACGCGAAAAGGGGACTCCATAATGCTCCAATTCAATGATCGCTGGCACGGCTTCTCGACACATATATTCAATCGCATCTTGATCGCCTAACCAATCGGAGCCTTTGACAGTATCGTACATGTGCCAACGCCAATCATCTTCTCCCATATTGCCGAGAGAGGCACTGATACCGCCTTGGGCGGCAACTGTATGACTGCGGGTTGGAAAGACTTTTGTGATACAAGCGGTTGTCAAGCCTTTTTCTGCCATACCCAAGGTAGCGCGTAAGCCGGCTCCGCCGGCACCGACGACGACGACATCGTAGCGGTGGTCAATAATCTGATATGTAGTAGACAAATTAAGCCCCCAAAGCAATTCGTAATACTGCCAATACGGAAGCGACAGTGATGGCAATAACGAAAAACTTCATCGAAACCATCACAATCGCCTTGATTATTTCATTATGCACATAGTCTTCTAAAACTTCTTGCAAACCAGAATGGGTATGATAAAACAACAAGATAATCAATAATATGAGTAATTCAGTATTCCAAGATAATCGTATCCAAGCGACTAAACTGGCATGATCAGCTTTGACGATGAAAAAAATGATAGAGGCGATAAACCATAATAAAAGTGGTACTAAAGCAATAGCCGAGAGGCGTTGTGCGATAAAACGGTTAGCACCTTCTCTGGCAGAACCTAAAAAACGCACACGCGATAAGGGGGTACGCAATTCATTCATCATATTCCTCCGTTAAAAGCCAATACCCAAGTTAAGGCGGTTAATATGAAAGTTGCAATCCACACAACTTTGCCCGTGGCATAAACGGTTTTGATGTCCATGCCTAAGCCGGCATCCCAGAATAAATGACGAATGCCATTACACAGGTGATAAAATAAAGCAAAAGTCCATCCAAATAAGAGTAAGAGTCCCCACCAGGAGGTTAAGGCGCTTTGTGCTTGTTGATAGGCGGTTGGTCCCTCCGCTGCTGCCATTAGCCAGTAGACGAGCATGAGTGTTCCAAGTGATAAAAAGATGCCTGTGGCGCGGTGGAGAATTGACATCACAGAGGTCAATTGTGGCTTGTATATTTGTAAGTGTGGCGACAGAGGGCGCTTATGTGTTGTTTTCATTTGAACTTAGGATAAAATAGTTAATTAAAATTAGTTTTATCAATAATTATCAGTTGTTTAGTGACTGAAGCTGAGCGGATTTCCCGAAACAACGAAAGGCTAAAAAAGTGCCTTATCAGTTGTTTAGTGACTGAAGCGGAGCGGATTTCCCGAAACCACGAAACAATGAATCGGAAGCCTTCGCAATAAATTATCAGTTGTTTAGTGACTGAAGCGGAGTGGATTTCCCGAAACAACGAAACAATGAATCGGAAGCCTTCGCGATAAATTGAAATTCACTAGATAACTCAGTTTTCACTTCAATCGGTTGTTGCAAGGTCCATTCTAGCCAGGCTTGGTTATAAAGATGGATGGTTTGTTTACTTCCGGTGTCCACTTTTCCCATAACATTGATAAACCTTATGATGAGGATGGATTTAGTATTCTATCAGCTTTTAAGCCGCTCTCGTACCATTTTAATCACAGCAGCGGTATCTGGCTTTATTCCGCGCCAGAGGTAAAATGATTCTGCTGCTTGTTCTACTAACATGCCTAATCCATCCAATGCTAATGCTGCTCCTTGTTTTTGTCCCCATTGCATAAAAGGGGTGGCGGTGCTGGCATACATCATGTCGTAACACCAACCTCCTTTGGCTAGTAATTAAACGTTACGGACGGGGTTGCAAACCCCGTCCGGCACTGAAGTAACACCAACCTCCTTTGGCTAGTAATTAAACGTTACGGACGGGGTTGCAAACCCCGTCCGGCACTGAAAACTTTTCAGATAAATATTTATTAATAAACCGTTAATCTTTATTTGAGCCCTAGCTGTATTTTAATAGCCTGTTCTACTTTCTGAATATCCCTACTTGACAAATGACCAATTTTATTGTTTAGGCGACGTTTGCTCACTGTGGTTAATTGGTTAGTCATGGCTTTATGTTGTTTTCCATTTAATTGCGTTTCATCACATACATCTCCAACAGTGGCTTCTGCCCATTCAAGTGCTTCAAATTCATGGGCTTCGTCCAATGCCATTTGACGATAACCAAATTCTAAATCGGTCTCAATAACATGTGGACGCACCAGCCGTTCAATAAATTGGCTGATATATTGCTTACCGATCACCCTGCATAGCCCCTCATACACTTGTTCATCAAGTGTGATAGTGAGTTTTTTTTGCATAAGGTTTTCCTTAAAATGTACACCTTTGTGTAGGACAACGATTAAAATTCATGCTTCTTAAGGTGCTCTCGTACCATTTTAATCACAGCAGCGGTATCCGGTTTAACGCCGCGCCAGAGGTAAAATGATTCTGCCGCTTGTTCTACCAACATGCCTAATCCATCTAATGCCAATGCAGTGCCTTGTTTTTGTCCCCACTGCACAAAAGGAGTAGCGGTGCTGGCATACATCATATCGTAACACCAACCACCTTCGGCTACCAAACCATCGGGCAAGGGCGGCAATTCTCCCTGCAAACTGGCTGAAGTGCCATTAATAATCAAATCATAAGACTGCCCCTGTAAAGCATCATAAGAACAAGCAGTGACATTTCCAAACGCCGCAAATAATTTTGCCAACGCCTCCGCCTTAGACACAGTGCGATTAGCAACCACGCATTGAGCGGGCATTGCCTGAAGCAAAGGCTCCAAAACGCCACGCACTGCGCCACCGGCTCCAAGTATTAATATTCGCTGCCCTTGAATTTGTCCGCCGTGATTTTGGGTTATATCGCGCACTAAGCCAATGCCGTCGGTATTTTCTCCGATGCGCTGTCCTTGTTTGTCAAACCATAATGTGTTAACGGCACCTGCCCGCTGGGCACGTTGAGTGCGTTGATCTGCCAGTGCCCAGGCGGCCTGTTTAAAGGGCACTGTGATATTTAAGCCTTTTCCACCAGGTGCTTGAAAGGTTTGCACGGCTTGGGTAAATTGGCTTTTATCTACTAGGATAGCATCATACTGTAGAGCTTGCTGTGTTTGTTTAGCAAATGCGGTGTGAATCAAAGGTGATTTGCTGTGAGCAATGGGGTTGCCCATGACGGCATAATGATCGCGTGTTTGAGGATTGGTCATTTCTATTATCTTGCTTTCTGGTGTTGTAATGAGAATCTATTCAGTATAGGACATTTTTATATAGCGAGCTTAGGTCATGAAACAATTGGTACACCAATAGAAGTCAGTTGAGAAAATATCGAGGTGAATCTATAGGTGACATTTCAGTCCCGTATATTATTGATCGTATCTTTGAAAACGAGTTTGTTGAGCCAGTTAGGCTGCTCCCGATTAAGAGTGGCAACCTAAATACGATGTGGTATTAAAAGTGACTCGTTCAAGATCGCTCAAGATGTTAGTTGATTCTGGTGCGGATTTTAGCCTCATTCCAAAACCATTGGGGCTTGAGCTAGGATATGAACTCTCTCTAGGAGAGTTAGTGAGTAAAGCAGAAGGCATTGGGGGTGGCGTTGATTATGTTCTCCGAAATATTGAGATGCAATTAGATTCGCACACCTTTACTGCACCCGTTGCTTGGGTGCAAACTGATGGATGTGAGGATATTATCTTAGGCAGGGAAGTGGTGTTTGACTTGTTTGATATTGAATTTAAACAAGCCGAAGAATCAATTATTTTTAAAAAACGGTGAATTCGATAAACACTCCCACAAAAACCTTGTGGATAGGGTTGCAAACCCAATGCCATTAAGTTAAGCCTCAAAATCAGACCTGCGGGGAGGCAATACCCCGCAGGTCTTAATTTTATGGCTTCGCTCCAATTGGATGAGTTTTCGGCAACTCCTTGGCTATTTGGCTTGCGTCAGGCGCACAGGTTGGATGCCCCCAACCACTTGCACTGATTCCATTTGTAATGTCATTAATAATATTATCGTCTTTCGTGGGGCTGACTCCGGCTGGCACGTTGTCCAAGTTGAGTTTATGGCGTAGCTTCCATGCGATATTGTGATCTGCACATGAGCTGTCGCCGCTGACTCCAATCGCGCCCACTAATTTGCCCTGGCGATCATATAGGGGCAAACCTCCACCAAATACGTTGATGCCACCAATTTTATGACCGATCATGGGGTCTCGTTCCGTGCCAATGGCAGATGAAGGGCCGCGATAGGCTATGTCTGTGGCAACTGGATTGCTGAATTGGAGCCCAAATAAACTCCCGCCTGGCTGCACGGCTGAATAGAGATTTGCCGTTGATAAGGCTAAGCCTGGGAGACTGAACGCATTGGCTGTGTTGGCTTTTTGGGCCGATATGACTCGGCTGCCCGGCCATTGATCTCCGCGCTCTTTTCCTGAAAACACAACGGCTTGCACTATTCCATCTCTATCGACGATGGTGGCCCACATATGAAAGCCAAATCCTCCATTTGCTTCTGCAACAACCGTTTGCAGAGCTGTCTTGAGTTGTGTATGGGTTGGGATGCCATACGATGCTTGGGAAAACAGGGCAGTCAAAACGATAGTCGATAAAACAAAATTGGGCAGGCTTTTAGTATCTTTCATGAGTATTGTTCCTTAGTAGTCACTTTGTCATGTATTTTGGAGTCCAGGATTTATCTTGGACTCCAAAATATTGTATGTTGTGACTGGGTACTTATTTTCAACGTTAATGCCAGTTCGTAGTAGGCGGCCCCCGGCAAGCGTTTTGCATTTTGGTTGCAAGGCTGTCCCTTCTTTGGCTGCATTGTTAAAGAATGTCCACGCTCAGCTTGGTTTATCTATTATAATCTATAGTGGTTATTATCTGAACGAATTAAAACACATGGCAGCCCATAGACCGGCAATTGCTAATTTACACATTATAAACGTTATGATAAACAATACATTACATATAGAACATACAACATTAAACGAAATATGCCACCGTTATCATATTAGTCGGCTGGCTTTATTTGGCTCGGTTTTGCGTGGTGAGCAACAACCAGATAGTGATATAGATCTATTGGTAGAATTTGCTGAAGGGAAAACACCTGGACTCGCCTTTTTTACATTGCAAGACGAACTCTCTGCATTATTTCGGAGAAAAGTTGATCTCAATACACAGAATTTTTTAAGCCGCTACTTTCGTCAACAAGTTATAGCAGAAGCAGAGGAACTGTATGTTAGCTGATGAAGTACGTTTGCAACACATGTTAGACGCGGCGCGACAAGCTGTGGAGTTTATTGAGGAACGTTCAAGAAATGACTTGGACACTGACACGATGTTGATGCTTGCTCTAACACGCCTATTGGAAATCATTGGCGAAGCCGCCCGATGTAAAAATTTCAAGCTGATAACCCGCAAATCCCTTGGCGGCAAATATCGGGGCTTCGCAATAGACTGACTCATGAATATTTTGATGTTGACTTGGATGTTATATGGGAAATTGTGAGCCAAGACTTACCTCCATTGATAACACAACTAGAGGCCGCTTTCTCAGGCGTGGACAATTATTATACGTCTACGTCCGTCCAAGATAAATCTTGGACTCCGTGACAACTTATGACTTTGCCTTCACGTAAACAATACGATGATCGGTTTCTATCCATCGCAGCATGGATTGATTCCACGTATGCACTTGGACCCGGCAAGCGTTTTGCCTTTTGGTTGCAAGGCTGTCCCTTTGCTTGTCCCGGCTGTGTGGCACCGAGTTTTTTGCCTATTGTACCCGTTCACCAATTAACTATGTTAAAGAATGTCCACGCTCAGCTTGGCTTATCTATTATAACCTACAGTGGTTATTATCTGAACGAATTAAAACGCATGGCATCCCATAGACGGGCAATTGCTCAGATTCTTGGCATGGTTGACGTGTTAATTGATGGTCGCTATGAGCATAGTCAAAACGATTCTAAGGGATTGCGGGGTTCGACTAACCAAACTATCCACTTTTTAACGGATCGATACGCTCATTTACGCAATTTTTTTGAGACTAAAGAAAGAGCGCAGGAAATTCACCATTTGCCTGATGAGAGTAAACTTATGGTGGGTTTGCCAACCCTCTCGCAGTGGCGTTATACGGCTCTCGATTCATCTGGACAAAAATGGTATCGTACACAAAAGTATTTATAACTATTAACAAGCATTGATAACTATTGAGCTGAGTGTTATCACACACAGCAAACACCCAATTTAGTTTAACTGATGTTACGCATCCTCGTTCCAGCCCCCCCCCCGCCATGAGCTAAAGCTCAGGACTCATAAGGCGTAAGTCGGCTAAAGCCGACTAAATTGGTTTATGTTTTAGTCCCCTTTAGGGGACTTGAGCCTTATGAGTCCTGAGCTTTAGCTCATGGCGGGGCGGTGGAACGACAGTGCGTAACATGAGTTAGTTTAAGCTAAGTCTTGACTTGACTTGATGGTTAGGGGTTTAATTAAAATTAATAGCTGGTTAGAATGGCTATCGAGGTGCTAACAAATGAGGGCGCTGGAAACGAAAATTAGGGGCTTGAAAAAAAACCAATTTGAGCGGCTCAAAGGGGAATTAATTTTACTCTGACCCCAATTATATTTGAACCATAACAAACAACAGTACCAGTCAACAACCCCTCGGCTAAAGGTGCGATGCGACTCATTCGGTAAGCAACTGAAATGGCAGACATTACCGGTTCGGACAGGGAAAAGCCGAATAACTTACATAGATGGTAAAGGCGAAAATCCTTATAAGGCAGTGGTGATACTTGTCTAAAAGCATTACCCGC
>Ga0209780_1002385_pt1 | contig 13329 bp, 8 predicted proteins | sample WorMetexBAHAMAS2_FD_187384 | JGI IMG/M metagenome (GOLD analysis project Ga0209780, IMG submission 187384) | Marine gutless worms symbiont microbial communities from Max Planck institute for Marine Microbiology, Germany - Inanidrilus exumae... | ecosystem: Host-associated > Annelida > Digestive... | reverse complement strand
ACACACTCATTGAAATCAGTGTTTTATCACTTAGCGGCGTCGAGTCCTGTACAAAAGCATCGCAAGTACTCTTTTCTAATGTCTGCAAGATTGGCGATGGTCACCGCATTTGTCAGTGACTATTTAAAGTAACTCGTGTATTATCTTACTTAAATGTCCTAGAATTTCGTTCACAGACGATGCATTGCCTGCGCCACATGCACCCCACCTCACCGCAACGAATGTGAACACTCCCTTGCAGCTTATTGAATGTGTAAACGTGCTCGATTAGTGCGGTACCGCCGCAACATAACCCGACGAATTCGGTGTCAACGAACAATCGCAACTTGACTTCTTTGGTTTAGCATGGTTGGTTGGTTGATTACTGATTAGGGCTTAACGGCACTTTCATCACAATCTAAGTCATATCACGCCTTTAGAGCACTTGGTTCAGAATGAAGATAAAGAAGTGATCAATAGTAACCCACTATATACCAGTCAGAATCTTGAGATGTATATCGACTCTCAATAAGGTCTTAGGCCAATGTCACACCTGCAATTTTATGGCGCGACAAAATCTCAAGTGTGACATTGCCTGTCGTGCTTGTGCAACTCTTTAACAGTCGCGCGACTCCTTTTCCGAATAGAGCAATGCTCTGTAAAGCAATGCTCTATTCTGTGCAACTTTGTCGTGAGAATGATGTGAATGTTGATTGGCCAATTCTTGTTTATGCCAAAGTTGCAGTGTGCGACACGGAGTGGACAGTTGCATACTGCAACTTTGACGTGCGATGTTGCATGACAAAATCGCGCGATACTAAAATCTACAGTGCCATACTCAACGGTACTGATAGACAGAGACCACGAGCCTGTAACAGCAAAGCATAATTTAACATAACAAGACATGTCATTTAAACGATAACTACAGGCTCAGTTCGGTGACTTAAATAAGAAATTAAAAGTTTGATAGCAATTCAGATTAGAACGATCTACTTAATTTACGAGACTGAAAAATAGCTCCAGATATGAATTTATGAAACTCAAAAGTCAATGACTTAACTATGGACGCACAGATTCGTCGAGTTAAACAACACGCAAATGTTTGAAGCAACTTATCACGTGAAAACATCAGTACATCATTTTGAAAACAGTTATGTTCCTACGACAATCCAGACAAGCAGTAGGCCCTATTTAATTACTGAACAAGGTGTCGCACTAACGGAACGTAACACTACTGGCCCACCGTGCAGCTATAATTAGACTGGAGGCGGCATGACGTCATCGCCTGGCATGCGCGGGTGAAGACGCCTGCAGGACCGCCGTGGAGTGTTACAGACCCCGACAGACGACGACGACAGCCCCCCACATTTGGCTCACTGTTCCAGATTTCATCCAAATCGGTTCACTTTCGGCGGAGTTATTGCCGAATGCGTGAAGACCGTTTTTGCCCCGTAGAGTATATTCAATATACGGTCTTTGAGTCTATAAAGAAACAAAAACTAAAAATAAACTAGAAGATGGACTTCAACTAGCGTCGACGTGGATGCCTTCGCCACCTCAACGGCCTACTTTAACCCTGACCTTTGACCTCCAGGTCATCAGTAGGGGTTAGTGAATATTCGCTGCATAAGTCTCATCGGGATTGTTCAAGGTGTTCATGAGATATCGTGGTAACATTGGTCCGGACGAACGAACATATGAACGAACGAACACGGCAGTCAGACAGCCCGAAAACATGCCTTTGGAGACACAAATGTCGGGTGACGAAGGCATAGACATATAGAACCAATACAACAATACATTAATACGACGCAACAACAAAAACAACTTCAAACAAGGTGTCGACCTAACGGGACGTAACCGCACTGGCCCGCCGTGCAGTGTCGGCGGCCGACGCCCACGCGCCCGGACCGCCTGCCCGCCGGCAGCGTTACAGAGGACGCCGACAGACAACAGACACTAGCTAGCAAAACAGTACTGGTGGCCCAGTAATAACACACATATCGCTGCAACTATTTGGTAACGTTAGAGAACTGGCGTGACTATGAGTCTAACAATGTGTCGGGTTAATTCGTTCACAGGTGCATTAAAGAACAGTGAGCATTATCACATAGCACATAACAACATAAGCCTACGAGATTCAACAATATTTGGCAAGGTAGCACATTGAACAAAAATTGCACGTCATTATCAAATAAATAACAAAGGCTGAAAGAAACTGAATTAGAAAAACTAGAAATTGTAAGCATAGTGGAGTGACCATAAACCGGGAGGATAGCTACCCATACCCTTCCATTACTGATCGGTGCAAATATTTGCACACAACAATGAAAATGAAAGTGTGGTGTGCTCTTCATGGTGATTGCTGCATTGTGTCGTCCCAGAAGGGTGACAAAGTGCAAAATTGACCACATTTCAAATTTGTTGGGTTCTCATATTCACCCCTCACCAATCGTGGGCAAATTTGGCATGCAAGACTGAATCCATGCTGTACTCTCCACAAATTTCACCTCGACTGGTTTATACTGTCGCACGCATGGGGAAAAACGCCAAAATACCGCGATTTTCACCCAATTGTAAACTATGAGGTCTTCTGTATCCACCCCCTTTACCGATCAAGGCCACGTTTGGCGGGCAAGATCTGGCAAAAATCACCTCATGAGAGCCAATCCTCAAAATTTTGGAACTCATTGAGCAAATCCAGTCAAAACATTAATCGGCCATGGAACTGTTCACAAGCCCTGAAAATTTCATCAAAATCACACAAGTGATATGCCCATGTGGGGCTTTTGTGTTTCTAAATTTTGTAAAATTTATAGTTTTGGAATCTAATACCATCACCCTGCACTCATGTGGTTAAATTTGGCATACTCTTCCACGTCAAACTGCATTCAATCGGTGCAACATTGTCGCCCTATTGGGGTGAAAAGCCCAAAAATGACCTACAAATAATCTAAATATCGGCATTTGCCATGCAGGCAATCCTGTCGATAATAAAAGAATGTAAATAAAATACAGCACATAGTACGCTAAAGACACATGATTTGACACAAAAAAGGCAGTAGCAAGACATTGATTCACATGCAACATTTAGTAGTAAGCAAAATACTCTAGCAACAATCTGTCTAAAAATATCAGCACATGCTAATAATTACTCTCAAAAACGCTGATACAGTATATTACTGTATATACCTGATCCACAACGACATAAGCAAGCATTCATTCTGCACATGCCATTATTTGCAACTTGACTGCATAATGTCAAAAACTCACAACAGCGGGATTTGTCGGTGTATACCAACTTACAGCCTAAATGCAAATATCATTAGAGAATCATCAACAGGTATGTAAGCTCTGGAATACAACATCAAACGCCATGCATAGATTGCTTGAGACAAACTGATAGCTAAAATGTCCTCAAAACGTCTCCACATAAAGCCCGAATAATTATTAATTTACAATGCCATCCAGTCAGGAAATTGATCGGATCTATTCCAGGGGTTAAAACTAACTATATCTCAGACACACTGCTCCATGTCTGGGATCTGGTACATCTTGGGTGGCACTTTGGCACAAAATCAGTGAGATCTGGCAGCCTGATCATGGTCCCAGAATTTTCACATGACTCAAAATGTACCAACACTGAAGACCACACTGGGGGAGTTTTTCAAATGAACTACTTTGAAGTGAAAAAAGAGGATGAAAAGAAATAAAACGGGGAAGAGAGAGATAAGAGGGCAGAGAGTAGGGGAAATCGTTGACATTTACAGTAGTTTAATGACCAGTCCACCTTAATATACGACTAAAACCGATACAAATGAATAGAACATCCCAAATGTTTAAAACGACATGAATGCCTCAGCTAAAAAAATTCACGGAAACTGCATACGGCATATAAAAAATTCAATTAATGGTACATATCATGACATATCATCTAAACACGTTAGTTCTATAATAAACATTGCTACTTATTTTCCTATCAGTGACACAAATGAATTCCATTTAATATGTACAGGCTGTAAAAATGAATAAGTCTACATTTGTGCAACTTCATCACAAAAATTTATTGGTCTCATTAACAGATACAATTACTAAACAAAGCTTAACAAAACCTCTGCTACAAACTTTAAAAAATGTCAAAACAACAAGCTCAGCTATCGCACATGGATCGCGTGGTGCACTATGTCAGTTGAAATCTTGTCAGCTGCAGCAAAGCTGTATGAAAAATCACATTTAAAAGTTTGCATTAGGCGAATAAACATATTTTAGATAATACATGTTACATGTCCCAAGGTATGCGAGTTGGAAAAGTTTCAATCAGCAAAAAGTGACCTTGAAGGTCACTCAAAGTCATTGGTATTGCTGCCAATTGATAGGCCACATACGATTTCCTATTAGTCTTCCACTGCAACTGTGTCTCTATCTTGCACTGTTTCCATATTATCAGTTATTTACCAAAACTGAAAGAGGTCACGTGACCACAAACACATCCTTTTCGGGGGTAATGTATCAAGCATGCACTAGTGCTAATCAACATCAGTCAGCATGTCAAATTTGTTTGTGTGATCCTATGTTTATCTACCTGCCCATGTGGCCGAGTGCAGTGCCCATGTGCAGTAGAGCGTGACGCACCCAGTGGCCACGGTTCGATTCAGCCTGGGTGCGTCCGCCTACCAAAGAATTATTTCTAATAATTCCTATGCACATGATAAACAGGGACTCAATCCTAGGCAGGTAAGAGGGTTCGACGGTGTCCTCTATAAACTGTGACCGTTGCTGATGCCTTAATTAGCAGCATCAAGGTTGCGCGACTCTGTGGTAGCATGCTATATGCTGTGGTTGTTTCTGTCCATCTGCCACAAGTCAGTACTACCAAAACAGCTAAACATAGGTTTGTTCGTTCGTTCGTTCTTTGCGGGCAGGGGTCCAGCCTACTCGGTCCAATGCACAAGCCCAGGGAAAGGAGGGGAATTGATAGGTGTGTGCGGTGTGCGTGCTATTTAGAGTGAAGGAGAAAGTAAGCTTGAGCAGCTTGTCAGGTATTTCTAAATGTGCTCCCTCTAGGAGTGGCCTACTGTCTGACTAAGCCCAGACTGGCAATTGTTCAGCGACAGCCCTGACTGGTCCACCATTCGGCACCTGGTCCGGACTGGCACTTACGTAGTGACAACCCCACCGGTCTGCCGTTCAGTGCCCAGCCACCTGATTGACACTTCTGCAGCGTCAGCCAGGAGACTTAGTCACATCTGTCTGCTTTGGCTTTCACGTCAGAAAGCGTCTATCACTGGCATGAGCAGAAAACGTAAACTTACAAAACTTATTTGATGCTTTTACCAACCACTTTAGTGGTCCAAGTAAAGCAATCGCTCTTTTGTGTGTGTGGTGGATGCACATGATGTAATGTATAGTCTGTATCGCTAGAGGGCAGCACCAAATGTGCATACAACACCTACAGAATTTAGTTCTCTGTGCTAAAGTAGTCGGTGCAACCTCAATTGATAGCTTGCTAGTTATAAATTTACTTACCTAATCAACCTACTTCATTCATCATTAAAGCAAGCATTTTGCACAAGAAATTTGAAATGCTCTTAAGCTACTGGTACTCAACAGCAACTAAAACATGCCTAAAACAGTGCATGCAACTGCAGAAGTTGCAATAACAACTGCCGATAGGTCAAACGACACATTCGAGGAAACACGTTAAAGCCTAAGCAATTAAAACTTGCTGATAAGCACCTCAGATGTAATGACAAAAGCTAATAAGTGTACTGCAAATGTAGTTAAAACAAGCACATATTGCACATTACTACAAGTGTGTTCAACTTACTAAGTAAGTAACATGGCACAACCAATTAAACTACGAAATGCATATCGATAAATGGTTGAATAAAATGGCTGGAGCTTTGCCTGTGTTCACATGTACAAACAAGACACAGAATATAACAAGTGTCCCAGTATTCTGGCAAGAGGCCACATCGGCATCTTGTCATATCACCCTCATGGCCGCAAATGCATCTGTCTGCTGCACACATTGGGCAAGCACATTCGCCATGCATAGGTATGTTACAACGTGCCACCACATGTCCCCCACTCATAGTGCCCCTTCCTACATAGGGGATCTGGGCCCCATCTAATACATGGTTTCTTGGACCCAAGAGTCAGCCCGCAAATGCCATCTTGATCGGTTCAGCCAGTTTTGCACAGCTCAACCGTGTGCCCAACACACAGACATACATACCACGCTACGTGCAACATGTGTAGTAATAGGCTGCATCTTATGCACTGTGTACAGGTGATGCGGCCTAAAACCTAACGTATGCACTGCATACAGCACTAGCACAGCAGTCACAAGTTCTCTGCTGAAGCTATTTTCCCAGACCTTGGCCAGCTGCAAGAAGTGTCAATTCATGAGTCACCAGCAAATGGTTACATGATATGATATCCCCGTAAAAGACGATATAGTCACTAAAAACTGCGCAAAGAATTAAAGTGAAAAATAATAAAGTTTTCTTGCAGAATACACACATGCAAAAATGGCCAGTCGTGAGAAGCATATCAAACAGAGACAAGAATGTACTGTATATCTTTAAACTTTACTGGATGATGAATGCAAAATCATTAAAAAACTATTAGTGATTAAAGAAATATGGTCTTGGCTGTCACTTCGTTGGATGGACGGAAAGGTCGCAACCAAGAACGTATTTCTTTAATCACTAATAGTTTGTAATGATTTCGCATTTAAAAATGCCTATTCACCTTTTTGGGTGGTTTTTGGGGGATACGACTCCCTGAATAGGACATAATATGAAAGAAACTCCCAAAGTTTAAATCTACGGGTCATAACAGTTCCAACAGTGTATTAACTATGCCATTAGTTGTAGTGAGAAATTGCCTGGACAAAAGAGGTGTGATGAAGAAGATGCAGAAAAAGAAGACTTTTTTGGTATTTTCGGCATCTTATTAAAATGACCATAAAATGACCATCTGCAACTTTTTTGATGTCTGTTTGTTCATTCTGTCGAGCACAGCACACTGATAGTAACATTTGTTCCATTCTGCTTTTCTTTGCTTCTTAAGGAGTCGCCAAAATCCAGCCCTAATTGCTACAGTTAAGACTAGCGCTGGTAACATCTTTAATTCTTGGCTATGATGCTACCGCATTGTCTAATCAGACAAGCATATTCTCTGCCAGACTTATCTACTTAAGGCATGCAGCCAAATGAGGCCACCAAGTCTGAGGGGCCGCCAAAACCCTAGAGATATTTTTGTACACATTTTTTCATACCATCATTCAAAGTTACAAATAGAATTATGGGCTAATATTCGATTTAGAGTTAAAAATAATTAACTGTTAATGTGATCAGTGCTGCAGAAAATGACTGCCAGTGACATTGAGCCGGGGAGTAATGGAACCAAAGTAAGACTGCACCAGGCTGCCAAAGTCACAAGGTCTGGCTCAGAGCATAACATATGTTAGAAAGCTGATGGGTAATAAGCTTAGTCTACCACACCAAAATGAAAATAAGATATTAACAAAACACAGTACTAAAACAAATACTGACTAGTATAAGAAATCTGGTCCGAAGCCTAATATGGTCCGAGTCCTAGTCCGATCTGAATATTGTTCCTTTTGTAGATGTAACACATCAGCATTATGCAGCTGATGCAATAATATAATATTTATCACTAACAATATGTAAAGCAAATCGGAAGGACGGTTAACAAGTCAGAGGATATAAAGTATTACAAAGTTATCATACATAAAAAAGAGCAGCTTAAAAATTCAACATTATAAAGTATTCACAGGTAAATAAAATGCAATTGTAATTACGGGACTGATTTTCTTCATTTGCAAAAGGTAGTAAATATCAGTGCCTTTTTTCTGACATGACATCTGTGGCATACATAATCATTATTATTCCCACAGGATATTATTTTATGTCTATAAGCATGAGAAACATCAATTTCTCACAATTTTTATGAATTTATTATTTTTGTCACCTTAACATCAGTTAACTTTCTGCATTATGCTAACACTTAAAACAAAATACGACAAGTTTTTCTGCACCAACACAGAAAAATTTCTTCTAAATGATGCACAGTGCTTACTACCTTTAAGCTTTATTCACCTGATACCTGGGATTACTTAGCATATAAAATCCATAATATGTTGTTTGATATAATAAAACTCCTAACCTAGTCAATAAAGGGACCACAGCAAACAATGCATTCTAAACATATACTTCCCACTAAACACAGCTTAACTTATGAATACCACAGTGGATGCCGGCCAATGCGAACTTCCATGCTACGGCAGATGTCAGCTGTAATTGGCAAACAGTTGAAATAATGGCAATCAGGACAGTTATATAAAGGCGCAATATAGAACAATGCAAAAAGGCCGATGAATAGACCGGCAGAGCACATAAGGCAGATGACAACACCTATCAGTTTGCCTCGGCGGTCATGAACGTTGAACGTGATGTATGGCAGAAAGGCAAACGCCAGCAGAAATCCAAACACAAAACCAATCAGATGGGAGTAGTTGTCAATCATCGGTAACAGACCAACGGCGAACAAAATGAACAGGATGAATCCCAGCCGACCCACGGCAACTAACGGACTGGTCAGTATGTACCAGTTCTGAATGACTTCCACGAAGAGGCAGGCAAGCAGACCGAACTGTGATCCGGTTGGACCAGCCTGCAGGAACATTATCACAACACAGCAGCACCGCATAACTGACTAAGACAATTTTAATTAGCACAAGCTGTGATACACAAAATATCTGGTGTGTTGACCAATTGTCAAAGAAGATTAGATAGAAGCCACAGGTCTTTAAGTACAATGGTCTAAATTATATTTCAACAAAAGGAAAATTAGCCCATTACGGGACTGACGTTCGACTGCTACTTACTTCCAACGTCAAAGTCACGTGACACAAAAACTAGCACAATAATCCAAAATCCGGCCGCAATAAGCTTTAGGTATCGTGCCCTAATTTAAGAATCGTGACCTTGACTTTGACCTTGGATCGGGTCATATTGCATACCGTCATGCATCACTCATCGACCTCTACCTACATACCAAATTTCATAGAGATCGGAAGAAATTTGTTTTCTCGAAAATCACAACTGTCGTTACTGCCAACTTCAAACTCACGTGACACAAAAATTGGGACAAAAATAAAAAATCCGGCCCCATAAGCTGTATGTATTGCCCCCTAATTTAAGAATCCGTGGTCATTCGCCAGCCCCCATTATAACTCGCCAGCCCCCATTATAAATGGGGGAGGAGATAGCCGTTGATAATGGCCGAATTTCAGGGCTCGTGACCTTGACCTTGGATCGGGTCATAGTGCATACCGTCATGCTTCACTCGTCGACCTCTACCTACATACCGAATGTCATTGAAATCAAAGATACTTTTTGTGGATGCATGGACGGATGGATGTATGGATGGGTGGATGGACATTTGAGACCCACTTTATTAGAACGACTCATAAGAGTCGACCTAACTCCCTATGAGTCGACCTAAAAATGTATATGATATAATTTAATTAGTCCACATTTACTACTCCCGATTATTCTTTCTTTACAGCTATACATGTCTGCATTTTAGCTTAACTTTGCCCAGCATCTGCACCATATAAAGCCTCTTGTTGTTGTTATTCCAAACACGAGTTCTGGCAATGCAGACAATACAATGAACAATTTTAGTGGTGTTTGATCAAACAACACCATGCAGCATTCACAGAAAAAAAGGTTTTCATTGCTGTTGACAAGTAAGCAGTATCAGTGTACATACAAACCTCTACATGGTACGGCAAAAATATAGCACTGGAAAGACTGCCTCCAATGCCGCTGGCTATATAAATAATGCCGATGCGGAGGCTGCCGGCAAGTTTCTCCAGATCTCGCATGATAAAGAACTGGAACACGACTGTGATAATGAGCTGCAGCAGCCTGCAATACATTCACACACATTTTTATACGCGCAAAATGACTAATCCTCGTCATACCCACATATTTACTAATTTTTTTAGCATTCCATTATTATTATTCAAATGATAAATATTTTTCTAAATAGGCCTGCAACTGCATTAATGCACACCACAACCACACAGACTGCTTGATTGTGAAATGATCAAAATACAAAAAAATTCACATATTAACTCGGAAACCCAGTTTCATTCAGTCCATTTGACAACGCTGGTTGTGTGACAGGCCTGCAAAAAATCTGCACCAATCATCCCAAACTTTAACCTAGAGTAACTCTAAAAAGAAGCCTGTTAAACCAACATGGAAAGTAGCAGTAGTAACTCATCCCATCGTCGGACTCTAAGCATGTTTCAGCAACCATATAGTTCTATGCTGTAGATTTTGCTGCTGCTTTGTACTGTTTTGCATGTACTTTAGTCAGTTCTCAATTCCTGCTTTTGTTCATGCTTAGTTCTGGTTTTTAATTTTGTTAATACATTAGCCAGTGTCACTATAGTAAGTGGACACTCTATGAAACATCAACCACAAACTGGAATTCAACATGCAATCCACTTACGCTAGTGAAAATATGCAGAAAATAAACATGGATGTAAAAGATGCTACACACCCGACATGTATAAACAGTGATATGAACAGCCGGTAAAACTGGTCCGGATGCGAGGAGTTGATGAATGGGATCATACCACATATTTCACTCATACAGGACACCTGCCATAACCATAAGTTGTCAATGGAATTTAAAAATTACAGCACTGAGACAAAATACAAGAGCTCAATAAATGTTAACAAACAACTGTCTTGTTATACAATTACGTTCATCAGTTTTAGTGGTTAAAACAAAGTTATGCCCTGGAGGCCAAAAACTATAGCGGCAATTGTTGACACCAGTAGAAACTGTTGCAGAATGTGACGTTTGCTGTATCTCATTATCCTGAACAAACTTTCATCAGCATCCTCGGCGAGTTGAACAGGAGTAGGATCATCCGTGCCATACAGACTAAGCCAAATACCTCAAAGGACGAATTCTTCAATGCACTGCTTGTCGCCAATCGTGGCATACCACCATCAAGCTGGAGAGGTGTAAAGCAACTTGACGAACATTACTGGTCTGAAAATGTATCTCAGCATGTCGTCACACATACCATGGTTACATAGACTGTCCGCACTTGCAAATAACGTCACGTACATGCTCACTTATGTATATGTGGTTGGCCATATATAACTTAATTTTAATAATAGTAATAAATTAGTAAATTAACAATTACGGCTGCTGAAAATAAATGCAAAGTGATAAAATCAGACATCAAAATACCACACAATTTTCTGACACATTCATTTAACAGTACAGTGAGTAGTGATTCTCAGATTCATGCAACAAAAATGATTCACCACAAAAATGATTCCCTGCATGTCTTTTTTCATCGGTAAGCAGTTTCAGCCAAGTTCTCTCAAATGCTGAGGCTCATAGGCTGGTAAAGTACCTGAGCACAAAGAGTATTTTCCTGATGAAAGTAGCCATGCAGAAATTTACAGTGTTCCCGTGTGGTGATAATGCACTCTCCCTGAATGCCAATGCAGCATGGACGACCCTGAATCTTGCATGTCATATGAGCATCATCTGAACTTCCATCCGATACTTCCACGGGATCCTGACAAACCTGTGACGGCCGACAGCAACAGATGCAACAAAGTATTCTCCAACAAACAACACTCACTTTTGAGGAAAAATTAACATTGTACACTGGCTGTGTTGCGTGCCCCTAGTGAGTCACAGTGAGTTGGCTGACAGGACACACAAAGTTGCTAGGTTGGGAGATCATGCTTTCGGAACAAAAATAGGCTATATCGGGGACAAGGTCTTGGGTGGAGATTTAGTTTCGTCAGGTTAAGGATGGCCAATGATACAGTAACGTATCGACCTCATTAAAAGGATAGGGGAGGCTTATACAAGTTATTACACTAGTGCCTACAACAGGTTGTAAGACCTATTTATCAGTTCAATGTGATATCTTGTGTAATTGCCGTTCTTCAGTTCCTAATGACTCTTGTTGTATAATATCTGTTCTGTGTTGGTCTGGCTTTGGAATGCTTCTCTTAGGTAAAACACAAAAGAAGCATCTGGGGGACCTCCCACCCACGGTACCAGACCTGCCCCCTCCACCCCGACAGATGGTCACCAGACCATTATGATTTCCTCTACGGACGTGGCCAGCATAATAATAGTAAAAGTACCAATGATAGTATCATTCAATATCGTTTAGAACTACAATTCATTTCAGTTCAATGTCAAGTATGTAAACACATACACACACACATTCACTCAGTTGTTAACTGGCATTCTTCTCTGTAATAACTCAAGGTCGGTTTGGGTCAACAAATGGGAACCTTTGGGTATTTTAGGAACAGATTTCTTGCAGGCGGATGCCCTCCTGTGGCCAATCGTCACTGTCACAGCAATGAGCAGAACTCAAAGAACTAAAATATCATCCTTCAAAGTCATTATTTCTTCACCCAATGACTTCCAAATGACGAAGCATCTCACCCTTTCCAACAGTGGTACCTAACAGACATGAGTATGTGGAAACAGCCCGAAAACAACAACAGTGAATTACACTAACCGGCCACCGTGTAATATCGTCTGGCCAGAACTCTTCCATATTGGGTGGATTCTTGCAATATCTGTTGAAGAACAACCAGCAAAACAAAACCAGTAAACATACACAGATCCACACAGCAAGCATGCCTACAAAAGCCTATTATCATGGCTTGTACAGTATAGCAAGCTGCTGTTTAAGCCAATGGCCAAAGTAATGGGTAAGGGCAGATATCGACCCCCCACATCTATGAAAACACTTTACCGATTTTTATGAAACTTGAACATCATAACTAATCCCGAAGATTACCCCAGACGCAAAATTTGATTTAGATTAGACGATGAGGGTGGTCTGTGTGAATACTCAGTTTGTAAGGTTTCGTCTTTTTTCGTCACGTTGCAGCAGTAGTGGGACGATTTTGATGATCTGTACTGTACTGTTGATATCACTCCCCATTTAGGGGTCCAAAGGCCCAAAAAAACCCAAAAGGGAGTCAAATAGGCATTTTCAATCGAAAAGCGCAAAATATTTAAACATAAATATTATTGAAACTACTGCACCGAATCCAACCAAATTTTACACAACGACAAAGACCACTAAATGCTGTTCGTGTGTTGTTCAAAATCATGTAAAACAAATCCACGATGGTGGACGGCTGCCATCTTGAAAAATCGAAAAATGGCCATATATTAGCAACAGTTTGACCAATCGGCACACAATTCGTCACGGCGGCACACACTGACTCTCTGAATTGT
>Ga0209780_1002384_pt1 | contig 13330 bp, 6 predicted proteins | sample WorMetexBAHAMAS2_FD_187384 | JGI IMG/M metagenome (GOLD analysis project Ga0209780, IMG submission 187384) | Marine gutless worms symbiont microbial communities from Max Planck institute for Marine Microbiology, Germany - Inanidrilus exumae... | ecosystem: Host-associated > Annelida > Digestive... | reverse complement strand
AATTTCGTCCTTTCGACAATGTCGAAACAAACTGAACATGTTCAATTTGTTTCGACTTTGTCGAAAGGACGAAATTTCGTTCGACATTGTTGCCGAAACCGGCAACATTGTTTCCAAAAATCGGCAACAATGTCGAAGCAACATTGTCGAAGCAACGTTCGACTTTGTAGCATTCGACAATGTTGGTTCGACATTGTTGCTGGTGTGGACCGGGCTTTACACTGCAGCAGTGTTCCGTCTTCTTTCAAAAATGTTCGTGTCTGAAATTCCCCAAAATTCGGTGTAGGCCTCGTACCGTGCTACAAGCGTACACACAGCGCATACGCAGTTCATTTTCGTTCAGATTATACATTTCCAAATTTTCTATTTGACTTTGAGCAACTAGCGACAATCAATAGAGATGGGCAGACAACGATTCACTATTTCATTTGTATCTGACACTCAGAAATTATTTTACGGTCAGAACTTCGTCGGTGTCAAAAGGCCTTGCATACATGCGTTGAACAAAAATGCATCATAACTTCAGGATGTCCAAACGAACAGATGAAAGTGCTACAAGATATCGGTGTGCGTGAAGGTCATGTAAGGTCACGGTAATACCATTTTAAAGTTTTAACGTAGAAACTCCCTCAGTCCTATCTCTAGGACAACAGTATTCGAAGATTGTTATTAATTGATTTTGCTTTACTTAGTTTGTATTGTGTTTCACTTTGTTTGTTTTTATTAGTCAGTATGTTTTTATTTTTTCTTGTACTTCTGCTATTCTTTTTGTGTTGTACTTCATTTCACGCGTTTGACGTGATTTTATTATACATAATAATAAATAAATAAATAAATAAGTTATATAAAAGTTCTCATTTGCTATATTGCAGTAGGTTCCTGTAGGGTGTCACTTACCATGCAGTAACTTAGCTTACAGTTTCGATATAATTCGAACTTAAATACTTTAAAGACCGGTTTTAGACTCTGAAGGCACTGCGTCGTAAAATGCTCCCGATTAAGCTGCTGAAAATTTATTACTTAGCCGCTCGATTTTTCCTCTTCACCTGCTTAAGTTTCATTTTGTTATTTATCAAGCCAATACGTCGCTATGAGGAACTACGACAAGGTAGCATAATAGCAATCTCGAATAGTAAAGTAAAGTAAAGTATACGTCGATTTGTATAGCGCATTTTACGCAAAGCGCCTGAAATACGCTCAGACATGGATCACACAGTTTTACCTGCAAATTACACCATGCCTGCCTTTACTCCCCAGCCGCAGAACATCACCGTCCTTTGGCTGGTACTCATTTTACCGTCCCATGGAGAGTAGAAGGCTGAGTCGACCTGGGTGGTTGGTTACATACCGAAATAAAGTGCCGCCTCCGGGAGTCGAACCCGGACACGGTCACCCATCCCAGTACTAACCGGGCTCAGCGTAGGTTAACTTCGTTGATCTAGACCAACGACGCTACCACTACGCGACGCCGCCACCATACTCGAACGAAAAGATTTACGACCGTTTTAGAAGCATAGCAAATAGTCCTATTCTGTCAAAAGTGTTCATCACTGTTTTATTGACATACTCGAGCTATTATTCACTTCAAAGCATCGCAACAAATCTCGAATTTTAAATAAAATGCGTATTTGTCGTTCGTCAACCGGTGCTACTTTTATGTTGTATAGTAAGTAAACAGATACGTTTAAGAAAAAATTGCGTTAAATTGTGCCAAAATTGTACGGAGTCAGGTGTTTTCAGGATGCACGCGTAGTTGCCTCATTTTTGGACCACCCTGTAAAGTGTGTTATGTGTGCACTTTAACTTATTTTGCAAGAACACGTCACGTCGACTGAGAGTAGTACATTGACTGCCAGACGACCAGCCGAATAATCCAGCACTCACAAGAGTGCAAAGACCCACGCACGCCGGTAATGGTTTTTGTGACTCGTAACCTTGACCTTTGACTTTCTGATCCCCAAAATAAATGGATTTCCAGAACTTATCGCGGGACATTTCTGTATCATGTTTGGTGATCCCAGCTGCACCGGTTTTGAGATATCGTGCGGGAAAACGGACATACATACAAACGGAGGTAAAAAAAATCCTACCCCGCTACCGCCTTTGGCGTGGGCAATAACAAGAAATCGATGCACAACAGCATGCAACTCGGTTGCTACTGATAGTGAAAACTGAGAAGTATGGCAGTAGATTGCAAGGTGTATTTCTACCATCCAGTATTTACACCTGCACACTGCGTGACCTGTATTCATTGTTACAATAAGACGAGACGACGCAAGAACCGGGTCGCATCAGGTCACTTGTGGTCAGTTTCAGTCAAATAGGCGCCTCTTTACACTCTAATACTTCAATCGACCTTTCCAGGCGCTTTCTGAAAACGTTTTTATTCGGGCAGATATCGCGTCCAGTGCATTAGAGACATTTTGTTTAATGGGCAATATAAGTTTACTTTACTTACTTACTTACTTACTTACTTACTCTTGTGCGTAACTTCGCCAAGTGCTGACCGCTATTAAAATATAAATTCATCACCAGACTCAGCCGTAAAATTGTAACAAAGCTATTGCTAAAGATTTCACTACACACTAAACTTGTCGATCGGCCTACTACCTTATGACTTATTTGCCACTTGTTTGACTAAAGCCCGGTCCACACCAGCAACAATGTCGAAGCAACGTTCGACTTTGCAGCCAAAAACGGCAACAATGTCGAACGAGTTTTGCGTTGAAATTTCGTCCTTTCGACAAAGTCGAACGTTGCTTCGACATTGTTGCTAGTGTGGACCGGGCTTAACGGTCCTGTACGTGCTCCATCGCTTCACTACAGCTGCACTGGCAGTAAGTTGACCGACATACCTGGCTGATATGTCACGTCAACAAAGCGCCTCTGTGTTGCGGCGGCTGGTACCGGCTACTGATGACGACATCAACCCGGGTGTGATAACGAGCTTAAAACTGTCGCTACGGACGACTCCGTGTGTGCTGCCGATGTCGATATAAACTCAGCGCAATCCCGCGCTACGCTCGACGACGCCCGCGTCTGGACGTCCAATTACGTACGTAGACGAGCGGAACAAATCCAATAACCGAGCGCCGAGTGTCGATCGTTGTAACTGTCTTCGACTTTGTCTGGCCGCGCGTGCGCACTGTTACGCCGTTCCTGGTCATTCACCGACTTTCGGCTGCTGCTGCTGCTGCGGCAGTGGTTGCGATGACGTCACGGCGGCGATGAACGCAGCGCGCATGCGCAGTCGCAAGCACGTGCCGGTAACGGCGTAACGCAGCCGGGACGTGTCGGTCTGGTGTCGAGATATGAGACGACGTGGGAGGACGATGAAATAAAATGGCGTAACATCGCACAGACTATATTTTCTTCAGAGACAGCTGCATAGACTGGATGTTGTATTCATGGCCTATCCGACCGATCGAGCATGGTATGAAGGGGAGGGGGCTGGGTGGTACTGAAACCGAGCATAACGTTCATATAGCGACATTAAACCAAACATAAACAGTTATTTTGAAAACAAGAAAAAAGTACCCAAGTCACCCCGTTATACAGTTTATTTATTACTGGCGGGCCAGTAATAAATACACACAGTGTAGGCGGGCCAAACTAGTAACGGTCGCCGGCGTCTGTCGTCGTCTGTCGTCGTTGTCGTCGCCTGTAACAATGCCGGCGGTCGGGCCGGCCGTCCGCCGGGTGCGTGGGCGGTCAAGCGGCCAACACTGCACGGCGGGCCAGTACGGTTACGTCCAGTTAGGGCGACACCTTGTTTTTTTAAGGGCAAGATTGAAGGTAGCAACAGGGGTGCGTGCTATTGTCCCTGGGCGACCTAGGCACGCCAGTGCTCAGAGGTTTCCAGTCATATAACCGTGGCGAACACTTGAATGGGCTCACACTCACAGATGCCTGATACATACGTCGTTCGTTAGTGCTAATTGCCTTGTACATATCTGACGATATGAAGTTGTTGATAGATTGGCCCATGATGGGTGGGTTGTTACTTTTTGTACAGCGTGGATGACACCCTGCCCGTCACACGTGATGTCTTCGTGGCTGTACTTGTCTACTAAGCATTAGCGGTGTCACGATAATGCGCTATATAAATTCACTTTTACTTACTTATTTACTAAGCAATTAAAGACGGCGTTTATCGGTAAAATCACTGAAGGCTGTAAACGCCACTAAACACTCACTGTAAGTAAGTAAGTAAGTAAGTAAATTAGTAACTAAACCCTCACTGCAGAGAAAACGTCCACCTATATGCACTAGCATGCGGCCGCCAACTTCAAAGCCATTGCCTGCAACGATAAGACGTGATGATCTATTTCATGTGGCTGAAAATCTGGCAGGTATCCAGCGTCATCTACCGCACGTAAGTTACGTAACCATGGCAGAAAAGTTACGAAAAAAGAACTAAAAGCAAAAGCCGTTGAGCACAGCAGATCTGGTGCTAGTCCAAGTCCGTGAAGACAATCCACAGCGAAGAAGGTGGACGGACTTGTGGAACAGTTTGGTTAACACAAAAGAGTGAAAGAGAGAAAGTAACAATACAAAATAGATTCTGGTCCCCGCTTTGTCAGACATTCCGAGCGAGTGCAGCCAGCTCAACGGCGCGCCGCCCGTCGACACCTACCTAATCGTCTGGTAATTGGCACCAGCCACCGGCGTGCCGCGGCAGGTGCCCGCTAACAGTGTGCCGTGAAACTTGCGACAACAACACCTCGTCGACCGGCGACTAATACGTCGGTCTTTGGCCGGCGAACTTTCCCTGTCTTGCGCTCGACCTTTTGTGGACGGGTGACCACTTACGTGGGTAAACCGTCCGCTATAGGTCAACCAACCAGGCCAACTTAGCCTTTCATCCCTTCGAGGTCGATAGATGAGTAGTAAGCTGCAATTGGATGTCTCTTACCTCAGTTAGAGGTGGCGCCATCTGTTGAACGCTTACGAAGGAAAGGCAGGCACGGTGTATTTGCAGGTAAAACTGTGTGACTGTGATCCATGCCTGAGCGCGTTTAGATATACATAGTATATAAAAGGCGCTACATAAATACTCTTCCTTTTTTTTCGTGTTTTAGAAAGTTCTTAAAAGAGCAGTGGCGAAGGCATAGTAATGGAACTTTGGACAACGCAACTATTTTTCAGCTCTGGGTTGGATGGATGGATGGATGGAAAGTTTTTAGCCGAGAACGTATTTCTTTAATCACAAATAGTTTTAATGACTTTGCTTTCATCATCCAATTCAGACATAAAGACTACTTAAATTCTTGGCTCTATTTGTTATGTTTCTCTTTTACGACTGGCCAATTTTGCACGTATGTATTTTCAGTGCCATCAAAGAATATTTAATCTCCATTTTTGTAGTCAACAGACTTTGATAAAAACTCATTAAAATGATTCTTTCCTATCCGATTTTGTGGCAAAGCAGACAATCACATGTCATTGTTGTCATTCAAGGCAACTTTTGAAACTTTCAGTTTTACCCGTTTAAGTTCGCCATTTTTAAATTATAAAAAACAATAGCTGGCTTCAGTTTCTCATCTTTGTAAAAGCCGCTGCTTTAAAACAGCAAATATCAAAATTTTGTCCGAAATTCAACGCACAGAAACTAGCCATCGCATTTATTTCAGTCAGCGGCCTGTCATAAATGTAAAATCTATCGCCCGTTATATTTATGGTCGTTATGCCTAAGGACAACACTGTTTAGTTACGGTTAGGGTTATTTGGCGGATCGTGATTTAAACGTCACGACTGGTCAAACTGAAAGTGTCAAAATTTGCTTTGGATGACAACTATGACATCCGATTGTCTGCATATGACAGCCGCCATTATATGACCACGGAACGACTGAAAACGCAGGAATGGATAATGACGGACAAAGTGTTATGTAATTCTTCCTTGAGTGACACGTTGGAAATACAGACCTATTCTAATTCAGCTCTTTCTAAGTTTCTATAAAGTCCTACATACGATAAACAGTTCAATAAGGCATCAAGTAATAACGAACAAAATTTCCTTAATTAGTAAATAAGCAGAACACAAACGATGATGATGATGATGATGAATTAGATAATGATGATAATGATAATAATGAATTTTTGGGCATTTTCGACATCTTTTTAAAATAACCCCGACACAACTTGCAACTTTTTTGATGTGTCCATTCGGTGGATGACAGCACACTAATGCAAATGTTTGATCCATTCTGCTTATCCTTGTTTCTCAAAGGGTCGGCAAAATTCAGTCCTAATCGCTGTACTTAAGATTAGTGCCAGTAGCATCTCCTTTAATTCTTGGCTACAATGCTACGGCATCGTCTAATACTCAGATAGATTACATCATGTCCTAGCTGATGGATAACAAACCACTCTTAGAACGCGCGTGGTCAGGGTCAAATGACACATTTTCAATTTTGTACGCCCGCAATCATATTTCCGGAACTGCTGAAGCGAGAGTCGCCAAATTTTGTATGCAGGAAGAATATATTAAGTGCTAGCACTTAATATGGGCCATATTAAGTGTCATCCCTGCATGAGATGACAAAGTACCCCCTAATGGGCGTGGCTGGGTCACGTGACCCTTCATTTTTTTTAAATTTTCACCCCAATCAGTAATCACATATTTGGAATCGGTGAAGCTAGGCACTTCAAATTGTCTGTGCTGATAGATACAGAGGAGTACGCGTGCAAGCATGATATACTACTCTCGAAAGGCATGTGTTCAGAGTCATGTGATTTCTTTGAATTTTGGGCAATAAGTGATAATGTCTCGTTAACGGTGCAAGACAGAGGCATGGTTACAATGGAAGACTAATAGGAAATCGTAATAATTGTGGCCGATTGAATGGCAGCGCCATTGCTAATGCCCTTCAATGACCTCAAAGGTCACATTTGCTGTTTGAAACCTTTCTGTTTGATACCTCGTGAAACATGGCACGAATTTGCTAACATGGCGCGTCGCGCGGTCCCTCTGCGGTAGCTGATCGCCGTGTTCAAAACACCGCACATCCTTGAAATCCGTCACTAGACATCGCTACGGCGCGCAAATGGTCGCGAAATTGGTCAGAATTGAAGAAAATTGCGTTAAAGATGTTGCGCTGACGTTTTCGGCTGTTTAGAAATTAGAGAACAGATGAATGTATTATAGGCCTACACTTCCACCACAGCACATTCGTCGGCTGCTATAGCGGCGTGAAGAGAGGCTATCAAACAGGATTCTCATCATGGAAGTCCGGGCTTGTCGCGACGGTAATAAAAGACACGGCAAACGATCTTGTCTGGAAGTCGACAACTATACCGCGTATAATTACAGCCATTTGGCGTCCGCTGAATGTATAAAGGCGACGACTGCATTTCTATTATTATCGTGCGTCAACACTGCAGCACAGCACTGCCGAGCGCAATACTGCTATACGTGTATCCATCTGTCGGTTCGTCACACGTTAATATTGCAGTCAAACGTCTGGACAACGTTAAGCAATTGATATCGCATAGTATCACGGCTTTTATGGTAGTACAAGCTGTCATGAAAGCCAATAGCCAAAGTAATGGGAAAGGCCAAATTTTGACCCTCTGTGGCTTCGAAACCCCTGAACGGATTTCGATGAAACTTGGAATATATCACTGCATCATGGGTACGACCACATGAGCAAATCCATGTGCCGCTGAGACAACGTGGGTGGTCTGGGCGAACACGTGGCATGTCACCTGTTGGTTTCTGCTAGGCCGTGTTGCGTGGTGGCTCAGCGGTAGGGCGTTGGACTTACGATTTACCGGTCGGGTGGCAGGTAACACTGTGTGATCCCATATGGCATGTGAGTTTCACGTAGCAGTGAAGAGCTAAGTTGATGCTAAACTGCTATACACTGTTTACTTTACTTACTTACTTATACCTTTTTACTTTATTGCTTTATTCTTCGGCTCGCGACGATCCCGCACCAGTGGACCGATTTTGACGATCTATACGTCATACGACGTGTTTCCATGCAAGGATGTGCCTTTTGGGATCGCGTTAATACTGTACCGAAATTTGGGGTCAGATCACGCAAAAAACATATTTTGGGACGTGAATAGGCATTTTCAAGCCTAAGGCGCAAAATATTAAAACATGCATATTATCGAAACTACTGCACCGATTCTAACCAAATTTTGCACAGTGACAAAGACCAACAAATACTCTTTGTGACTGATGGTCCAAACACGAGTAAAACATATCCAAGACGGTGGACGACCGCCATCATGAAAAATTGAAAAATGGCCATATCTCGATCGGCTACGGTTTGATTCATCGGCACGAAAATTTGGCACGGTGGTGCAGATAGATTGACCCTCCGAACCGCACCGACAGTTAAAATTACGAACTTCCAAGAATCCCAGATAGTGGACGGTCGCCATAGGTTCGACCTATTCCCACGACATTAGTATGATGATACAACATTGATCGTATTAACCCTATTGACCGTTAAAGTTTCGAATTTTTAGAAATCCAAGATGGCGGACGACCGTCATATTGGATGCCGTTAAATCGAGATAACTCAGCAACGGTTGGACCGATCCCGGGAAACATGGCATGATGACGACATTGGCCCAGTGAACTTCACGCTTACTATTTTACGTAAAAAATACCGCAAAAATATAATAACAAGAACTGGCTTCAGTTTCTCATCTGCTTTAAAACAGTAAATATCAAAACTTTAGTAGCAAATTCTAAGCACAGAAACTACCTTTTACATCTATGACAGGCCGTTGACTTAAATAAATGTTTTTTGGTCCGATAAATAACGCACGATGTCGCCGATTTCCCGACGGAAACATTTTGTCAGTGTCAACGTCAATCAATGCCAATCGTGGATTTATAGCGCATAAACGCAAAGCCTCTAATTTTACGACATTTCGACACAACAACGTCGATCGGTGAAGCGGTGAAAACTTTCGAAACAGAATTTTGAAAAATTTACCATAAGAGGTCTTTTTTAAGAAAACGCAAAAATTGCTCACAAAATTTCCAGGCCTTGCGACTTCAGGCCGTCATAACTCAGCAATGATTACAGATCGCCGGAAATTCACTTTCAAATAGTCTCTCTACGGATGTCTAGTTTCCATTTTTACCGTTAGAATCACTTAGAAGTCTTTCCTCTGGACTGTATGCTGCGCACCAGAAAAATACTTACCGGTACCCACATTTTCGGCAACGTTCGATGTCCAGTATTGCGTATTAAAACTAATGGTACGCTGCAGTGCTGACGCGGCCTAGCGAGCGATATATTGAAGAAAAAGCAGATTAAATTGAAAAACTGAAAATAAGTAACATGACTGATGACGCTGGCATCACTCAGTCGCAGCACGTGCATCAGGTATTGTTGAATGCAGGAACTAAACGGGTTGTGCGTCAGTAAATTAGTAAACAGTAGTGTCACTTGTCGAGTACGCAGATGGGAAACGCTCTCTTGGAGCCTATATTGCAGTGTGTCTCCAGATACACTGCAACCCGTCTAGGTGAATATCTGTGCACAGGCTGTTTACTTCCTGCATTCGACGAGGCGTAATGTCACGTGACTCAATAGTCGATGGTGATTGGCTGCCTGCGACTGAGTGACGTTAGCGTAATCTGCCTTGTTGTCAACCCGCGTCGGATGTCGCAGAAAATTTGAGGAGGTTTCTTGTACGGAGTGTAGAGCCTAGGGGAGTGACTTTGAATTGATTCCAACAGTAAAAATGGAAACTATAAATCCAATAGAGGGCTATTTTGGTGATGAATTTCCGGCGATATGTAATCATTGCAGAGTTAAACCGCCTGAAGTCGCAAGATGTAAAATTAAAAAAAACGTTTAAAGTGTTTTTGAAAGAAACGATCCCTTACGGTAAAGTTTTAAAATTCTGTTCCGAAAGTTTTCATCGCAACACCGGTCGACGTGTTGTGTTCAAATTTCGTGAAATTTGGCCGATGGGAAGTCGGTGAAATCGTGCGTTGCTTATTACCTGAAAAAATTCGCCTGGCTGTCCATCTGTCGCTACTGCACGGATCGCGCCCAAAATCCGACAATTTACTCAGAGTGCTCCAGATTTCCAGATTGAAGGATAACATGATAGGCTTTAATTTTCTCTCGTTCTGTCGTCATAACTGTACACACAATGAAAGATGCACGTGTGGTTGAATGTTCAGTCGAGTATGTACACTCTGTCTCAAAAAACGACACATGGCTTGCTATAACTTCGACGTACCTCAACCGACTTTGATAATCTATTTTTGTCAGGAATGTTACCGAGAGAGCAAACAATCAAATTATTGTGTTTTATTTTTCCACTTCACATAAGCAATGCTTCTGCACATGGCAAAACACAGAAATATGTTGCATTACTACTTGTCCAGAGTTCAACACGTCGCTGCTTGATTTCTTCAAATTTGACTTGCAACTCATATTCACGCTGCTGTAGACTCTCTATATCTTATCATCAATAAATTGAGTTCAGCTCTGGCCTCTTATGGCCAAGGCTCAGGAGAAATGAAGTTGAGAGTTTTGCGCAGCAGCTGTTGAACTGTGTTGCACGCACCATGCGCGGTTGCTGTCAGGCAAATAATGTTGTCATCGACAGCGTGTTTGGTAATTTGTTGATATAGTAAGATATCCCACCAATAGGGCCTACTGTCCCTTAACTTTTCACTTGAGGCTCGACAAAGAACAACTCCACTTTTGGCACAGCGACCGGCATCATGACAGGCTTGGTAAACGATGAGTGTGTGGTAACAGCTGGTAGCATGCTATGCTTCCGTCGTAGGTTTTGTTTGGTGCATACGGCTGATTCTTGTTCAGCTGAGACCGAAATAATGATAATACGAATGTGTGTAGCATTGGCAAAACAACATTCAGCGTTTAAGTAAAAAGACGCAATTTTCGGCTGTTTCTCCCGGTCGTGCAGAATTAGGCCTACTAGCACGTGAGGTAGGAAAATACAGTACCATTTGACTGCTTAGCCTACTTTCTTAGCAACATTTCTGCCAAAAATTATTAAAACGAGCGATTTTGGCTCGATTTGGGCCGTCAGCTTGCCCGTCTTCCCAGCCCTTCCGTCTGCCCAGCCTTGCTTGTACCCGCGCGCCTCGTAAGCCACGCCCCGCCGCCGCCCGAGCCACAGCTCGCCGCTTTGCCTGTGCCTGCCGTGCTCGACCGTCCGTCCATCCAAGCCACGCCCGTGGCCACGCATCGTGACAGTCCTCCTTTAATATATTGGTCGTTTGATGTTCGTTGAAGTTATAGCAAGCCAAAGCAAGCAGTGTCGTTTTTTGAGAGACACTGTAGTTATGCCGCGAGTTACTTCGTTCTGACATCTGTCCTTGTATGAACACGGGACGACTGAAAACGCAGGACTGGACAATAACGGACAAAGTGTTATGTAATTATTCCTTGAATAACACGTTCGAAATACAGACCTATTCTAATTCAGCTCTTTCTATCAAGTCCTGCATCCGATAAACAGCTCAATAATGCATCAAGTAATAACGAACAAAATGTCCTTAATTAGTAAACAAGCAGAAAAGATGCCAATACGCATACTGTATCGACAAATACATGTACATGTACACAAAGTGCATAGTCATAAACTATATAAACTATAAAGACAACGCCACTGCACCGCAAAGACATATACATCGTGCAAAAAAGGCCTTGAGTCTATGATACAGACGGTGATTGATTGATCAACACGGCAAACGGCGTGACCATATAGGCTATTGTACGATTAAACAACTTTGACTAAAGATAGAAGGATAACATGATACGCTTTGGTGAATAAATATTGTAATTAGGTAACGTAAGTTTGCAAATTGCTTCCATTCTGCGTATTGTGGCGCGGTGGCGCAACTGGTAGAGCGTTGGTCTTGCGATCAGCAGGTTGATCGCAAGACCAAATCCTACTCGGGGCAAAAGCTGCGTAACAACCTTGGGCAAGTTGTTCACGTGCACCTATGTGCCTTTGCATCAAGCAGTGCAACTTGATACCGGTCAAGGGGCAGTGATGTTCTGCGGCTGGGAAGGTAACTACAGGATTGGTGAAAAGTAATGGCAGTCTACCGCCGGTTGGATGACTTATAGTCACCTGCGGGCTGACTGCCTATACACCGGGATCAGCTCCGGGCCCAACGCTCGGTAACGAAAATGGGAAGCCTTTACCTTTTTTATTCTGCGTATTGTAGGCCTACCTCTCGTTGAATCAATAACATAAATTACATTAATCATGGTGAGAAATAACCATAGTGTCACATAACAATGTCACGCATGCCACTGCAGTCATTTCCCGGTGCATTATTTTCCGTTCCCGCGTTGTCCAGTCCTGCGTTTTCAGCGCCCTGACCACGCCGGGCGACATGCCACGTGGAGACGGAAGGCTACTTGGGCAGTGTTGGCCTGCGTGGAGGGACGTCCCACGGGATTGGTCGCCGGCTGCAATTTGGTGAAAATATGTCGTTTGCATTCATGCGCTGCGCGACTGACGAGAGCGCGCGGACGCGGCGGTTATAAGCACCGCTAGATTGATTGGTTCCGATGTGGAGACTACGATAAAATGTCGCTACACGGTACGCTCACATGACGTCAGAAGTAGCAGAAGTTCTTGTTAATTTGATGACAGTTGCATCGGGAAAAAACATCCGACAATAACAAGCAAGCACCAATACGTGCACCACCAATTTTGCGTGACGTAATTCAGTATAGATTTGTGATAACGTGACAGAACTATAAAAGAGGCCAGCGCTCACAAGAGTGCAAACACCCACGCCAATTGGGTGGTTTGGGGTAGTTAAGGTCACTCAAGGTCACTGAAATATAGCACTAATCGATAGAGCACATACGAGTTCCTATTAGCGTTTCAATCTTGCACTGTTTCTGAGATATAGCGAGATATTGGTCGAAAATGCCGTTTGAACCTACCTCACCTCTATTTGCCTCCCACGTTGGGAGTGACCCCGTCGGAATTTCGCCTAGATTTTTGACACTAGAAAACTAGAGTTCCTCTAGAAAAGTAGAGTCCCTGCAAAATGGCTAAATGCAGGATCACGCAAACAACGCCATATACAACAGTATGGCGTTGTTTGCGTTTGTGACAGACAGACAGACGGACGGACGGACAGGCGGACGGACAGACAAACGACGAAAGCATATACCGCGCTAGCATAGCGTCGCGCGGTAAAAACTATTAAATAAGAACCTGCAGTTTTTAAATTTCACTTTATACGTATGTTGAGTTAACCCTTTCGCTGCCAGACCGAAAAATATAATACCACCGAGAACAGTGGAAAACAGCTAATACCGCAATCAACAAAATACGTGCTAAAC
>Ga0209780_1002383_pt1 | contig 13330 bp, 12 predicted proteins | sample WorMetexBAHAMAS2_FD_187384 | JGI IMG/M metagenome (GOLD analysis project Ga0209780, IMG submission 187384) | Marine gutless worms symbiont microbial communities from Max Planck institute for Marine Microbiology, Germany - Inanidrilus exumae... | ecosystem: Host-associated > Annelida > Digestive... | reverse complement strand
AACAAGCGCGTGAGCGATTTTTTGTCTGAATCAGAATTGACAGAATTTCAGAATTTTCAGAATGAATCTTTTTATTATCTTGCTTTTATTCTGTTAATTCTAAAATTCTGTCAATTCTGATTCAGACAATTATAAATAAAAAAAATAAAAAAATCAAAAAAAATAAAAAGGGTAAAAGAGATAAATTATCATAGTTTCGGGAAATCGTACCTCATTCCCGAAACAACAAAAAGTTTTCGCATATCTCTGGCTGGACGGGGTTTGCAACCCCTAAGTAACGTTAAATCCCACTATTTTATTGCTGGACGGGGTTTGCAACCCCGTCCGTAACGTTTTAGATCGCGGAAATAGTGGGATTTAACGTTACTTAGGGGTTGCAAACCCCGTCCAGCCAGAATTAATTAATTGCCCAAGAAAAATCATCAGGTAGAACATTAAATAAATTTTCAGCAATTTCAAAAATCTCTTTTGGATTATACGCTCTACCAAATTTGGGAGTCCAGTATCGCCCATGTGCCAGCCAATGGCGTAAATTTAAAGCACCTATGAAATCGCCAATCGCCGGTTTACAGTTTGGATGTAACTGTTTCCATATTCTCAATAAATCGTCATCCAAAGCCGCTCGGGTTCCTTTTTGTTTATATAGGAGCCGAAATTCTCTACTGACTATATCCTTTTTCTTCTCATATACCCGCGTAAAATAGTCAATACGAAGCGATGCTTCCGCAGAGGCAATCAAATTTAAACTGACTAATCTATCCAGCTCATCTTTATGCCAAGCAAACTCCTCAATAATTTCATCTTTTGCCATACCAAAAAAATCAGGTAAACTGGCACCGGAGGTGACGGCATTAATCACCTCGGTTTGATAATCATCTAGGGCTTTATCCGTTCTTTGATACCATTGCCAAACTTTTGAAAGACTGAGTTCCTGAGATGAAAAAGAAACTTTAGTCATTCTTGCATAACCCATTTTAAGGCATCAGTAAAAGACTCTTCTGTCAAAGGCCAAGATTTATTCCGTTCGGTTCGGACTGCAATTTGCCAGTCATATTGAGTTTTTTTATCTAATAACAATAACCAAACAGTCCCGGTTTCACCAATGAGATCAACTCGTCCGGCAGAACCCATAATAATCATACCCTTGGGTTTTAACAGTACACGCTCAAATCCGGTTTGAATAATCATATTTTTAACTGAATAGGAGCCAATATAATCTTCTGATAACATGGCTTTTTCATAAATGACTTCTATCAGTTGTTCTTCAACTGAAGGTGCTAACCAGTTATTGATATTATTATAAAGTTTTTCAATTGAAGCTAACCAGATTTGTTTTTTAGTTTCCCAATCAATGTGTTTACCTTTTGATTCAAAATGGGCTTTTTTATGAAGAAAAAAATCTTTTAAAGAGGAAGGATTTTTAGATGTGATTAATTCGGTTTGCACAATTACTCTCCTTAAAATTATATCTATATTATACTGAATAATATAAATAATTATAGTAGTTTATCATAGTATAGTGGGCTGTAACTTCACCCACCATACCAATGCTAATTTATTTAAGACTTAAACCTTTATCAACTTACTTCGGCTGAGCACCAATCACCTCAAAGCTCATTGTCTCATAGAAGGGTTAAATAATATCACAAAGTTCCCTACGGGAGGAAGATCCCTACGGGACGCCTCGTTCCCGATACAACAGGCGCGTGAGCGATTTTTTGTCTGAATCAGAATTTACAGAATTTAAGAATTTTCAGAATGAATCTTTTTATTATCTGGCTTTTATTCTGTTAATTCTAAAATTACTTCGTTACTTCGTTTCTGTAAATTCTGATTCAGACAATTATAAATAAAAAAAATAAAAAATCAAAAAAAATAACAAATATTTTTGATATGGTAAGGAGAAGTTGTATGAAGAAACGTGAACTCGGAATTACCGCAATCGGTTTTGTCGTGGGAATTTTATTGTTCAGCGATACGGCATATGCCCTGTTGCTTAGCCACAATTACTTGGCCCGGTCTTTTGGTGGCAGCAATATATTATATGAAGAAAGGTCAAGGGAGGTCGCACGAAAAAAAGCCCCTTTTGCTGTTGAGTTCGTGATTCAGAGAGAGCCGCCGAGGATGGTGTCCCGATGTTCGGGCTCCTGGTTAGGGACGGAGGGCGGCATGATCTATATTCTAACGGCATCCCATTGCGTTATAAAAGCGGACGACCCATACGAGTTTTCTACTAAAGATGTAACTATATTAAGTGTTACGGATGTCTATGGCAATATGTTTGCTAATGGAAATGGTGTGGCGCATTTTCCACCAACGCGAGTCGGGGTGACAAAGACTAACGGTAACGATCTTGCCCTTCTTGAAATCAATGGAAATGGAGCACCTAGGAACGCAGCAGGAAACACGATTACCAGTCCCACGTTATACGACGGAAAAAGTGAGGTATTTAGACATTTTGATAAACGCACAGCTAGGACTGTCTTCCTAGTTGGTGCTTCCGGGTTGTATGAAACGGTTGGCGGTCACAATGAAACGGCGATAGCGAGGGGGTACCACCGGATATATGCTGATAGAACGTATATTGCTAGCGTAGGAAAAAGCGGCGACGAGCTGCGTCTCCCATTTGACCCTACTGGCTCGGATCCCAATGCTGTATCGCGCTCGACGCCTGGGGATGGTGGCGGACCTGTCATCGGGCATATTGATCGTGCTAATTATTTTATTGTCGGGGTTATATCTAGGCATAATCCCATTAAAAAAACCACTAATGGTGTACATGAACAAATAACCGCTGCTGTCAGAGTTTCTAAAAATATTGACTGGATTCGGAGCGTATACGATAACGTCGACGTTTATCATGACCCACGCAATCCAAGACACCGAGAATTACGAAGTGCTGTTGAACTATTGGATGGACCGTCAACCCAGTATAATTGGTGGTACGATGGGGGGATCGGCGCATATTGGAGTTACGACGAAAACGGCGATATTCAATGTGCTAGTAACAATGGTAAAGACTGTTTATGGGGAGACCAAAATTTAACCAATGCGTTAAATAGCACTAACCCACTCTCTTGTCGAGGTGGATACGATAACCAGATTCATGATGGAATACAGTGGTGTAAATTTCTAGCAAAAAAATATGGTGATAGATACGGAACAAAGTGGAAAACTGGAAAGAGGGTGGTTCCAGGAGGTTATCCATTTACCCTGGTGGATATTTATTGGAGCCTAGCACCGGATGGTAATGTTCAATGCGCTGCTAAAGATGGTTCATGTTTCTCGCTTAGCTTTGAAGATGCATACCATGCTGAATCATTTCAAAAATGCGGCGATGGAGATTATACTAGAAACCTGAGTTGGTGTCATCGTTTTAGAACAAAAAAAGCTATAAATCACTTCAAATGGGAAAGAGATATAGGTTTAGCAAATAGTGGATTTAGAGACATATATTGGAGTTATAGTGCAAACGGCGACATACAATGCCCTAGTGACGACGCTGTAAATTGTTTGCACACTAATGACGTGGATGTAGCAAGGGCCGCTCCACACACTGTGGTGTGTTCTGACTATAACACGGAAGGAACTTTTTGTAACGCAATTGCAGGGAAGCATGGAGACGGCCAAGGGAGAATTTGGCGTCGCACCGATGGCGTTCCCTTGTATTGGAGCCTGGACACCAACGGCGATGTTCAATGTGCGAGCGATGATGGTAGAAACTGTCAATGGTGGGCACCGGACCTGAATAATGCAATGAATTGTGCGAACCCGCTCTCCTGTGGGGACGAGCATACACAAGAATACGGGCATGATGGCTACTCCGAAAAAGGTAGCTGGTGTAATTCTCTCAGGGAACACCGAAGGCTGGTATCGGACGGCGGCTAAAATTAGCTAGTTATGTTTCGGGAATGGGCTCCGCGATTTCCCGAAACCGTTGTGGCGAGTGGGTTTCGGGAAATCGTTACCTCATTCCCGAAACAACAATAATATTCGTTGTCCAGCATTCGGTGTACTACTCGTTGTCCAGCATCCGGTGTACTACTCTAGTTATGTTTCGGGAATGAGCTCCGCGATTTCCCGAAACCGTTGTGGCGAGTGGGTTTCGGGAAATCGTTACCTCATTCCCGAAACAACCAACCAACAACTAATAATGGCATTGACTCCTAAATACGCCTCCCAATTTGAGAAATCGGTATTGCCACCGCCGCACCAGAAAACTGTTTTTTACCCCACGCATGCCCATACACCACCTCATAAGTCGCCGGCAACAAGCCCTCTGCTGAACGATATTCTTCATAAGCCGCCAACATCGCCTGGAATTTACCCTTCCCAGTCAAACTACGTGAACGCCCCGCCGTCAAATTGTGCGCCCCGATATACTTTAATTCCCTCATCAACTGTTTAGCATCGCTATAAGTGAACTGAAACCTATCCACATCCATCACCGGATTACTCAATCCAACCTGTAACAAAGCATCCCCATAATCGTGCATATCCAAAAAACGATTCACATGACTCGCACTATCCACACTTGCCCAACTCTCACGTAATTCCTTTAAAGTATCTGGACCAAAACTCGAAAAAAACAACGCACCTTCAGGTTTTAACACCCGTGCAAATTCCGCAAAAACAACCTGAATATCATTACACCACTGCAACATCAAATTAGAAACCAACAAATCGACGCTATCATCAGCAAAAGGCAATTGAGCCGCATCGGCGCAAACAAAATGTTGTTTAGAAAACCACCTTGGCGCATGCAAATGCCCCACTTTCACCATTTCTAATGCAATATCAACGCTATACACATGAGCATGTTTATACTGTCTACTCAAAGCACGGCTCAAACGACCCACTCCCGCACCCACATCCAAAATCTGATGCGGCACCAATTTCAACCACTGCAAACGCTCAAGCAAATCCTCTCCAACCATTTTTTGCAAGCGAGCCCGCTGCTCATAAATAGCAGCGACGCGATCAAAGGATTGAGAAACTTGACGTTTATCCAAATATTCAGGGGGCAATGAATTCATTCAAAAAACCTTGTAATAACTCTATAAAAACTTGAGGATGAGACAAAAACGGAACATGCGCCGCCCGTTTAATGCAAACGATTTGCAAATTTGGCCACCACCGTTGACAATCCTTTCCCATAGCCGCTGGAACAAGAGTATCGCGTTCCCCCAAACACAATAAAGCGGGACAAGGAATCAACGATAAATCAGAACGTAAATCCGTATTTTGCAATAAATGCAAGCCACCTTGCAGAGCCTCTGCTTGGGGACTAGGAGTTTTTTCTAAAACAGCCTTAAGAGCGCGGAGTTGCGGACGGGCATCCTCTCCCCCTTTAACTTGCAACGCCAAAAAACGCTGCAAAGTGCCCAAAGTATCGCCTTGTAGCTGATGAGCAAACGACTGTAAAACAGCAGGTGTCATAGCGTATGGCCAATCTTCGGCAGTGACAAAACGGGGCGAAGAACTGACCAATACCAAAGCACGCACCGAATGCCATCGAGCCATAGCCATCGCCAACAAGCCCCCCATTGACCAGCCTACCCATACCGCCTCTTGAGGTAGAGCAACAGCTAACTTTTCCATGAGAATGGGCAAACTATATTCACACATTGCACTACGCCCATGTCCGGGTAAATCCACTTGATAAACACGCCAATCTTGAGCCAGTTGATCGGCAATGTCATTCCAAATTTCGCCGTTAAAGCCAAAACCATGTAATAATATTAAAGGCTTACCTTCGCCTTGTTGTTTCACAAATAAATTCATTTATTCTCTTGCGGTATGAAAAATCCTATTTCTCAAAGAAATAGGATTTTTTTAGTTAAATTCATTTATTCTCTTGCGGTATGAAAAATCCTATTTCTCAAAGAAATAGGATTTTTTTAGTTATGTTTCGGGAAATCGCGGAGCTCATTCCCGAAACAACTAAAGAAATAGGATTTTTTTAGCCTTTCACTTAATTAACAAAATACGACTGCTAGCCCGCTCCTCTCGAAACATATTACGGACACAAACAGCAAAATGCTCCTGACCATCAATCTGAGAAATGACAAGCAACGGTATCCGCAACACATCCTCACCTTCAAAATCTAGGCTAAACAACTTAACCTTAGTACCACCCCGAATCCAAGACAAACAGGGTGGTAAAGCGACGTGAACTATATCACCTGTTTGATAACCCTTTGGCAGCGATATGACTAATTCGATGCAATCGCCCGCCCTCACATGCCGGATTTCACTATTATCAGCATTTACAAAACGAATACCGATTGGGAAACTATCAACAAAACGCGTCCAATCCTCTTCATGGAGGCGTGTCACCTCGACAGCCGCAACGCCGCTTAACACCTCAATGGACTCAATCGGAACATTCAACAGCGCCGCATCTCCCGCCGTCATCTCTTCACCGTTGACGCATAAGCGGGCTTCACCCGTAACAAGACCTGATTTTTTCAATTCACTCAACAAAGCGATAGCGGCAACGGAATCTTCCGTTGAATAAAGCATACCCTGCTCATTCAACTGACGTGTCACCTGATTCGCCAACTTTATCCCGTCTTTGAGATCCCCCATCGCAATCAAACTAGCAGCAGCGTAAGCCAATGTTTGGCGATCAGCAACTGCGTGTCGAGGAGCCTTTAAACTGGGTTCTGAACCGGAAAAATCTATTAAATTTTCAATCAACTGACGCCCTACCGCGTGGGTATCTTTCCAAAGCGCGGTAAGCGTGTAAATATCCTCAATGTTCCGGACTTCCCTGGGGATGCGCTGCATCTTATGGGCTTGGGCAGCATTATCAGCCATCGAAACGCCTTCACGCATAGCTTTACGCAAATTATTAGACAAATCTGGAATGGCATCTAATTGTTCCAATTTCCAAAGATAACGTACCGTCAGTTCGCTATAATACTCATTGATATCAATATCATTAGGATACATGGCAAAACCCTGATCGGGACGTATCATTGTTCGTTCACGGGCAATGCCTGCCAATATAATTTCTTCAGCGGCGTTACGCTGCCCTTCATTTTTCGCTGTGACATACATAAATGTTGCGGCTAAAATTTTAGCCGCTGTTTGTTCACAGCACAAATGAGTATAACTGGCAGTCGCCGTCAGCAAACTATCCGAGGAAATATCAATATTTGGAAGTACACGCAGACTTAATGCGTCAGCGCGCTTGATGGAATCAGCATAAAATAGCAAGCCCAATTCTTTAGCATAGGATTTAAATTTGCTTGGCTCGTCGACAGCAAGCTCAATAGAATCCGTTTCACCCGTCAAACTATCTTCAAGTTGAGCAGTATAAATACCTGATTTAACAAAAAATTTAAATTTAATAGGCGTATTTATGCTGAGAGCATCAATGGATTTTCCATTGCGTAGCGCAACTGTTTTGCCATTCTGTGTCAAAGTAATTTTAGCCTTGCCGGAAGTGGTGATGGCACGAAGACGACCAGTCACTTTATCCTTAGGGTGGACAATCGGCGGCACTTCTAAGTCTACCCGCACCGGCTTATCAACAATAACTGTGGTTTTATTTTGCGTCCAATCACCCTCAACCATCGCGAAGCTTTCAACAATGAAGCTACCCAAAGAATCGCCCAATGGAATAACAACATCATTCATCTCAGTGACATAGACAATATCAAAGAATAATACTTTTGGAAATTCAGTGCGTGGCGAATCGTTTTCAAATGAAGTTTTGCTATGAACCTCTGGTTTTTTTTTATGCTCTAAAAAATAATCATCATCCAGCAACGTTAATTCTTCCTCTAGAGACAAATTATCCGCCACAACCGTTTCACTCCCGGAGCGCCCCTCCCCTAACGGAAAATCCTCGACAGCGTTTTCCTCATCGCTTAACAAAAAATCATCCTCCAGTTCCAGCAAATCCAACTCATCCTCGAAGGATAAGAGTTCTTCCTTATAGCGAGGAAATCGGATTTCTTCAAATTGGCTCAAGGCTGAAAATGCGCGCGCACCCATACCCTCAGTCGCCATATCAATAGCACGCTTTGCGGCAGCTCCTAAACTCACCGCTGGCTTCTTATCACTGGCTGTCATGCGCTCATCGCTGACACGCAATAAAACCGGAATTTTTTTATCCTCCAAGCCCTCACATCTCAAGCGCACGATTAATTCGGAGCGTGGTAAAATAACTTCGGGTGCATCGACGGATAACAAAAATGGGCTTGGTTTAACGAATGTGGTATAAGCCTCAAAAGCTTGCCCATTCACGAAGCCACCGACAAAAACCATACAAAAAGAACTATCTGTCATCACCGTGATATTATTACCAACGGTCACATTCCCCACTTCCTGTACGCTATAATTGCCAGTGGTTAAATCTAAAATCACCAAAACCATAGATTCTATATTGGTATTTACTTGGATCAAACGATGGTTGGTGATGATTGTTTCTACGGTTAGGGGCGTATCAATTAAATCCCCTTCGCTTAAATACCCCCCCCGCAGCGGCAGTGCGTTGGCTTCAGGCATCATTGAAAATAACAATTCCTTACCCAATTCGCTGACAACAGTTACTTCTCGCTCAACCGCCCGACTACTAGGGATTGCCACTTCCGCCACCCGCTCTGTATCCTTTGCCGCCATTAAGCGCAAGCTGAATGGCCCTTCCCCCTGTATATTGATACCCGCTGCAAAGCGTCCTGGGGAGAGCGGTAACAGCCCAACATGCTCGATTTTCTTGCCTTTTTCCACCAGTGCCACGATCAATTCATTGTTAAACGGACTCTGGTAACTTTCCACTGCCACTTCAAACCAGAGCTGATCGATCTCCCGCTTTAGCTTATAGCTAATAAGTCGGGCGGAAAGGGGGGGCAGGCTGTATTCAGCAACGCGAAAGGAAACGGGCGTGCCGATACGGCGATCACCGATTGACAACTGCGCCGTGTAAACACCAGGCATAAGCATAGCAAGGGTTTCCATGCCAACACTCTCCGTGAGCTCAACTGGGCGATCACTAAAAAATTCGCCATTGCAGTCAATTGCTAAACGCAAATGCTTGGGTGGGGAGGGGAATGCTATGAAAAGGTGCACAGTGTCTTGCTCGGCGCGATAGAGATCACGATCAGTCACAACGCAGCCAATAGGTTCGACGCTGCGTGGCTCAGGTGTAATGGTCACACCATCCAGTTGTACCGGTTTATCGACTAAAGCTAACACCTTATTTTCAATTTTTTTTTCTATAATAAGCCGCAGGCGTCGACCCCTACCAGATGACCTGGCATCTTGCTTGACGAAAACGAAGTAGTGACCAATTTGCACATTGTCTTTTATTTGTAAGGCACGTTGATGATTGTTGACACTAATTTTAAATGGGTCTTTCATTTTTTTTTTTACTCCTCAGTCTGTCGCCCGTAATTGACTGACTGAGTAAAACTACAAGGATGTTATTTATATAGGCAAGATTAAACCAAACGATTATCTCACGCGCCTATATATTTGGGTTTATCCTTATTTACATAACACCCTTGTAGTTTTTCTGTGATAAGGTTAAATTGTTTAGGGATACACAAAAACGTGCAAAGCACTGCTTTGCACTCCATGACATCTAAAAATTTCTTTTCGTTCAAAGCCGCGCTTTGCACGGATATTGATATCTGATAACTGATATGCACGTTACCTTAGTCCATGTTCATGTTAAACATGAGTATGTTTACGACTTTATTGAGGCAAGCCGCCTCAACCATGAAGCTTCTATCAAGGAAAATGGGAATCGCCGCTTTGACATTTTACAGGATGCGAATGATCCCACTGAATTTGTCCTGTATGAAGCCTATGCAACACCCGAAGATGCCGCCGCCCATAAAAATAGCTTACACTATCTGATGTGGCGTGAAACGGTTGCCAAAATGATGGCAAAACCACGCGAAGGTATCAAATATAATGGTTTATTTCCAAAAGATTAAATGATGATACACAGGTTTAATATTGCCCGCTTACCCCATATTTTATTTGGAGAAGGGCGCGTGATGGATATTCCAACACAAGTCGCTGCCTTTGGCAAACGGGTATTAATTATCACAGGAGCGCAATCATTTCGCGCAACAGCGCACTGGCAAACGCTCCAACAAGGTTTGCGTGATCAAGCTGTCACCTGGGAAACTTTCACAGTACAAGGTGAGCCCTCACCCGATATGGTAGACGAGGCAGTCAGGGATTATCGTGGCATTGAAATCGTCTTAGGCATTGGCGGCGGCAGCGTATTAGATGCGGCTAAAGCCATTGCCGGCTTATTACCGCATGGCAACTCCGTCATGGACCACTTAGAAGGAGTGGGCAAAGGCATTGCCTATCAGGGACCATCCACCCCTTTTATTGCCGTGCCCACTACTGCCGGTACTGGTAGCGAAGCCACTAAAAACGCCGTACTTAGCCGGCAGGATACAGAGACTGGCTTTAAAAAATCCTTTCGCCATGACTGCCTTGTCCCCCAAGTTGCTATCGTTGATCCAAACTTATTAGCCTCTTGTCCGCCTGACTTATTGGCTGCCAATGGCATGGACGCCTTTACGCAATTATTAGAATCTTACCTCTCTACCAATGCCAACCCGTTGACGGATGCCTTGGCACTTTCTGGTATGACAGCTTTTCGTGACGGCTTTTTCGCTGGAGAACGCAGCCAATTAGCTTATGCCGCCCTACTTTCAGGCATCACGCTGGCTCAGACTGGCTTAGGCTCAGTACATGGGCTTGCCTCACCATTGGGCGCCTTTTTCCCCTGCCCGCATGGCGTGGTTTGTGGCACATTGCTTGCATAAGCCACTGATATCAATATCCTTGCCCTCCGCGAGCGAGATCCCAATAATATAGCTCTTACTAAATATGCAAATGTTGGCGCACTACTGTCGAATGAGGGCACAAGCTTGGTTGATAAGCTCAAAAATTGGACTGAGCGACTTGCACTACCGAAGTTGAGCGTGTATGGTATGCAGTCAAGCGATTTAGACAAAGTGGTTGCCAACTCTCGGGGCAGTAGCATGAAAACGAATCCGATTGTGTTGACGGATGCCGAATTACGTGAATTATTGTTGCGACGTTTATAAAAAAAAGTGCAAGCTGCGCCTTGCACTCCTTGATGACTTATGACCGAATTACAAAATTTAATTGAACGTGCCGAGGCTTTGTTGGCGCGTATAGAAAACCACTTTCCTGCCCCACCCTTACCCCCAGATTGGCAAAATATCCCTGCGTTTCGTTGGCGAAAACCTAATCATCAACCAGGCGTATTTCAAGCTATCTACCACCCCCACCGCATTCGCTTGCAAGATTTACAAGGCATAGATGAGCAAAAACAACAAATTGAGCGCAATACGCAGCAATTCTTGCAAAAAAAACCAGCCAATAATGTGCTATTATGGGGATCACGGGGAACAGGCAAATCATCTTTAATTAAAGCCTTACTCAATGAATATGCTGAACAAGGACTGCGCTTGGTTGAAGTTGAAAAGCATGATCTGATTGACTTACCTGATATTGTTGAAGCTTTTTACAACCGCCCGGAACGTTTTATTATTTTTTGCGATGACTTATCGTTTGAACAAGACGATGCTAGCTATAAAGCCTTAAAAAGCGTACTAGATGGTGCCATCAGTGCGCCGCCCGACAATGTCCTGATTTATGCAACCTCAAATCGGCGGCATTTGCTACCTGAATATATGCACGAAAATTCGGAAGCCCAGACGGTTGATGGTGAAATTCACCACGGAGAAGCGGTGGAGGAAAAAATTTCCCTATCGGAGCGTTTTGGCTTGTGGTTATCATTTTACCCTTTTACGCAAGATGAATATTTGGCGATTGTGTACTACTGGCTGCAACAATTAGGCGTGACAGATAGCGATGAAATACAACGCGCCGCATTACAATGGGCACTCAAGCGGGGATCACGGAGTGGGCGCGCAGCTTGGCAATTTGCACAAGATTGGGCGGGAGGTGTAAATTAAAAATCCTATTTCTTCAAGAAATAGGATTTTTTAGGAGCAGTAATGCCAGAAATCAAATCAAAAATTCATTTTGGAGATTGTTTGGAAATCTTAGCCACCTATCCAGACAACTTTTTTGATTTAATCATCACCTCGCCACCCTACGCCGACAGTCGGACAAACACTTATGGTGGGATTCAGCCTGATGACTATGTTGCTTGGTTTTTGCCAAGAGCGCAGCAAATGTTACGAGTATTAAAACCGACTGGCACATTTATTTTGAATATCAAAGAAAAAGTGGTCGATGGTGAAAGACATACTTATGTAATTGAATTAATTTTAGAATTACGCAAACAAGGCTGGTTATGGACGGAAGAATTTATTTGGCACAAAAAAAACTGTTTTCCCGGAAAATGGCCAAATCGTTTTAGAGACGCATGGGAACGTTGTTTGCAATTTAATAAAACTAAAAAATTTAACATGTATCAAGAAGCGGTGATGGTGCCGATGGGCGACTGGGCAAAAAATCGCCTTAAAAATTTAAGTGAGACGGATAAAACTCGTGATACTTCAAAAGTTGGCAGTGGATTTGGCAAAAATGTGTCAAACTGGTTGGAGCGAAAAATGGCTTATCCCACTAATGTCTTACATTTAGCTACAGAAACCAGCAATCGCCAACATAGTGCTGTTTTTCCTAAAGAATTGCCCGCTTGGTTTATTAAACTCTTTACCAAAGAATACGAGTGGGTGCTTGATCCTTTTTGTGGGGCGGGTACCACTTGCCAAACGGCACAAAGACTTTCTAGGCATTCGGTGGGAATAGAAATTAAACAAGAATATTACGAGCTATCTAAAGCCAATCTTAGTAGTCCCGTTAATTATCAATTATTTGAAGAACACAATCAATATGGGAAAAATAACGCCGAGTGAAATAATTGAGTATGTAGAGAAAAATATTGTCAAGTTTCACAGCAAACGACTGGAGAAACTTGAGACGCTACAACTGAATAGCGTCTTAAAAAAGAAAAATCCCTATTTATTCAAGGCGAAAAACATCAATACAGCGCAAGACTATGTTAAAAACATTTTAGATGCGTTTTTATCTTCACAAGAGGAAGGTATTTTTGGGTTATTTTTGGAAGAATTGGCTATTTTCATTTGCAGTAAAGTCTATAATGGTGTGCGTTCCTCTTTTGAGGGTATGGATTTGGATTTTGAAAAAGACAACGTCAAATATATCGTTTCCATAAAATCAGGCCCAAACTGGGGGTTTAAACAGTAGTTGACTTATCATATATTATCCTATAATATCCCATGCTATGGCTATGATAAAAATCGGAAAAGCAGCAAAGTTACTGGGAGTA
>Ga0209780_1002382_pt1 | contig 13331 bp, 9 predicted proteins | sample WorMetexBAHAMAS2_FD_187384 | JGI IMG/M metagenome (GOLD analysis project Ga0209780, IMG submission 187384) | Marine gutless worms symbiont microbial communities from Max Planck institute for Marine Microbiology, Germany - Inanidrilus exumae... | ecosystem: Host-associated > Annelida > Digestive... | reverse complement strand
ATGCAAACGTGGTTGGAGTAAAATGGAAGTGTCTATATCAATACATTATAAAAACAAAAACTGGCTTCAGTTTCTCTTCATTGTAAAAGCCGCCGATCTTAGACAGCAAATATCAAAATTTTATCCCCAAATTCAACGCACAGAAGCTAGCGATCACATTTATTTCAGTCAGCGGCCTTTCATAAATGTAAAAGCTATCGTCTGTGCTTATAATTTGCGGATAAAATTTTGATATTTGCTGTTTTAGAACGGCGGCTTTTACAATGTAGAGAAACTGAAGCCAGTTTTTGTTTTTATAATTTTTGCGGTTTTATTAGGTGAAATAGGTAAAGTAGGTAACGTAGCATATAATTCTACTTTTGCCTACTCCGTGTATGGCACTTTTGACAGGAACAGGCCTTCGCATTAATAGATATTGTTCTATGGCCGACTTTCGATTGTGAAGATGGCGGTCAACCTTTCAACCTTTCAACTTCCGGTCCCGTTCGGTGGCCCAATATGCGTCATTATGCCAAATTTCGCGAAGATCGGTCAAACCGTTCTGGAGATATGGCGGATTTTCGATTTTTCAAGATGGCGGCCGCCGCCATCTTGGATTTTGGAAATTTCAAATTTTTAACGGTTGGGACGCTCAAAAGGGTCGAACTGCTTCTACGTGCCAAATTTTGTCGAAATCGCTCAAACCGCGGCTGAGATATGGCGATTTTTCAATTTTCCAAGATGGCGGCCGTCTGCCATCTTGGATTTTCAAAAGTTGGAAATTTCAACTTCCGTTCCCGTTCGGAGGACCGATGTGCATCATTGTGCCAAATGTCGCGAAGATCGGTCAAACCGTTCCGGAGATATGGCCGATTTTCGATTTTTCAAGATGGCGGCCGTCTGCCATCTTGGATGTTTTACGCGTGTTGGGACCACCCACGAAGAGTATTTGGTGGTCTTTGTGACTGTGCAAAATTTGGTTGTAATCGGTGCAGTAATTTCGATAATATGCAAATTTTAATATTATGCACGTTAAGCTTGAATCATACTGCTCCCCATTTTGGGGGATTTTACCCCCAAAATGGGGAGCAGTATGAAGAAGACCCCAAAAGGCACATCCGTGGGCGGAAACACGTCGTATGACGTATAGATCGTCAAAATCGGTCCCCGTGTGCGGGCTCGTCATGAGGCGAAGAATAAAGCAAAAATTCAAAAAAGGTACACCTAAGAAACCACAACACGTGTTTTTTCACGTGTTCGCCCAGCCCCAGACCAGCCACGTTGTCGAAGCGCCACATGGAATTGCATGTGTGGGCATACCTGCGACACGGTTATATATTCCAAGTTTCATCAAAATCCGTTCAGGGGTTTCGGAGCCCCATGCATGGGGTCAAAATTTGGCCTTTCATATTACTTTGGCTAGTCGCTTTTACAACAGCTTGTACTACCGTACAAGCCGTGATTGAAATGTTGTTGTTTCTTCTTTAAGCGTCAGTTAGTATGTGACGTCACTCTGTAAATCACACACGGTAAGTAGTCTCTCGAAGTTGTGTTCTTAATTTTAAAGAATGTACATAGTACATAGTTCATAGTGAGTTCCACTTACAAATAAAATTTGACCAGCGGATTACATAGAAATAAAATAAAACGAACGGGATAAAACTACATAAAAATTCAATTTAAAAAATTTCAATTATAGGCCTGCTGAAAAAGAAAGGTTTTTAGTTTGCCTCTGAAAGTTTTGGTGTCAGTAAGTTCTTGCAGCGAGGACGGCAGACTGTTCCAGGCTCTGGGTCCAGCACTCGAGAACGAACGTTCACCAAACTTCAGTGGTGGTATTGGCCTGTGTGGATTAACGGTAGAGCGGGCTGACTGCCTGTACACCAGGATCAGCTCCTGGTCCAATGCTCGGTAACAAATATAGGAGAACTTTACCTTTTTTACAGTGATAGTACAAATACTTTGCTGTTCAGGTAACACCGCTATGAAGTCCAGCATCTTCTAGATATGTAAGCTGAATGCGCTAGTTACTAAGGGTATGGGGGCAGTAAAAGTCTGCTGGCAACCGGAGTTAAGAACTGGAAGATTTGCTGCAGTAAACACAGACTGACCAACAACGACCCGCTTGACAGCCATTTATCCACAATGATCTGCGTGAGCCATACCAGAAATAAACACATTCACTTACTCACTCCTTGAGTATAGCGCAATGTCTTTCATTAACTTTCTCCATTTAATATGGACCACAGCATCTTCCTTAGTTGGCTGATTGGGGTTTAATGTCGCATTAAACACAATACAGTTCATATCAGGCCTTAAGGTAGAACCATATTGTAAATATTATAGTTTGATGAGGATAAATTCTTGACGTGGGTTCGTTCTTTGCGGGCAGGGGTCCAGCCTACTCTGGACCCCAGCGCTGAGACCATATAGTGGTCCAGTGCGCTTGCCCAGGGAGAGGAAGGGAATTGGTAGGTGTGTGCGGTGTGTTGGCGAGTCTAGGGTGAAGGAGGGATTGAGTAGCAGTGAGCAGCTTGTCGGGTATTTCTATAGCGCGCCCCTTCTAGACGTGGCCTACTGTCTGGCTTAGCTCTGACTGGCACTGTGTATTACGCCAGCCAGCAGCCAGCCAAGTCTATTAGCTTCGACTCACGCCGGCGCGGCAGGCAAACTTGACACTGCTAGATCAACTTGCCTGCAACGGTCACAGTTTATAGAGGACACACCGTCGAACCCTCTTACCTGCCCGGGATTATCTCCCTGTTCATCATGTGCGTAGGAATTATTAGAAATAATTCTTTGGTAGACGGACGCGCCCGGGCCGAGTCGAACCCCGGCCACTGAGCGCGTCACGCTCTACTGCACATGGCGGCCGAGTGCGTTAACCACTCGGCCACGAGAGCAGGTCTTCTTGATGTGGGATCTAATGGTCTTTTTCTACAAGCTCACTTCGAATTTTCTTTAGCCTACCTCTAGATCTTACACCTCCCACTTCATAATCCAATCAGTCTTGTCTTTTCTTGAAACACGCCAATACCATCTAAACCTATTTCGCTGCACTACTGCAATTATGTCATGTATTCCTAGTCTACGTTAACTCGTTAAACGTGAACCTGTCTGCTAGTTAAACATCACACATCAACTGGATCATTCTCTATCTCAGTCCGCTGAAGTGCCAGCCCTTCTCTTTCTTCACTGGCCAACTCTCACTACAACTTCCCACAGAACTCCTGACTGTATAATGGCCGAGAAACAGTTAAATGACTGTCTTAGACAATGTGCAGGTTTAGTCACCACAGGCATCTACCATGTCCAGACCAAATGCAGTATACTTTTCAGGTAAAAAAGATAATGGCTATTACTTGCAAACTACTATTTCACTGCAAGGGACAGAATAAAATCTGATGATGGCAAAAATAACAATTAACGATGGTTATGATGACCTAATGATATTTGCTTGGCACACAGTCCACAAATACTGAATACAGTGAATATTGAATATACCAAAATGACTGAGTTCTCCATAGTGAAAACAACATTACAAGCAGCAAGTGCAGTGCATGTAGCAATGCTCTCACAGATGACAATGTTTGCTTACATTCAAATCATAACAAGCTTAACAGCTACACTTGTTAAATAATACATAAAAGGAAATCAAATTACAGACGCATGTCTAGGCGTTTACGTCACATGACTGCAAAGTCGAGCTTCACAAGCATTCACATTAACAAGATTATTATAACAACCAAACAGGTCAATAACCTAAGAAACATTAATGTCAATCTGTCCAACAGAGCAGATGTGCTAGCCATGAAGCTGCAAATATAAATTTGAACACACCAAACACCAGGCAACTGTCCGTTGCAAGTGACATGGGTCTCTAACAAACTATCCATCTAGCATGGGAGACATCAGGCCGCCATCACGGTAAACCCACGCGATCACTACAAACATTAACAGACCACGATATGAGACAACTTGCTGTATTAAACATTCTACATGTAGCAAAGCCATAAAAATGTATCACAAACACGTACTACGCAGTGGAATATGTAACAGTTGGAACATCTAATAATGAACTAAACAATTCACCCCAAACAGGATAACAACAGAACCGACAAAATGATAAACAAGGCAATCGTAGATATCAGACTTCGCCCGTGGTGTGCAATCGCACCCTTAACTCCATATACTTCCTAAACCTAAGTACGATTAATGGTGAATTAACTTCGCTTTACTACTTTCATGCAGCAATGTATATTTGTTTCTCCACCGACGTTGATCATTACCATAGTAACAATAGCAATGGCGACGTTCATTTAGGTAACTGTTTGCATTAATTGTCAAATTTCTGATCCACTTTTACTTCACATTGCAAGTAATTTCAAAATAGTTAATCAAAATTATGCTCAGTAATAATAGGAAAATGATTTTCTATCTGACTTTGTAGTAAATAAGTAATTTTAAGCAAAATTGGTCGTTCGTAGCAAAATTCGTACCGCTATATGGCCCACCATGTCATCCAGTAAACCGGAAGTACACCCCACTTTGCGGCCTATAATAGACTTGTCCAATGCTTGCAATCAAGCACCTCTCGTCATGTGCAGCTGCATGGACCAGTCCAATTCGCTATTATTAGGGGTATTAGGCTTGTCTGGCTCATTTCCCCAAAACTGCCTTCCCCTTCGGGGATTGTCACCCCCCACATAACACACTGTTCCTCAGCCCAAGCCCACTCATCATCCCAAACGGCATCTCGATTCTCGATCGGTTCAGCCGTTTTTGCGTGGGTCCCAAATGTTATGCATTGTCAATGGGAAAGAAAACCCCAAAACTGCCTCTTCCCATTGGGATTTCGTCACCCCGCCAGAGAAAGACTGAGCCATGGCCATAGGCAACATGCACAAACAATTTGGTAAAGATAGCGCCGTGTGGTTTGGGAACATCCTCATGGACAGACACACAGACGTGCTCATTACAATAGTTGGAAACCACTGCCGCGGGTAAAGTAAAAAGTTATAAGTCAAAACTGTGCACAATGTGGCATTAAACTATAAAATTCACCAAGTTCTGCATTATTAGGCAGAGTGAGGTGAGGCGGACAACTACGCTGTCATGCGATGTCAAATTATGTGAGAAATTTTAGTGTCAAAAATTATTAAAATTAGACAACTATTCCTCAACTTATAGCCAATAATATGAGCGGATGTTTTTTTCTGAAACACGGTGTATAGTGTAACAACAAATAAGCGTAAATTTGTAGATGAATGTTTATGGCCCAGAATCATCTATCTAACATGTTGTAATCAACTAAACTAATCCATCACAGACCCTGATGCAATATGTGAATGCGCTGCTATGCAGCACTGTGAAACAAAAGTGACAACTTTTAATAAGTGATGACTTAAATATTGCAAGCACTCATCCATAAAGTACGTCTGCACAGAGGGGGGAGGAAGGTCTAGTAGTAGTGATGGTGGCATGCTGTACACTAATTCTGTCACTAGCTGCATTTTCACATGTTTATACAATGTCACAGAAACAATTGTGCGTCCAGCAGTTTACTGACATCATGAAGCTCAGCTGTTGCAGAGAAACTGCATGTCGCAATGTATCACATCATGCTACTGTTTCTGGTAGGTAAGAGTTATACAGCTTGAATAACTACAAAGCTCATTCAAGGTCTGCAACAATGGTACTATTTGTAGAGTAGTGAGCAGATATGATTTCCTATTAATTGTCTGTTATAAGCATGTCTTTATGTGGCAACATTCACAAAATATTATCTGTCAGATCTCTGAGTAAAATGTATGCATCACAGCAGATGAGCTAAAACAGTGAAGTCCCTCATTATATTTGACAATAATTGCAAGAGAGTTGATATATAGTGAGAGCAAAACACGAGAGACTCAACTAACAAATAACAAGAATAACTAACTACAAATGACTACACAAAAATGTGTACAACACGTCCACAAAACAACGCACTTTTTATGGTGATTTCAGCATCGGGCACAATAACACAGTGTTGTATGGCAACAAATTTTCACCAAAGTCGCTATCATCAGCAAAACAAGTTGTCAATCACGGAGGTAATTGTTCTGCCTAACACAGTGACTATTGTGCCTACGTAAAGGTAAACTAATGGACTTCGTCAGCATATAACCTACGATTTGAAGCGGAGATAGACATAGAGTTCCTTGAACTTGTCAAAGCCAGCAAGGACACCAGCTCCAGCCACTCCACGGATCACGTTGGCTCCTGCACATCAACATACATGCAGTCACTTCCGTTTCGCAATCACAAAGTCACACAACTACAAGCTAAATGCCAACTCTACAGTCATCATCAACAGTGTGTTGGCTTATGTTAAAACGGCTCCTAATCAAGGGCACCTTGTGCATTTTTCTCTACCTATTGCTGATCCACTCACCCTCTTTCATCGAAATCATTTTTTCCTCACTTCTTCTCTTCCGCCAAAAGTCCTCAAGTCAATATCCAATAACAAATAAGTACATCTGCACAGCAAATCATCAAGTGATTTTCCGCTGCACAAATGAAAACAAGTTGTTGTCCTAATGGGGCGTAACACGACTGGCCTGCCGTGCGGGGCGGCCGCCCGACTGCACACGCACCTGGGCGCAGGCGCGCCGACCGTCCACACTCCTGGCGGCAAGCCGGCAGCGATACAGACGACGACGACAGACGCCAGCCAGCAAAACAATACTGGCCCATTAGGCGGGCTAGTAATAATCTGGAAAACGGAGAAAACTGCACATCACTAATCTATTGTAATGACAAGGCAAGGTAAAGGCTTCCCACACTTGTTACTGAGCACTGGGCCTGGAGCTGATCCCGGTGTACAGACAGTCAGCCCGCAGGTAACTTAAGTTATGCACCCGGTGGTAGGCTGCCATTACTTTCCGCCAGGCCTGCAGTTACCTTCCCATCACCGCCGTTTGGCTGGTACTCATTTTATCATCCTGGGATTGTAATGAAAATGCCCAACTTTTTCTGAATTCACAAAAACATTGTACAAATACTCACAAACCATTTTACAGCCAGTATACATGTGAAACGTGCGCTAGCCTGCACCCAAAGCTAAGAAGTGAAGGATTTTGTTGGAGTTACATTTTACTGCCCTCATGCCCTTGCAGACGGCAACAAGAGTATTCTGATTAGGGAGAATATCTAGAGTGTTCACACTGTCTCCATACCATAATTATTGTTCCCAGTGGCACTAAGGACTAGTTTTTCCACCGCAAATTAATCTTCCATTAACATAAATGGGAGATTAATTTGCGGTGGAAAACCGGTTCTTAATCATCAACATTGGCAATGGTAACACAACCTGCAAGTCAGCCAATTTCAGTTTGTGTATCTCCATCCATCACGGATGCATATTAAATTAATCCACTATCCAGAAAATTAGAACACAACACATTAATATTGTATACTGAGGAATGTAGTAAACAGTGAAAAATCATGTCTGACAACAACCTGCGCCTCTCATGAGGGCAAAGGATCCTTCCTTGCGAACGATCTGCACCGTAGCATCAATGGCGCCTTTGTACTTGACAGCTTCACCAGAAGTCATCATCATACGTCGTCGAACAGTATCAATTGGGTACGCCATCAACTCCGCAAACACTGTCACTGCTGCTCACACAGAAATATGTGCAACACGTTATGAAACATATGATGCACCAACAGCATCGTCAAATGTTGCGTAAATGCTCTGGCATTCATTTTGCGATAACAAACATCAGCACTTGTAACTATTCTTCTAACAATGCCAAAACTGATATTTATTGATAAAATAAGTCAAAAATTCACAGCCGTGTACAAAATGTTAAATCGTGAACATCATGAAGTTATGGTATGCCACATCCTTGAATATTTCACTAAGGGTCACAGTTCACGCTGGTGTATGCTGTGAAAATGTATATAACAGTAATGCTGGTGGACTAGCTGAATGGCACGCAGCAGTGAAGTCAGTATTTCTAGTGGAGTAAACTTCAGATGGTTTCTACATAGATGACAGTGGCAAACGAAAAATCTTTTGGCTGTCAAGGCATAAAAATATTACTTAGTAAATGTGCACTTGCATACACAGTAGTGTTAGACAGAAAAAGTGTCTGCTATAAAATGTTTCATTGCTAACTAGAAACACAAGCAGTCGTATCGACATGCAGACCCACTCCAGCGGCGGCAGCACACGGCCGTAGCAGAATGCGTTACTAGCAATCATATGACCGTGACGGTTTTTGTAACCGTGTGACCTTGACCTTTTGACCTCTGGGTCAATGCAAGCCGAGCGACTGCTATGGAGTATACGTGTACAAAATTTGGTGTCTATAGCTCAAGCCGTTTCCTTTTACAGCAGGGACAAACAGACAGACGCAACTGAACGCTATACCCATAAAAACCAACATCAGTTTTAAGCAACACAATACTCACCATATCCTAACAGGAAGGAAACGATCAATCCAGCATTTTCTCCAAGTATGATGGGCTTCAGTGAATCATAGAAGCCAAAGAAGCAGCCGCGATACACAATGATGCCGACGCATGATATGACGAAGCCACGGTACAAGCCACGGACACCATCAGACTTAATGGTCTTGATGTAGACATCGGTCATGCCATTAAACTGACGCTTGGCGCCAGTCTTCCCAGCCGCCAACGCATCATTTGCCAAACGTGTAAAGCAAAAGTCCAGCGAATAGACGAAGCAGAGTGACATGGCTCCCGCGGCTCCACCGGCACCGATGTTCTTACAGAACTTCAACACGTAGCTATCCGAATGACGCTCAACAAACAGTTTACGGACCTTGTCCTTGAAAGCAAAGTTGAGAGCCTGCGTCGGAAAGTAACGGATGCAGTTGGCAAAGTTTCCACGCCAGAATGGCAGTATCCCTTTCAACAATCACATATCACATCCGTCACTAGCAACAACAGAATAACAGATAACTGACACATCCAACAACTACAGGCATCACTACCTTAGCATCTCCTTTTAGAGACTGTTATGCAGGTGAAACAATTCCCCCTCAATTATCATCCTCCGCCGATTGCAAACAAGAACCTACTGGGACAACTGGCACAGGAATTTTATAGATGGGATACCCTTCTTGTTGCCCAATCAATGGTGTCCAAGCTCTGAAGGAAACTCAACTGAAACTGACTCCAACAGGAAAAAATCACCATTGGCCTCGCTCTTTTTATCCTATTACAATACAATACAATATAAAACTTGTAATGCGCCATATGTAACTAGAATGTTATTCGTAGGCGCGGGGGGATGACACGTGACTAGGTAGCATAGGCAATGTTGAAAAGATGAGTCTAAGTTTACGTTTAAAAGAGAGAAGCAGCATTGCCCCTTAATGCCAGTGGTCCAATTCCAGTACCAACAGGTAGTCATATAGATAAAAACTGTAAAGTAGTACACCTGGCTTTATTAACATAATACAGCCGGTTTTGGTGCCATGTCTCTGTTATGCGGCCCTCAGACCCCTGGCCCATTAGATACCTCCTTTTGATTTGCAAATGTTGGCATCTCTGCCTTCGGAGTACTCCTCAGTATAATCATAACACAAAATTTGATGCTTCTGGCCCTAAAAATAATTTCAAATGCATCTAACTTGACAAAGTATGGTGACCATACAGTACTGATGTGGTAGGCAGTGTTTCAGTAGATTTATGTGCAAGTACATGTAACTTCTTATTATAATAACGAAAGAATGACTAAAATTGCCTCACACTCAACACAGTTATAGCTAAAATAACACAAACTTAACTGCTGGAAATAGAACAATCAGATGGAATTAATTTACAAAAGAAAATATATAACTACTGCATAAAATTGCATCTGAGTCCTTGTTCTGTTATCTTCTCTAAATAGTTTGATGAAAACTATTTGACTTTAATGACTCCATCTATTTGTTATATTGAAAAATGTGTTTTGGCCCACTCTGTATGTATATACAAACACATACATGCTGATCCATAACACACAAAAAACAAAACTACCTTCATATTTAAATGTGCGAAATACGCAGTCTAAAATTCCTCCATATGGTTTTTCTAAGCGGCCAGACTTGAGTAGCTCGCCTTGATTCTGCATTAACAACTTCACTCGTTCCAGTGGTGCAGCACATGTCTTTGATGTCACAGCGGCTGCACCACCAAGCAGAAAGTTCTCATAGAAGGTCAGCTTTGACAAGTCCACACCACCAACTGGCGCCATCTTCTGTAACACAAAGTCACATAAAATTATTTATTATACTGCACTGTATGGGCCACACTAAAATACGCAGGCACCATGGCACCCATGGCACGGATTTTATTGGTTGTAGACGGGGTGAAGGCGGTCCGTTGGCGTTGCTTATCAATGTTCTGACGAATACTGCGGCAAGAATACTTTCTTTGTGAACATCTCACTATACTCATAGGCCTATTTTTATTGCATTTCGTCTGTTATTCGTTGTTCCTACATTGTTGGTTTCAATCTGTTGTTCGTGACGTCTGCATTGTGGGCTTAAGTCGAAACAGCAGGGCCTATAATTCTGCAGGCGGACAGTGACACCAGGGAATGATGGACACTTCACCTACGGGACACTTCGCCTACTGTTTGGTCATTTCGCCTACTGGACACTTCGCCTACTGGTCATTTTGCCTACGACACATTTCGCCTACTGGACAGTTCGCCTACAGATTGCTCTTCATTTTACCAACAAGACTACCAGAGTAAAATAAAATCAGATGTGTGATATCTGTAGGCGAACTGTCCAGGCAGTAGGCGAAATGTCTAGTAGCCGAACTGTCCAATAGACGAACTGTCCAGTAGGCAAAATGTCTCGTAGGCGAAATGACCAGTAGTCGAAGTGTCCAGTAGGCGAAATGACCAAACAGTAAGCGAACTGTCCAGTAGGCGAAGTGTCCCGTAGGCGAGTGTCCAGTTACCGCACCAGGGTGCCTTTATAGTTCGTTAAATTTTGTTAAATGGCACCGGTCTCGCATGTCACCAGTGCATGTGCTAGCTCACCCGGCCTACAACCAATAAAATCGGTGCCATGGTGCCTGCGTATTTTAGTATGACTGCACTGTATTCGTTGTCATGTATTATTCCGTAATATATGTACAAGCATGGCCGACAGCACAACGGTTTAACGTGCTAGTGAGTTAAAAACATTCATCTGCTATGACCCCACAGCGTCCCCGCCTCCTGGCAGTACAAGAAATTAACAACAACAAGAACAACGCCTCCAAAGAATTCCCCGAGTCTCGCCCGCGTCACCTAATGTCTTTAGTATTACAGGTATTGATTCCGCGCGTCTGTTCCGCATTCCGCACTATACTCGTATCAGTTCCTAGTGCGGTAATTAGTCATGCCGCCGCCCACGCTTCACAGGACTGGCACCTTTACCTTTTAGCACATTATTCCCGATTTGTCAGTAATTTTGTGTAAATCTACATCGTTGGTGCCTACGGCGTTTTCAGACGTACATTTGTTGTTGTTAAACGACAGTACCGCTGACATAGTGCATGCAGTAGGGTTCGCCAGTCAAAAAAAATCACATGGTACGTCACCCGTACTCGATCGCTTGTGAAATCCTCCAAACACCGAAAATTCAGTTCATTTGTGCAGTGCGCTAAAGAAAATTATATATTTATTACAAACATCGTTTAAGGTACAACGAAAACTCACCAAATTGCCTACAAATTCCTCAAAAATCAGTAAACAACTCACTAGATACCGCTACAACAAAGCGCATGAGGACAGTGATGACGTCATCGGCTTAACGTAGGTCAAGGGCGTTTTTAATATGGTAACATCTGGACGTAGGCTCTGGCTATGTGAGTCTGTGACAGTGACTGTACGCACGCCTAGTCGCCTACGACGTGGAGAGGCCTACGCTGCTACGCACGTCGTCGACGGCCTGCGACTGCGACTGCGCTGTCGACTGCGATGGCCTACGCCGTCTACGGCGTGCGTATTCCGTCTACCAAGTCCAAGTCCAGAGGTCGACACTTATATACGCGGAAGTATTTTTCAGCCATCATGTTGTTACTTCAGTCACATCGTACAAGAGACGTCTCGACGACACGCACAAGATGTGGGCATTAAAGCTTTGCATGTCAAGGTCATCAAATGTCAAACTCAAACTTAAAAACTCGCAATGTTCGAACATCGTTAAGAACGGAACAGGTGTGCAAAGTAATTTGGTGAAAAGCTGCACCGCAGACTAGTCATTGCTCTTGTCTGCGAATGGATTCTTCAGATCTTGATTTCTTTCCTAATAGGCCTGCATGGTTCCTTGGGCGCATGCACATGCGTCAGCCCAAAACGGCATCTCGATCGGTTCACTCGAATTGTTGCACAGGCAGCACAGCTCACGCGTGTTCCCAACACATGGAGTGCACCGTCGAGAGTCGAGACGACGGATTGTTTCATCTGTGGCTGCATAGTTTGCTGCACCTATCGCACGGCTATCCCGTGCTTCTTGCAACTTGGTGCTTCCTGCTCCAAGTGGGCAACCATTCATGACAGCCATGACAAGGAGTGGATTAAAGTGAGCAAAATTGGTTGTATGGCAGACCCAGTCTATCTTCCCGCGAAGATTGGTGTCGCGCCAGGCAAGTTTCGACGTGTTAACTGACCGGGGTGGGCGCAAAGGTCTGACCAGAACTGCGACCATGTCGGTGCATCAGAACCGACCGCGGATGCTACGGTTTATGTCTGGGTTGGTGCCCGTAGCCTCTGATGAAAATGAACGTCTACTCACAAGACGATGAGGCAATGAGCTTAAGAGTTGTCATTGTGATACGGTATCAGTGATACCTCAATACTTGTCGGTAGCGGACGGAGTCACCAGTCCAACACATCCACGCTACATGCATCGTTCACAACTGCTTATTCGTCACATGAGAACACCTGCTTATCTCGCAGCTGGCCATCATATATGATGGTCGGTCCCCTATCCGCCACCTGGGGACGCGGTTGGTGGCTCGCAGCTATGCCTCAACTTGACCAACACACAGACACACCGACCACGCTACGTGTGGCATCTGTCGCAATATGCCGCATCTATGCTATGCATGCGATGAGGCCTAAAATATTGAACAAATTTAAAAAGAAACAAAACCGGGTTGCTCAGACGAAACGATCCGGTATGGTACGTACGTGGCCTAGCTAGCTCATGAAGACAGTCAGGGAGAAGAACTGAATCTATGATTGAGAAGTATCTGTGAAACAGGTAGATTTTAAGCCGGGAGTGAAAGAGTGAGGGAGTTATGGATGAGGAGAGTGGTGAGTCGACAGAGGAGGAAGTGATAGGTGCAGGAAT
>Ga0209780_1002381_pt1 | contig 13338 bp, 8 predicted proteins | sample WorMetexBAHAMAS2_FD_187384 | JGI IMG/M metagenome (GOLD analysis project Ga0209780, IMG submission 187384) | Marine gutless worms symbiont microbial communities from Max Planck institute for Marine Microbiology, Germany - Inanidrilus exumae... | ecosystem: Host-associated > Annelida > Digestive... | reverse complement strand
GTCCTTGGCTTCCTCGCTGCCGAGATCCACCTCCGACTGGCCGGCGAGACGTCCTGGTCCGGCGGCCGGTCCCGGCGCGGGTACGTCGCGGTGCGGCTGGACGACGACGGTACGACGTGGTTGCCGCGGTACGATCCGGTCGAGTCGCCGCGCTGGGACCGCGTCAGACCGCTCTTTGACGAACGCAGCGGCGTTCATGGACCGCGAAGCGTCACCGATTCCACCTACTAGTAGAGCGATGACGTGAATCAAGGTTCATTTACGCCGGACGTATTGCGACATCGTGCGGCATGTTGCGTCGCACCCGGTGTGATAACGAACCTTCACCGGCTTCGACTTGAAATCTAGGTCATACCGCACTTTTGAGGAATAAAAAAATGTGACAAAATATAGCATCAGGCTTATATACACGTTTTCTTACAAGACCCATGGGACTCCTGGATGGCGGACGCCTCAGATTCAAGCTTTATTATGTATGAACACGTGCGCGCTATAAGCTCATGTTTGTGTGTACATACAGAAGCTCTATTTTTCGCAACGAACATAAAACATCGAGAAGGCAAAACGTGAGAATAACTACACATAAAATGTGCTTATATTCAACAAACTGTAGGACTATTAAGTGGAAATAGTTTGAATACAACAGTAACTAGAAGGACATGTTCAGCATGTTCAATTGCTTTCGACTTTGTCGAAAGGACGAAATTTTACGATACACGTTCGACATTGTTGCCGCTTGTTGCAACAAAGTCGAATGTTGCTTCGAAATTGTTGCTGGTGTGGGCGGGGCTTGATAGAATCAATTCAAAGTCCTTCCCCTGGGCTGTATACGCCGCGTACAAGGTACGTACTTCTCACCCCCAAACTGTGTCGCGATTTTTTATCGAACGTGAACTCATGTTCACGTTCGCAGATGTATCGCCCGCCCCTTTGTCTGTCGTCTGTATGTCGTCTGTCGTGTATGTATGTATGTGTGTATGTATATTCGTATAAAACAGTTGACAAATCGCAACATCTGACAATGCACCAGCACAATAAAAAGTTAAAGAGCGTATAATAAACTAATAACAGTTAATATGAGTTAGAGTGGAGCATTCTAGCAATAAAACACGAGTCACTGACGTAAGCAGATTTTCTAGTCATTGTCTGTTATGGTAACGAGGACGCAGGTTGTAACTGAAACTGGTTTTAGCAGGTAGTAACGGTTTAGTACGTATAGTTCGTTTTGGAGGACACGCTTGAATAGAGATTCATCTGCTGCAGAGCACAAGTCCTAATTGTTGCAATGTCTTCAGAACAGTATCCGTATCGCTTGCTGTGCCGTAGGAATGCGTCCAGTCGTGTACGGTCGCTCGCCGAGCAAAGTCCCGACCACGCCGGAGCACAGTAGATGAGTTTTGCGATGACCGTTGCATGAAACACATCCTGGAGTGAGCTGGCTGGCAGTCCGTGGTCACGGAGAACTCGCATTGCGTACAGCGAACTCGGACATGATGTTAGGAGTGAACTGACGTGGTCTGTAGCAGTCAGCTTGTCCTTCAGCACGACTCCGAGCACTGTGATGCTGTTAGTATCACAGTGACAATCAGTGACAAACGCCGTGATGCTGTGTACTTGGCGAATGTCTAACCAATGAAGAGGAAGCGTTACTGATTTGTTGTGCGCGCCTCGGCCGGTGAAGACGATTTCTTTGGACTTTGTGCCGTTCAGTTTCAGGTTATTGTCTTGTCGTCAGACCAGGACTTGACGTTCATCAGCTCTCTCGTACTGGTACCGAGTTGTCTGCTGGAACGATGACGTAGGTATCGTCGGCAAACTTGACTGGCGCGTTACCATTGCGTACTGGCTGGAGGTCACATGTGTGACGATGAAAGACGCTGGACCTATAGCGGAGCCTTGGATCACACTAACCAGGATGTCCTTGAGTTCCGAAATGCTTCCTTCGAACTTGGTGCAATGTGAATGACCGCTAAAGAACCTGATCATCCAGTTATAGATGGCATCAGGTAGCACCAGACGAGCCATCTTTTCCATTAGGGTTGAATGCCTGACCGTATCAAATGCTTTGCTGAAATCTAACGCGGACACACGGGCAAATGGTGAGTAAATAACATTTTGAAGATGGTGTGACATACAGCGGACCGCTTCGGGCGAATACTGTATTGTGTTCATTCAACACCATACAGTTTTTTTAGTTAACGTTGTAGGCAACTGTAAGAGCTAGTTCTAGCACGGCTATGCCTCTTCTATTTTTTTGTTTACTGTAGGCCTACTTTTTATACAATGTATGTGCTTCAACAAATGAACTCAGATCAGATGAGATCCGATCAGAGAACCTACTTCGTTCAGCGAATTAAACGATAGCCAACACCGACTAGAACAACCATATTCCCTAGATGGCGCTAGTGACAGTCGGAACTCGAATACGGACGCGCACGGTGGATACGTGAACACAGGTATATCATGTATAACATCATATTATCGTAATTCATATATTAAAAACTATATAGATGCTTTGGACTACATTTTTGTCACAGGATGTTTAGGTATATCTTCAACCACTTTTACGCAATGCACCCGGAAGCTACCGAATTTGGTGTAGGCCAACAATGCAAAATAAGGACCATTACGCCGTTTTTAAAAGGCCATTCAAGGTAACCGATTTTGGTACCAATCGAAAGCTCATAAAAGTCATATACGACTTCCTAATAGTGATTGATACTAAATTACCTACTATTTTGCACCGTTTCCGAGATATAACCTTCGATAGGTCTGGGTCTATCGAATCGCTATATTTGGCTACTCTTCTTGCGTTTAAAGTAGTAGAAAAGTAAAGTAAACGTCGATTTGTATAGCGCATCGTCGTAAAACACCTCTAATGCGCTCAGGAATGGCACGTGTTAGAAGGATCACACAGTTTTTCCTGCCACCCACACGTTTATCCACGAATGGAATGAACCATCCTGCCTTTACTCCATAAGCATTCACCAGATGGCGCCGCCCGAGCGAGGTTGCGCACATCCGATTACAGCTCACTCATTTATCGACCTCGAAAGGATGAAAGGCTGAGTTAGCATAAGTTTAACCCCCACCCCTCGACGGAGGGGTTCCCCTGGGATGATCTCCGTAAAATTTTCCGTGGATGTCAACGAGTTGCCCATACCCAATGACGTAGAAACATTGCCGAAAATTTCAACCGGCTGAGTAGGGCGCACTAACGTTACAGACGACAGACAGACAGTCGCGACAGACGGACGGGCGACAGCATATAGTTCATGTTCACGTTCGCTAAATTTGTCGTGACTTTGCTGTCGGAGGAACTGTGTGAAGATTGGCTCGTATCAGTGCTACGTTACGTTATATGCTCGCACTGACCGGATTTCCTGTGATGTCATTTTCGCCATGTTTGATAAATTGGTGATGTTGAAGGTAGAATAATGTGTTCTTATATGTGCATATAATTATTTATCAATCGCTTAAATATTTTCCTAACTAGCACGACGGTGACAGTTCTTCGAATCGCTTTAAAGCAGGTTGGTCGGCGTAGGTTTAATGTTTATCTTGCAATGACATACGCTTACACTTTGTATATCGCTCGCGTGACTCAGTAGCGACCTTAACTCAACGAGCTTCAACGGACGCAGGTGTAAGCAGCTCAGTGTCCGTATATCTCACGTGGTATCTCACCTGGTGCGGCTGCACCACTGTTGATTATGTTGATAGCATCACTCATCTAGTCTTCGCACTTCTTCATCACATGGTATTTTTAGAGTGGCTTAAGCAGCAACGCCACCACGAGGACCACGATAGTCAGAGTAAGTACAACAGTATCAGACAGTGTTGTAACAGCAGCGGAATAAGTATGTCTTTAGATGGCGCCGGAATGGCGACAGGGATGGAGCAGAGGTGACATCATCTGGTAGGCTGTTCCAGACCTTAGCACCAGCAATCGGAAAGGCACGACTGCCGACAGTTGTCTGCAGCCAATGGATTTAGCGGACTAGACGTCCATGAAGAATTTTATCCGTTTAGTTCTCAACTTGTCCAGCCGGTTATTAAAGCGGTTGGCTATCAATTAGTACTGGGACGTTACTGACCGGCGACCCACTGAGAGCTGGACACGTATTGGCTGATGCCAGATGGTCCCAGGACGCTGCTGCGGCCACTCACCGCTGGTCACTGGCGGTCACTGGTCGCCGGTCAGTAGGGTCCCCAGTAGTAATAGATAGCCAAGCGGTTACCTGAGATTACTTGAACTGCTGACTTAGACTGTTACAACGGTTCAGGACTCACAGAGAAGAAATACAGCATATATGTAACACAACCAAATAATAAACTACGTTGCACATATCTCATACACCGATCTATCTCCAATTCCGGTTAGGTCGGCCGTGAAATCATATTCGACGTTTTGGTTCGCCCACTTTCAGGGTAGTTTTTGCTATACATCTGCGATAGTGTCGCCATCAGTGGAAATCCTAGCATCATAGTTCTACAGATATTTGTCGGTTTGTTGTGGTGAGACTAAATGAGAAGTCGTTAACTTTTAAATTGTTTTCCAAAAATTTAGTAATTTAAACACTATGTGAATGCATTGAAAAATAGACTGGACACATTTGACATTACAACGTCATATTTTTATAGATAAATTAATTGGAGTTGCAGTAGATATTACACAGATGAAGAGGAGTTGATGTTTTGACAGGTCACCTTATGTAGTATGCCATCACATTAAGTAAACATTGGTCTGTGGATGTTTCCTGTTTATTGTATAAGACATGTTTTTAAAAAACACATTTGGAATACTGCGTTCAGCTTCGATCTTTTGTATTACTTAAGAATTTTGAATATGTTTAGTTGTTGAGCAGATCCAGCATTGGTGGCAACAATGCTAAGTAGCAGTAAGATGTTTGAAGGGCATGGTTTGTGTGTGTGTGTGTGAATTGGATGCGGTTTCATGTGGATGCTCGCAGGGCGATGCAGTCGGCTACGTGTACAATGCAAGCTGTTGACCACCGTCACGTCATACGTGCAAATCGACCGCAGCTGTCGAAGCAGGCCGGCGTCTGTAGTGACAGTCCGATTGTGGATGATGTTGGTGTTGTCAGCGACTGTGCCCACAGTGATTCCAGTGATGCTGGCTGTGAACCCGGATGTCGAATCTCAACAGAAGTTAACATACCCATTAACGGTATTACTCAACTGCATGGATACATAGTAGTGTGTATCGCATGCAGAATGTCTTTATGTGGACTTGTAGCTTGTTTAAACTCAATTGAATTTGCTTATGAAAGGTAGATATACATTTTGTGAATGATGTATACTGTTTTTTGGATAAAGTTAGACCCTTTATTTTTTGAATAACTCGATCTAAAATTAGATAGCTGCATTGTGTGGAATGCCCACAATACAGCATTTGACTCAAAGCACTGAACTGTCTGTGCACCAGCTGTTTACTTCCAGCATTCGTCAAGGCCTAGTGTTACATGACTCAATAGTCGATGGCAATTGGCTGCCTGCGACTGAGTGACGTCAGCGTTATCTCTAATGGGTTGTCAACCCGTGTCGAACACTGCAGAAAATTTGGGGAGCTTTCTTGTACGGTATTTACAGGCCAGGGGATTGCTTTGAATTGATTTTCATGGTAATAATGGAAACTATACAGGGCTATTTTGGTAGTGAATTTCCGGCAATCTGTAATCATTGCTTTAATTGCAGAGTTATGTTGGCCTGAAGTCGCAAGACGTGAAACATTTTTTCAGAAATTTTTGCGTTTTTTGGGGGACGACCTCTTATGGTAAAATTTTGAAAATTTTATTCTGGAAATTTGCATCACGACACTGATTGATGTTGTTGTGTTCAAAGTCCCTGAAATTTGGCTGAAATCAATGAAATCGTGCATTATTTACCTGACAAAAAATTTTGACTGGCTCTCCAGCTGTCTCTAGTCTACTGCACAGAATGCGCCCAAAATCTGACAGAGCCAGCCCCCGAAAGTACTGAGAGTGCTCCAGGTTTCATCCAAATTGGTTTACTTGCGGCGGCATTATAGCTGAATGCGTGAACATGGCTAAAATGCTCCATAAAGTGAATCCAATATTCTACCAAAGTCTAGCTTTGAGCCGAATAGTTAAATAGTTTCCATATTTTTGGTAATCTAGATCATGGTGAAAATTCACGCCAGGACATTAAAAATTTGTCCACCTCACCTGTGAAATGCAGCTGCTGTACCTTGAGAATTTTGAAATTATTGCATGCAACTGTGAAGTGATAGATGTTGCTTGCATAAAATTCAATTTTTGCCATGCAACATACCGGCTACTAGCTGTTTTGAAAACCATTTTGGAGCGAAACGATGTAATTTTAAATGCTATATTATGTCAGTGTGATTAGCCATCATTTTTCAGTCTTGTGACATTGTATGTGAGTGCTGGATTATGTGTTTGCAGAATTAAGTATAGTTAACAGAGCCAATGCCGCCGACAATGAGCGACGGTTGTGCATTGACGGAGCCAACTCTGAAGCAGACGAAGATAAAGTGATAGAAACGTTGAATCACAATGGCAGCATCGATATAGAAAGTACTCGACAAGAGCCCAACAGTCAGCTGATCGGCACGTCATCGACTCCGTCAGGCATTCAGCATGCGGCATCTGACAGTCTGGTTTTCTGTGCTGACGTCGGGTCGACATCGTCACATGAGGGGCTGGCTGACGGCAGACAGTCTGAACAGGTGACCAGTTCTCCCGGAATGAACGGCTGCTGCAAGCCTGCCGAAGAACCTTCTGTATCTCAGGTATGACTGTCTGGTTACATTGTTTCCCACACCGGCATAGCCACTGCCGTGGGTATAGAGTCCACCCTCCAGCTTGGTCTGTGGGCATCTGCTGACAATGTGAAACATTGTTTGACGTTTGCCACACTGACACTTGCCACCTGTTTCAAGGCCACACTTTTATTATGGTTTATTAGATCAACTCTTCTGAGTCGACCTAATAAGGTGGATCTCAGTCTCTAATGTCCGTCCGTCCGTCCGTCCGTACGTAGCCTACGCATGTTCGCCCATCCACAAAAAGTTTATTCAATTTGAATGAAATTTGGCGTGTAGGTGTAGGTCGCTGTGTGATGCATGACGGTGTGCAGTATGACCCCGATCCAAGGTCAAGGTCAAGGTCACAAGCATTGAAAGTTGGAAATCCATTCATTTTCCACAGCTATCTCCTCGTCTATTTACAACGGGAGCTGGCAACTGACCACTGTTTCTTAAACTAGGGGACAATATCTAAATTTGGTCGGGCTGGATATAAAGTTTTTTGGGTTTATTTTTATGTTGTACTATATTTTGTTACTGATGCATGTTTTTTCTTGTTGTTGTAGTATTTCTTTTAGTTCTTCAGTACTTAGTCGAGACATTGGTTGGGAAGATCTTTCTCTGAAATGACCTATTTTATATCATGTGGGATGTAAAACCTTAACTCAATCAGTCACTTGACCTGTAAAAACCAGTGAATAGGTGCTTGATGGAAAGTCAACATACAGAAGGCTGTTTAATGAAGAATGTAAAATCTATATCTGATAATCGTACTGTCACTGTTTGGCCAGGGGTGTGGCTCATGGCGGATGGACAGACAGAGGGGGGGGGGGTTGCTTATGGTGGGCGGCCAAGCCACAATCGAGCAGAGCAAGGTTGTGGCTTGTATATTTTACTTGGAGAATGTTCATTGCTACTAATTACTAAACAGTTGACAGGTAAGTGTTTGTAATGTGATTTCTGTGAAAGAAGAAGAACGGAAATGCGTTTTTGTTGTACCAGGTTCATATCAGAGATGGCCGTCGTTCGGATGGACTGCCACGTAGTATGTCGTTGGACTCGAATCAGCCACCGTCTGACAATCTCTACACCGACGTCTCAGGCACGCGCCTCGAACCGTTCTTCATAGAGACGCTCGGCAAGAGCAGTCAGGATCGCACGTTTCTGCTCCGTCTCGAGCAGGACCTGACGGACTATGTTCTCAGCGGCAGGTGAGAGTTGTGAGTGCGGCTTGAGAAAGTGTGATGTAGTGTTGCTCATCCAGTAGGTCTGGATGAGCAAAAGTTTCGTGCTTTCGTAACCAGTGCTGTGCGGTTCTGGATTTTCATTATTCAGTTCGGTTTTGGATTAAAACCACGGTTTTGATTTCGATTTCAAAACCGTCACAGCACTACAATTATTTAAAAGTATAATCAGCCTTTAACTTGCCTACGCAGCGCAAACAAATGTACGTCCCTTCAGCAAAGCTCAACACGACACAGCAGGCGGCAATTAAGGCCAATTAGCATTAATCAGCAGACCCGGCAGGCACGATGCATTGAACGCTGTTGCACCTTTTAATTGGCGCGTTAGATCTGCCTTAACACAACCGAATTTTAGTCCGTGGAATATCTGAAATAAAACCGTTAGTTAGCCTGCAAAAAATTTGGAGGTTTCGGTTCGTTTTTGTATTAAAACTTCGGTTTCAATTTCAGAACCGTCACAGCACTAGTGGACGTTATGCGACATTGTCGCATGTGACATTGGTATATGTTGCGTGCAGGGATGACTGTTTGGTGTTTTGTCATTCGTCGCCATGGTGTCGCTTGCTGGTGCACAAGGTGTCGGCGTTCTATGGACTGGAGCACAACGTTGACAGCTCCAAGATGAACGTCATTGTATCCCGCACCAGCATTACCCGGATGTGAGTTATTTGATGTCGTAGTGAGGACGCAAACATCGGGAATCTTTTGTAACCATTCTGTAGATTGTTAGTCTGCGTCACCTGCGTGCAATGCATAGATGCAGCTTATTGCCGTTGATGTAGGATGTAGCGTGATCTGTATGTCTGTCTGTCTGTCTGTCTGAGATTTATGGCACATCAGGAGGTGAAGAAATCGGTCAGCATAGAAGGATCAATGCCTGTTTCCTTAGAAGTCGGCAGTGTACGAAGGTGGGATGAGGACACTGGGTGGATGGTCTGTATATTGGGCACGGATGAGCGGTGCAAAAACGGCTGAACAAATCAAGATACCGTTTGGGGGCCGACTCATGGGCCGACTGGAACGAATCGGTTCAAATCGATTTACATCACCGAATTGAATGACTAATTTTTGATGTGTCACAATCCGCGCTTAGTTACAGAATAGCAGTTACCGGACAATATAGATATGAAACGGACTACAAATTCCATTTGCGAAGATTAAAGTAGCATTCTCACTGACGCTGTCGTCGACAGTAGATTTAATATTATCATCAACAGTTATTGGTCCCTGATGTGTATCCATAATGTGGGTGTTGCTATGGCTTGGTGTCTGTCTAAATGTCCGTCTGTCTGTCACATGCAAGTGCTGTTGTAGAGTAGCTGAAGTTTAGTGAGCATTGGTGTTGGTTGTAGTCCTGAATTTCGGTTCTGTGATCACATTAAGCGTGCTGTATCACTCGACGAAGATCAACCCAAGAAGATGCTGCTGAAACGAGATCCTGACAGCTACGAGGTACGTGATGAAATTGTATGTTCTTGCCCCCTCCCGCTGTGGTGGTCCAGGGTATTACCCCCAGTAAATTTGTGAAAACTCAGATGCTAAATCCTGCATTGTGGTGACTACTACGCTCATTAGTGGGCTGTTTACGACATGTATATCCGAGCAAACAACAATCATGTCAAGGGCTAAATTAGTTCCCAAAATTTCTAACTTTTCTGCTGTGGTTGTGCCCGTGATTGTCAGAACCAAAAAACCCAATCAAACGGAAATTATGAAACAATACTTGCTGTGAAATTTCTTGCTTTTTTGAAAACTATGGTCAAGAAGTTGAGGCTTAAAGTTGGGGGACCAGTCTCCCCCGGTCCCTATGGTTGTTGCAATCAAGAAATTGACGACCAGCCAGTAGTAGTAGTGGACAAGTAATCTCTGGTTAGTGGAGTGTGTGACAAGCAGGTGTCATTAGGGCGACTCTTCTGGGTCGACCTAATAAAGTGGTCTCATATGTCCGTCCGTCCGTATATCCATTTGTCTACAAAAAGTTTCTTTGATTTCAATGAAATTTGGCATGTAGGTAGAGGTCGATGACTGATGCACGACGGTATGCAGTATGACCTCATCTAAGGTCAAAGTCACGAGCCCCTGAAATTTGGAAATCCTTTCATTTTCAAAAGCTATCTCCTCCGCCATTTACAACGGGAGCTGGCAACTGACCACTGATTCTTAAACTAGGGCACAGTATCTAAATTTGATCCGGCCGGATTTTTGATATTTGGCCTAGTTTTTGACCACGTGACTTTGAGGTTGGCAGAAACCGTCCCAATTTCCCAAACGTCAGTTGTGAAGAGTCGACCATCAGTCCGGTACAGGGCTAATTTATATTATTTGACCGGATTGAACTGCGGTCTAGTCCATGCCGGTAACTGTGGAAACACAGTTCCCACTGGACAACATGGACATTGGCCATCACATTTGTGATTCAGTCCGTAGATTGCAACTCCGTGCATCGATCGTTTTGTTATACATTTTGGAAATTTGCTGCGTAAACTGCACACGTGTTGAAATGTGCATTTCAGGAGTCTTCGCCGCGGACGTCGCTGTCGGCACACAAGAGCAAGTCGTATGAGGAGCGTGAGCTGGAGTACAACGAGGCTCGCAGTCGCATCTTCAACACTGATTCAGTAAGTAACGACCGCTCGCCACTCGTGTCAAACAATAGGTCTGATTTGATCTGATTTGGCAGCATGATTCCACGAGCTTTTTTGGCCGTGATCTGTGTGTCATTGGTCGACAGTTTTGCATTTTTCCACGTGATCATAGCTACTCCATGTCGTGCCCGGTTAGTACTTGGATGGGTGACTGTACTATCTTGATATTTAACTATCTACCCTGGCCGATTCAGCCTTCTGCTTTCAGTGGGATGGAAGTGGTCTACGTGATGAAGTTGTATGTTCTTGCTCCCTCCCGCTGTGGTGGTCCAGGGGTATTATTTGAACAGCTCTGTGCTGTTGTGCATCATAATTGTGCACATCATATGCACACCTATATAATGAGCAGTTCGTACACGGTCGACTGGATCGGGCTTTGATCTTGCTTGGCTTAGCTGTCTGCCGAGCGCCTCTGTATACTTGGTGCTAAATTTTTGATTACATCCTTCTCTTTACTTTTTAGTGTGCTGAGCCTGTGGGATTGGCCCTTGACATGGAAGACTATCATCCTTCAGTGCTATTACACTGTTGGTTGGGTCATTTGACCTGTAAAATCGTCTCCAAAATGACCTATAATGTGTCGAGTGGGACATTGAACCCTACACTACCATACCACACTGTCCAACGTCCATGCATCACAAACTCTGTGTTTTATCCGTCTATGGAATCAGTGGCCAAAGAACTGGAGAGGAGATTTCAGTGAACGCTCGTTTATGGTATGCGGTATTCTTTACTCTTTTTTTTGCAGGAATCGGCAGACGGAACAGATGCCATGAAGGCTGACAGCTTCAGAAAAATTCTGCGTCGGGCGAGCAGCCTGCCGAGTGATGTCGTTGACAGTCCAGCCGTCTCCGCATCTTGCGCCGTGACAGATGAGCCGACGTACAGTGACGCTGCTGTCGCTACTGATCCTATACTAGGTACGGCCGTCTACTGTCGACTGCACTGTGGGACAGACACGTATTAACAAGAAGAAGCCAGCACTCACAAGAGTGCAAAAGCCCTCGTCGGCACTGTTTTATTGTGCCTCATTACATCGGCTTTTTGACCTCAAAATAAATTGGTTTCCAGGACTAATGGTGGAACATTTCTGCATTTTAGTGGTGTATGTAAGAAATTAACTTTTGAACCGATGACCTATGACATAAGTAATTGTTATGCTCGTTCACCTTGGCACTATATAGGTCACGTATCAAAGCAATGTCATGGGTTCAAGGTCATAGGAGTTTTTGAAACTACGATGTATTCGATTGCTTGAGAAGTGAAAGTGAAGTCTGGGAAAACCGGTGTTTGCACCAAGGCTGAAAACAGAGGCAGTTAGTGGAATCCAGTACAAAATATATATATGAACTTGTTTTGGCATTGAGTTGTGCAAATGTCTGATGCAGTTGCATGTGGTACATAGGACGAACCATCTCGACGGCAACACTGATAATAACGATAGTGATTGGAATGATGGCTGCTGCATTGAACGAGTGATTGATTTTTTTATATATATTGCACGAGATGTCCTGCAGTGGACAGCATTGATCCTTTATCTCTGATATAACCATATTTGTGCTGAAAAGGGTCGTTAAACTCTAACTAACTCATGGGTTATGATTTATGCCAGCAATTTCCAAATATTTTACTTGAGATTGTTTTCCAATCCAAAGAAGTATGTCAGTCCGTTCTATTGTCGGGCAGAAATGTACGCTGGCCGCGTCGCATGCTGCCCTCTGGTGAGTGCTGTTGAGTATGCCGACGGGACAAGCAGACAGACTGGCACCAGCATGTTCGAACTGAACCGATACCAACAAAATGCCTAAACTTTACTTGGTACAACATAATATAAAACTACGGCCGACGAGCATTTTCGTACGCCGGCCCTCATGCATGGAACTCACTGCCAGAACATCTGCGACAAACTACTTCAGTCGACCTTTTTATGCGCTCTCTGAAAATGTTTTTGTTCCGGCAGATATCGCATCCAGCGCATTAGAGACATTTTGTTTAATGGGCTGTATAAGTTTACTTTACTTACTTACTTACTATTACACACGCCACATGTATTGTATTGCAATGGCTGTGGTCATGATAATGTGGGCACTGGTTATGTCGACTCTTCTGCGTCGTCCTAATGAAGTGGGTTTCAGTTGTCCGTCTGTTCGTCCGTATGTACGTAGGTACATCCGTCCACAAAAAGTTTCTTCAATTTCAATGAAATTTGGTATGTAGGTAGAGGTTGGTGAGTGATTCATGACCGTATGCAGTATGACCCGATCCAAGGTCAAGGTCACGAGCCCCTGAAAGTTAGAAATCCTTCCATTTTCAAAAGCTGTCTTTTCTGCCGTTTACAATGGAGCTGGCAACTGACCACTGATTCTTAAACTAGGGCACAATACCTAAATTTGTTCGGGCCGGATTTTTGATATTTGTCTTGGTTTTTGTGTCACGTGACTTTGAACAGAAACGCCAGTTGTGAAGAGTGGATCGTTAGTCCCGTATGCGGGCGGCTAATTTATTATTATTGTCATTATTACAGGTTGTGAGGATCCCATTTTGGGTGCATCCTGTATACGTTGTGATGCTAAATTTGGCAATCACGTGGTTTATGTCGCTTGGTTAGTGGAGAACCAGTTTGGTGCGGATTTAGCAC
>Ga0209780_1002380_pt1 | contig 13338 bp, 8 predicted proteins | sample WorMetexBAHAMAS2_FD_187384 | JGI IMG/M metagenome (GOLD analysis project Ga0209780, IMG submission 187384) | Marine gutless worms symbiont microbial communities from Max Planck institute for Marine Microbiology, Germany - Inanidrilus exumae... | ecosystem: Host-associated > Annelida > Digestive... | reverse complement strand
CTGCTTTATGATTTGGGAGGGATTGGCCTCTGGACTGTAAAAACGAGTGCTAGCCGTCTGTCTCATGGTTTTCTTGGAGATTTACCTCCAGACACCATTTAAATAGCAGTTTTCCAGATGAACCCGAGTTAGTCTTTTTTTCAATTGGTTCTCGTCCTGTCGCTGTCCCGAAAGAGAAAGTTTGGGAATACTTGGCAAAGTGTATACAGGCCACTGCTGTCACCGAACCAACACTGTCAAAGCACTGAAAGGAACTCGTAGTACTTGTCATGACCGCTAAAAATAACCCACTGGCCTCGTCCATTGTTGAAACTGCGAGAAGGCATGTTACACTGTGTCTACGATAACCCAGGAGAGCCTAGAAAATATGAGGGTTGTTACACAAAACTGCTACTTTGTATCGCATGCACCATATCTGCCCACGGAAAAGGGCTCATTCCCCAGGAGGCGGCTTCTTCTTATTCTTTGCGGGGAGATGTTGCCATCTGTGCTGAGGCCTCAAGTGGGCCCAGTGCACAACTCAGGAGGCGGCTTTTTGAGTTGGAATATTTTGGCAGTACTGTCATGTCATTGCACATTGGGCTTGGCTAGCCACACAGCAAAGACGGCCATATTCCAACTCTTGTTTTGTGTTGTGGTATATGTGTTTTTTGTTGTGGTATATGTGTGTAACGATGGCTGTGATGTATGATAAAGCCACTACTTCCTAACTTATTTCAGCTCATCTGCGCTATGCTGATGTTATGAAGAAGACCAACAACTAGGTCTGTTGCGAGGGAGCTCATCCCCTTTCACAGTGCTTTGAGCCAACGAGGGTGGTTAAACCTAATTAAGCCCGCATATGACCAATGTTTGCTGGAAGGCCGACACATTTTATCAGCCAGTGCCTTTAAACCAACAGGATAGTATGCCAGAAGTCCTAGTCGCAGGACCTACTGTTACACAGAACTAGCTGTTTCTTCCCTAACACTGGCTGAAACCATCACCGGTAGTCATTGTGCTTTCACCATGGGGGGATGCCAGGCTGAGTTGACCTGGATACCTGGATGGCTCGGCCCGACATAGAATAACTTCTTTGATAGCGACCAACACACTGTCACTTAAGCCAAACCACCCAGTCGTATATGACACAGTCATATATGGGATGGAATTCAAAGCAAACTCGGCAGCCAGATGTAGGAACTGAAATGGATGACTGCTGAGGCTGGGTAATGAAAATCAGCGTTGTGAGTTTGAATATTAACTGAACTTGGTCCGTTTCAAGTAGTAGCTTGTTACATGTGGTCATCGCGTGTAATACTTTACTGAATAACGTTTTAACTGACGGTAACATTCTGTTGCAGGTAACTTTGTTTTTCACGTTTCCAGACAAGTTGAGCAGTGCTGATGTGGAAGACGGTAATCCGAGTACAGAAGCAGGTGCAGCAGTCAGTGCCAGTAAGGGTGCAAACCATGTGACTCTGATGACAGATGGATTGTCATTAGTCACTCACGTGTGATGAATTTATTGTCAGTGTCGTATACAACGTAGCGGTATTAAATTCATTGCTAATTACCCGTGCCTACAGCACTCACGGGGGTGAGGTTTTTTGCCTCTGTTTCTTTTGTTTTTCTGCATGATATTCGCAAAACCGAACTCGACATAGAAATGTTCCAAGATGAGTCCTAGAAACCCATATATTTTGGTGCAGGCTGGTGGAAACATTGCAGGTGTGGTCTTGCACCCTTTTAGTGCTGGCGGCTTTTGATTTGTCCATTATATTGTTTCTTGCCTTGGTAATGGTACGATATCAACTAAAAAATATGTTGAGACAAAAATGTGCATCAGAATGTGCTGACCGTTGGCTGTTATATATGCCGGTCAGTGGAGTGCCTTGGTTGACAGTATTGTCAGTTGCGACGGTGTTCGTTTGCTGTGATAGAGATGGTGGCCAGATACACTTCTGTGGTTGCACGTGTGATCTCTCTTTCTCACTCACTGCATCTCTTTCCACCTGCTGCAGGCTGGTGGAAATTTCATTCAGTATTAAATTGTCATGTGGTCTTCATGACTACATGTGCCATATTAGATTCTAATTTGGCCAGGAAGTAAGTAACGAACGGTTTGTGTATATTTCAGAAAAAGGGTTTGTGATTATACTGTCAATTGTTTCCATATTTTAGTACACATCAAAGTAGGTATTTCATAGCCTACTGATTATCATTGTTGTAGTTACTTTTAGTAATAAGAGGAAATGGTTTATTATGTTTGGTTGCTCAAACATCTTTTCTATGATTTTAATGCTGTTTGCCACAGCCAGCCTGCAATTTATTTGCAGTGCATAGCTTTGTTTGGTATGTAAGCAGCTTGAGTTTATGTATTCATTTATTATTATAAACTGTTGTTTTGCTTGCAAACAGTGGTGAACTACAAAAATGCCCTTCAGTTATTTTGTTTTATGTATGGTTTGCACACTTTTGGTGCAAAGTGACTTAGATCAGCGCTAAAGAATACTAGTGAACTTGTGTATTTTCTATTTTCTGCCATGTTTAGCTGATAATGTCCACGTCCACTGTAGACGGTCACTTCAGGTGACAGCAAGATGTAGCGTATATGAAATTAAATAATGTTAAGTATTAAAATTAATGTAAGTAAAATTTGATCCTCAGCCGTGAGGTAAAATATTGGTCTCGACCCCGAGGTCAAGGCTAAAATGCCTTGGTCATAACATAAGCCTTGACATTCTGTTTCGGCTGATGCCAAAATACCTAGGTCTCCCAAAAAAATTCTTCTCAGCATTCTGCTCTCGGCCAAGGTATTGGCTCAACGACGAGGCCAAGGTAAAAACTTGGCATGGGCCAGACGAGGCCAAAATTTTGGCCTTGAAGCTAAACGAAACACTAAACTATGTTATGCTCTATGTTTTATAATGCAGCATAAGTTAGCATTTTACCGAGTAAAAGTAGCCCTGGGATAAATCCCTGTTTTTCCTTACGCACCCTATTAGTGTGAGCCCTTCTCCAACCAGTACAGACATTTAAAACTGAAGTACTAATCTCTTCATTGGCGTTGACCATTGACAGTTGTGTACTTATGCGAATAAATTCAATTATGTTGAACATGTAACCCAAAAATATTGTTCCCACTGGTTGGCTTATTCTCAGGCTCAAATGCAGCTGTTAACAACTTTGTTGTCTTTTATAGAACAAAAGTAATTTCACTGTAGTATACGTGGTTTTAATTCCAGCAGCAGAGGAATGTCTTCACATTCATACTCGTAGATTTTACCTGAAATAATTCCGGTTTTAACACGAACTGGCGGTTGAAACTAGTGGTAGACAAGTTGTATGTTAAAACTGTACAACGCTGAATAGCTTGGCTGTTATTTTTTATTGTATATTGACTAGATCGTAACGTTTTGATGGCATTGCAATACAAGCAGACATTTAAGCTTGACTGTACATAACTTCATTTGATATAAAGATAAGTGTACAAAACTTAACTTTGAAAATAATATTTGATATAATTCGTTATTGTGGAATGTGTATATTGCAGGAAATATCACGCTAGATACAGTGAAAAGTTCTGTGTGATTTAAATCTAATAGATTTATGTACATTTAAAATTTAATTGTTACAAGTCAGTCAAGTAATAGTTAAATGCAATGTATTTGCAACGACTTCCTTCAACTTCTGGTTAACCCAAGCAAGCCACATAAACATTCATCGAAATGGTCGTGTGATGTAAGGGCAATAGAGATTCGTCATATGGAAGATCAATAGTTATGCATTCTGCTTTTGTATATGCTTCTCTAAAGAGTTCTGTAAAGATGGCTCTGATGTTGTCCAACGAATTTTGACAGATTTTATTCATGCTGATATTGGACTAGTTTTTTGTGCACATATACAAATTGGTTGCATTATGATAGTGTTTGTCACCTTATTACCGGCCCGCCTACACATAGTGTATGGGGGCCAGACTAGTAACAGTCGCTGGCATCTGTCGTCGTCTGTAACACTCACACATGCAACGCAACTCACCATGGGGCAGCATGCGGCGGGCCAGTAATGTTACTGCCATTAGCGTGACAGCTTGTTTTGTATATATAATGATTGTATTACCTGGTGAAATAATTACCCATACTTGCTTTTGTTCACTTAGATACAAAAATAATAGCTGATCGCGTTCTACACAGAGTACTGTTCGGATCACCCAAGTCTTGAATATTTGACTTTAAATGTAACAAGTGGTCAAAAAAATTTGACGAAAGGCTGCATTGCATGTCATGCCATTATTGAGGATTTTGCTGCATACGGTGCAGCAAAGACTACCAGTGCTTTTCAATGGGCCTGACAACCCCCAAAATTGCCACTTATTGTGGGGATATGTTGACACCCATCTAATACATGGTTTCTTGGGCCCACATCTCAGTCGGTTCAGCTGTGTTTGCACAGTTGATTAACACACAGACCACGCTATGTGCAACATCTCTGGCAGTAGTCCGCATCTTATGCAGGCAATGCGGCCTGAAAATAATTTAATTAAGCAACAAGTGTAAAAAATGTTTTTATATTGTCGGCAAAATTAAATAGTATGCTGTGTGTAAACTAAACTAATATTGTGATATAATGGTTGGGCCAATAAAATGTAAGCTCTTACTGGTTTCTTACCAAATTGTACATAAATTGTACAAAGAATTGTCAATAAAGCTAGTTTTTAATAGATTTGAGTGTAAAACACATGGTACTGTTGTTAAATGTTCCAGGAATTAAATATTCTGTCTATGACGTCATGCTTTACCTCAAGCTGTAACGTAGGTGAAGTGACTAAAAGAGGATAAAATTCTAATAGAATTCAAATTTAAAAGCTGAGGAAAGAAACAGAGGTTAAATGAACACATTGAAGGAAGCTCCCCAATTCCTTTAATGCAAGTTGGTCGGGTTTCTGGTACCATGTGCATTACAATAGTACAAACAGTTTGATTGCATGCCATTTTTCACAAATATATCAGAATAGCACCATCTTTTCCTGACATATTTGATGCTACTAACACCGTAAGAGTAGAATGCTGGGGCTTACTCTTATTAGCCCACCCTATTTGCATTTTTGTGAATTATTTCCTGTGTGTATTCTGTAGTATTTGTGTTGATGATATTACGTTGTTACAAAATCTCGTTGATTGTTGAAGACGTCTAATAATGTATGTTACTGTTAGCGACTGTATAAGTACCGTACTGTATACTACATTCACAATTGCAAGTACTTGTACACGTATATGATTCTGACTTACACTAATGTAAAATAAGGGTATTTACCGTTGCAGTGTATTGGTTTGCATACTATGTACCAGTGGACTCACAGCCCAAGTCAGTTGGCTTGGTTTGAGGTTTGTCAACCACCTGGCACTCAATATGCATTCATCAAATGAAGCAGGTGAACTCTCGCATTGTTGTTGTTATTATTATTATTACTATTATTATTACATATATTATTGTGTACAGGCATTTTTGTAATTTGTAAACTGTAACCATTAACAAAGGTTTTGGGAGTTTGCTGTTTGATACTTCTTGGGATTAATTATTATTATTATTAGACCTCATGTGGTGGAATATTAACCCAAGTTTTTATTTATGTCAGTATCAGATCTGCTTAATGACTACACTGTCTTGGAGAAAATGATGATAGGATTACACTTGCAGCAGCTGTCTGGTGTTGATATGTGTATTAAATGTCACTGTGGAAGTCGTTCAATAATAAATGTCTTACAAAAGATAACCAATAATTGTTCATTTAGTTAATTAAGACTTACTGGCACACTATTCAGGAGTCCTTACAACAGTTGTAAAAACATACTAAACCGGTTTTATGTGAGCCAGAAATATTTAAATGAAGTGTCTGATACTAGACTACTGCATGATTTATGTGATCTCTCTTAAGACACTTGAAAACAACTAGTAACTCGAGCTAAACTCGGTCACTTTCATTATCAGTAGCCGGTATGTTGCATTATGACTTAAATTTGTGACAAAAGCCTATTAAATTACTAAGTGAGGGTTACGGGTTGGATGATAAGTTTTGTAACATGCCCGTGCATTCTCGTTTTTTTATTTCATAACCCTAAACCTTCTATAAAGAAGACTGAGAGAACTCGAACTACTGCAATAATTGTGACTGGTAATACATCGTCACACTGTTACAAAATATATTACACAACATAGGCATGGTAGTGTATTGCTGCTATTATGTGCACACTAAGGAAGTTTCTCAAATTAAAATTATCAGAAAATAACAATAGCCTACACCTCGTGTAAAACAAATACAAAGCAGAGGCAAAGCCTGGAAATGTAAACAGCAACTTCGCCCCAGTGCCGCCACCTGGCGAACTGGATGAAACAATGTTATTTGGCACCATTGTGTGAAAAAAATGATGTCATCTGCAAAACCGGAAGTGCATAACATTGCAATGTTGTCAGTGGAGAGCTGAGCCACAGCCACAGTTAACATGTATAGAAAATTTCATAAAGATCAGAATGTGGTTTTTGAGATATAGTATGTGAGTGGACAGATATGCAATACTTCACACCCCTAAAGGGGCAAAGTAAAAATAACAGAGCATAATTACACAAGTCAACAATAAATATAGTACTCAGTAATATCATATATCATTTGCTAAAATGGCTGCGAGTTTCTCAACGTATTTGTTTCTTGCCCAGGGAATGGTGTGATGTCAATAATAATATATAAAAATTAGCCCTATACGGGACTGACGGTCGACTATTCGCAACTGACGTTTCTGCCAAGTTAAAAGTCACGTGACTTATAAAAACCTGGACAAATTTACAAAATTCAGCCAGATCAAATATAGACATTGTGCCCTAGTTTAAAAATCAGTGGTCAGTTGCCAGCTACCAGTGTAAATGGCCGAGGAAATAGCGTTTGAAAATGGATTTCCAACTTTGAAGGGCTTGTGACCTTGACTGCATACCTTCGTGCATCACTTATCGACCTCTACCTACATGCCAAATTTCAATGAAATCGAAGAAACGTTTTATGGACGGACAGACGGACATTTGAGACCCACTTTATTAGATCGACTCAGAAGAGTCGACCTAAAAATGCAACTAATAAACTTACGTTGCACATAATTGTACTTTGCTGTTAAGCAGAAGTCTCAAGAATGACCGAGATGTATCAAATTAAAGTTTTTATTTCACTTTTAACGTTCTAGTGAAATTTCTTTTTATTTTAAATATATGCATACACACAAGGTTAGTTTTACTGTCCTAACTTCCTACGCAAACTGTGCCCATATGCTGACCATTTATGGTTCAAATACTGAAAATGCACTAGACTTGAACTACTGGTAAACATGAGTGCAAACATTTTCACATTTTTTGATTGATCCATCAATTTTTAGTCAGTAACAGGTTTGGTTGCAATAATAGTCAAACAACGTTCAAACCATGCAACAGTATCAATAAGTTTTTGATTGGCCAGACCCGCATCAATAAGCTGACAAAGAAATCGCACCAAATTTTTCATATATTCGGCAACTGACGGGAAGCGTAAAACCTTCTGCAATTTGCGCATGCAGACTGGGCACAGGTACAGTGGCTGCGACATTGCTTCGGCAACTGAGCAACTGTGATTCATCAGACAGTCGAAGAAGACACAATGTGACATGAAAAACAAATGACAAGTCTCGTGAGAGATCACCTGCAAAAGGTTAACAAATAACAACTGTCCAATAAACTAAACTTCTAACTGTACTGAAATTTGTACTTACGTTAAGTATATGCATACACACACAAAGTTTAGTTTTAAAACAAGTGCTAATGTCCTATGCAAGCAAATCACATATCCAAATTTTCTGTACAGTGCTCAATCTTTAGTCACTACTGGACTACAGATACCTTCCCCAACTGTTGGCATAATGCTACCATCATACCAATTCTGAAACCAGGCAAAGATCACACAAATCCGACAAATTAACGTCCCACAGCTTGAACTAGTTGCCTTTATAAAATATTTGATAAAATCCTCAATACACGACTAATGTGGTTTCTAGAACAAAATTAAATTCTTACACCTGAACGGAGTGGTTTCCAAAAACAAGGAGGAACTATCGACCATCTTGTCCATCTGGAAACTTACATTTGTGATACATTCGCACATAAACAATGTAGTTGCAGTCTTCTTTGATCTCGAAAAGGCATATGATATGACTTGGAAATATGGCATACTACGAGGTCTTAAAATTGTGGAGTTAAAGAACACTTAACCAATATTTATTCAAAATTATCTTAGTAACCATAAATTTAAAGTATGATCCTCTATCACCTTATCTGAAGAATATGAACAAGAAGCTGGAGTCCCTCAAGGAGGCATACTCTATACTGCTATGTTCATTCTTAAAATCAATAGCATTACAAACTGTTTAGCTCATAATATTGAAAATTTTCTATATGTCATTTGTTTCCAATCCACAATCATGCACACAGCTGAAAGAAAATTACAACAAGTTATTAATAAATTAACCAAATGGGCTGATTGTAATGGCTTCAAATTCTCTAAAGACAAAACGTGTCATACATTTCTGCAATCAAAGAAAGCTACATCATGAACCATCATTTTTTCTAAACAATCACTTAATTCCAGTTGTTCATGAAGTTAAAGTCCTCAGATTATACTTCGACAATAAATTATCTGTTTCATCTCATATTAAATACTTAGGCCCTAAAAACTAAATGTCTTCAAGCTATGAATGTCTCAAAATTAGTGCACACCAAACTTGGTACTCTGTTAACATTATACAGAACAGTAAACTTGGTTATAGAGCTATTATCTATGGCAGTGAACAGAAATCATATCTTAAAATTTTAGAACCTGTAGCAAACCAACTCCAAGAATATGTCTTGGAGCTTATCATACCTCACCAGTTAGTAGTTTACGACTATTAGCCCATGAACATCCACTTGAATTTCGTAGAGAACAACTTCAGTATTACAAAACTCAAATCTAATACATTTAATCCAACTCATACAACAGTCTTTCAACCATTGTCATCTCTATACTGAAGTAAACCTATCGGCAAACTTTGTACTGCAAGTTTACTCCACACAGCATAGCTTAAGTAAACAGTTACATTTTTACATGCAATAATTAGTCAAAAAAGACCTTGATCATCTTCCATATTAGATCTCCATCAACTCTACTGATGTCTGCATGCTTGACCTCCTTGTCCGACTCATTTGTCTCAAAGCGACCAAAACATACGACTGCACTGTAATGTTCGGGTTCTGCTTCGCCCAATGCGAAATTCTCTTTCTCGCTTGGAAACAGATCAGTCCATGTGATGCCAACGACTCCGAATGAATCGGATGGCAGACAGAATCTCGACAGCTGCTGATTCAAATCAGCAGCCAACAGCTGTTACATACATGACTAACAAGTGAGCACATCACATCATCACATGGAGAAAACGGAAGCAGGCCTCAAAGGCCTCTCTATCCAACAAATTACTGACTAAATAACAATATCACTGATTCACAAAATATTAAACTATATTATTACGGTTTCCAATGCCATGGAGATCTGCTTTATAATTATACAAAAATTCTTGATCAGACCAGAATTTATCTAAGCACCATTTAAAGGTGTTAACCGATTCTGCAGAAACTACACAATCGGAAACTGTTCCATATGGGTATAACACGGTTGGTATATTTCATCAAGTCATAATGACAGTGACGTTGTGCAAGTTTGTATCTGTGACCCTTGTCCTAATGAGTCTTCTGATAATTCAATGAAATCGAAATGAGAAACACATGTCGGATCATAGTATAATTCTGTGTATTAACTAAACCCACAACAGCACCTCTAGGTATACATTAACTACAATTGTACTTTGTGGCCAGAAACGTGATTCCAGAAATATTCTGCAATGACAATGGCATATATGCTTTGGTTTCTGTTGGAGCTTTGACACTGCCTGTTGGTGACAAGAAGGGCATCCAACCTTTAACAGATCTGCCTCAAATATCCCCAACACTTCCCTTTTTGCTGGATCTGATCCAACCTGACGTTTACCTCAAGGAGAGAAGGCTGGTTAGACAAAAAGTGACAGTGGTAGTCGCAGTAACAAAGCTGTAATCTAGAATGTGCTGTATTGTACTAATAAATCAACAAGCACCTGCCGTTCACCAGTTGACTTATGCACTCGACTTCTCACACTCCAAGACAAGGTACTGATGGTGGAATTTAAACGAACGTTGGCACCAGCAAAAAATACTTTCATAAACTCCAGCAAGAGTTCAGAAAAACCCAAATGCCTATCATCTTGTAGTTGAACGTCAAAGTCAGCTAGGAATGCCGGGAATTCATCTAGCGGCTGCAATACAATATTGGCCTGAAGTCTCCGAAGTCGGCGAAAACGCAACTGCAAATCCATGCTACTTTTCCACATGCGAAATGTCTCCCGAAACAGTGGAGCAGGCAGGGATAGTTTGGGTTTAAAGATCTTGTCCAGTACACCATTACTTACAGTGTCTCCTGGCCGATCTTTAATCTCTGAAACGGTGTATTTATGGTCATCACAAAAGTCTGACGGTCTGCCCTCAGCAACAGATGTGGGTTTGGTCTCAGTATGAGGTCTTGTCGGCCATGAGACCGAAGAACAAGATCCGGCAAGGCAATAGAAAGCTGCATCACTGTCTGGTATATGTGACAGAAGTCCTGCTCCAACCAAATAGTCGACAAACTTCTCTTCGCAAGACTTGGTTTGAAACAAGTGCATTTCTTGTTCTCTATAAAAACAAATACAACACACTACAGTCTTTCCAATTTTCATTCCAAATAAAACCAATGAACAATGGGTTTAGGTAATTTCTTGGTCTACAAGTAAGTGGAAATGATGGTGTCCTGCCCATCACTAGCACTAGCATTTAACAACTTTCAGCTCGTAGAAAAACCATAAGATGCTCTGCATTACAGTCATAATGTTGTAAACAAAGGTGGGCACTCAGCAAGATAGACTTGTGATGGTCAAACAAAGATGACAACTAAGTTGACCATCACAAATGCTGACGACACTTTCAATGGTCGACAGACATCACAAAAGAATAGCAAAACTGGCTCAATTTAGAGTATGGGATAAGGTTCCTGAGAGAAGTACCCTTATTTTGGAAAATACTCAAATTCTCATAATACACATTACACAGTGTAGGATAAGCCAAGAGTAGTGTCTGTGCCAAAAACCAGCTTGATCCAATCAGCCTTTTTGACTGAACACCAGCTTGTGACAAATGGACTGACAATGTGCCATAGCAAATAATACATGCATTATGCAGTAAAAACTGTGGCACTTAAATGCCATCAAGGCTGGGCATCAATACAGACATCACAAAAGAATAGCAAAACTGGCTCAATTTAGAGTATGGGATATAGTTCCTGAGAGAAGTACCCTTATTTTGGAAAATACTCAAATTCTCATAATACACATTACACAGTGTAGGATAAGCCAAGAGTAGCGTCTGTGCCAAGAACCAGCTTGATCCAATCAGCCTTTTTGACTGAACACCAGCTTGTGACAAATGGACTGACAATGTGCCATAGCAAATAATACATACATTATGCAGTAAAAACTGTGGCACTTAAATGCCATCAAGGCTGGGCATCTGTTAAAACTAAAGACAACACTGTGTGTATGAAGCACTTACACAGGCCATGCAGTGGTCTACATTATGATGGTAAAGTGATCTGAGAGCCGGCCTGTCTTGAGATAAAAATTATGAGTGGACTACGATTGCTATGCTCCGAACTGGTGTGCTTGCTTGCTTCCTGCTTGCTGCCACCTTTGTGTGGCAGCAAGCAGGAAGCAAGGGGGAGTAAGAAGTCACAGCCCTGGGTGGGTGTCCAGAGAAGCCATATATAGATTGACAGTGATGTAATTTCTTCATTCGTATCTAAGCCAGATGTTCTGGCCACCATGATGTATAACAACGAAATGCAAACATTTTGCAGCACTTATAGTCAGATCGCCGATCTGGGGCTAGCCATAAGCAGTAATACTAAAGACATCAAGCGACGTGAGCAATGCAGGTGAAGCGTGCGAGACTCAGGGAATGCTTTGCAGGCGGGCAACGCTGTGCGGTCATAGCGTAACTTTCAAAAAATTGGCGCTTTCTCAGATGCCTGATGCCTTTCAAGTAGATGAGTGAACTCTGCTGCAACCTGCATCTACTCTTAGCTTGTTTCTAACACTGCCAGAGGTCAGTAGTGTCATCGCTGCCTACTTTTAAATTAAGCTTCCACAGTCGCATGTTTATAATCAAAATTTTTTTGCCAATTTAGAACTCCCTTACACACGTAGTTGTCAAAGCTCCCGCCTCCAGAGCATCCCCGAGTCTCGCCCGCATCGCCTGATATGTCTTTAGCATGACCCGCCATAAGGTATTCATACACTGATCAATTTGATTTTATTTAAATAACGTGACAAATCTTCACCACTTAACTTTGCATAGCACGACATCACGCCCTACGACGTGGAGATCGTATCGTAACCATAGACTGCTGTGACGTCACTTCACCGTATCTACAGCGTCATCTGGTAGAACGGCATACAGCCTAATAAAAATACTGTCAGTGCTGCTCAGAGCCTTGCACAGTTTTGCACTAACTCTGCAACGCGCAGATAATCCGCCTAATTACAATATACTGAAAGTTAAGATAAACGATCGCTCACATGCACTCACAGCTGACATTAAGGGGTTCGCTGTCTACTTTTTAATTCAGTACCCTAGGTGATGACGAATGGGAGTGGCAGTTAACGTTTACCACAACATTATCAACAATCGCCGATTTGCAGGCAACGTATACAACTGAAATTACACATAAAAACACTTAAAGTCTGTCAGAACAAAAAAACAAGCCATCAGAATGTTTCGGAAGTCAACAAAACAGGGGTACAGCATCTGACGTGAATCATAAATTGGAAACTTTGGTTGCGTAGTAAGTAATGGCACAGCGGCAATGAACGGCATTCACTTGACCTCACTAGAGTGAGCGCCGAGCGGACCAACAGGTCCCCGGTTGGCTACCAGAAGGAAAATCAATCAATCAAACTATCAGGTCCGCAAGCAGGCCGGGAAATGTAAAAAAATTATTTATTGCGCATGTTTTCCGTTATTCAGAAAAGCGGCGAACCGTTCCGTCGCCGTGGATACCACAGTGTAAAATATTTTGCACCGTGGTGGATATAGCCAATTATTATCTGCCCCATAGCTATCACAGGCTGCGCGGTAGCGCCAGCCCTGTGTTAACGGCCACTGGCTTTGTCAATGGGAAATGGCAATATTCGA
>Ga0209780_1002379_pt1 | contig 13342 bp, 15 predicted proteins | sample WorMetexBAHAMAS2_FD_187384 | JGI IMG/M metagenome (GOLD analysis project Ga0209780, IMG submission 187384) | Marine gutless worms symbiont microbial communities from Max Planck institute for Marine Microbiology, Germany - Inanidrilus exumae... | ecosystem: Host-associated > Annelida > Digestive... | reverse complement strand
TTGGCCAAGTTCACATTTTGGGATAAGGTTCCAGGGGGAAGTATTTCTTGTTTTTGGAAATGTTGGAATTAATAATAATAATAATAATAATAATAATAATAATAATAATAATAATAATAATAATAATAACTGAACAAGGCGACTTACGGCTAGCGCCGACCAGTCCTGTACAAACTAAAATACAATTAAAATAGAAAACGTATCGCACTGATAACAGGAATTCCATTATAATATGGTTCAGGATAAGCCAAAGGTAGCTTCTGTGCCTGAAAAACAGCTTGATGCAGACAGATGAACACCGGGCCATAGCGTACACTGCGCTATATGTATATGTTGCACGTGTTGCACTGTAACAGTGAATGAGGCATTATCTGAATCCAGTCAGTGTGGAAAAGCTGAAACAACTGGACAGAAAATTAGATTGACTTCATTATTGTCAACAAAAGGTTCTGCATTGTCATAATGCAGATGCACATCTGTCCACGTACAGACAAGCTCATGCAGCATTGTGACTTCCATAATCCAGATGTGAATCTGAATTTTGGATGTATGTTATTCCTAGTGAGTGTTTCAACTGTTGACGTAAAGCAGTAGCATTGTTGCTGTCTCATTTGATGTGTAGATCCATTCTATCGGAAAAGGCCTATATCCAGAAGTGTCAGTCATGCGCAGGTATTCGAGTACATTGATGACAGGCTGCGAGTAGCATGCTGTTACTTTGCCATGCTGCCATCTCAGCGAGCCAGCATGAAGCAGCGATTGGCCGGTAATGTTCAGTCGGAGTCTTGTGACGGAACTGAACAGCAGCAGTCCTGTATTTCCGAGCCTGTCACGGCCGGTGACTATGAGTTCACCGAGCAAGCCTTAGTTGACAAGAAGGTGAGCTGCCATGGAATTTGATAATGTTTGCAGGCCACTGTAGTTTTGTACTCGTACAGCAGTCAATCGCTGGTGTTTGTGGTGTGTGTGTATGTGCACGTGCGGATGATAACTTTCAAATGAAATTACCTTTGACTGGCATGTTGTTTGGCCTCGATCAAGTTTTAAGGTATCCCTCCCCTCCAGTAGACAGCATCTGAGCTCTGGTATTGGTCTGAAGCATAAGAGGGCAAATAATCTATCAGAACTGCTCTGTGGCATGTCGTGCACAATGATATGCACACACATGTGAGCAGTTCTTCATTTTTGCATGTTAGTTAGGTTTAGATATCTGTGTGTGTGTTTATTTAGGTTTTGTCGTTTGTGTTTTCTTTCATGTTAGCTTGGGTCATTTTATTCTTGTATTGCTTTCTTTTGTTGTGTTTGATTTAGTTTTCCACTCCTAAGCCATGAGATTGGCTGGGAAGAACATCTCCAAAATGATCTATTTTGTGTCCAGTGGGACATAGAATTTTAACTCAATCAATCAATCAAGTTTGAAGCTCAAGGATAAAAACGTTCCTATTTGTCTAAAACGTTTTAGACAAATAGGAACGTTTTTATCCTTGAGCTTCAAACTTGATTGATTGATTGAGTTAAATTGGATGACAAGTTACCCGCAAATAGTTGTGGTCAGGGTTTATTTTTTAGTTATGTACTCTTTAAAAGCGGTAGTGTGTCGGAAACAATGCAATATAGAGATGTTGTTACTACAGATCATGGATTAGACGTGATATATCGCCTATCAAATCGCACTATTTCTGATGATGTTTAGTGACCTTTAAGCTAATTCAACTATTGCATGCCTCTTCAAGTGCAATTTTTTTATATATTTATGCAGCATTTGACAAGAGTAGCATGTTCGCATGGTCCCTCTGCAATAACCGAACTTCTTGACTTTTTTGTATAGAATTATATATCTACGTTTTCATTGAAGCATACAGCTCCGTTCAGAAACAACTTGTTGACCATTCCAGGTATGCTGTTGTCTTTGTGTAGGGTCCCGCCGTCATTTGTTCTGCGTGTCAGAAGGAGGGTCACGTGAAGAGAAGCTGTCCCGACACCAAGATGCCTCCACTTCCGCCTATGCCGCGATTGAGCAAGCAACACATCAAAGCACTCAACGAGTTGCTGCTCGTGGTTCCTCGTTAGTATACCCCGCGTGGGGCCGGGGTACCTCCTTTCCGCCTTTGCTCCTCCTTTGTCCATTCAGTTCCTCATCTTTTGCTCTTTATTACCTTTTCCCTTATAGCCATATTTGTGCTGAAAGGGGACGTTAAACTCCAACTAACTCCTGGTTAGTATTTCACTGCTGGAGAGATTCTATGGTGCAGTAGGAGGCAATTCTGTCCCTGTCCAGAGCATTTTGTTGGTAGATTTGATATTTGTATGACTGTTTGTTGCAGAGGACTTTGAGCCGAGTGATCGCGAAGTCCACAACCGGCAACGTGTGCTTAATGAACTGCTGACCATTATACAGACAAAATATCCAGGTTTGTAAAACTGTTGGACTTACCAGACTTCACTCCATAATGTTCACACCTGATGTTTAGACTTTGACATATTCGGACAGTGAGATCACCACAACAGACTGCATATTGTTCAGCGTGGAATAAAATGCAAACACTGGTTGACAGATGTTAATAAGTTAGCACTCATTTCTCTTAGCAGTATTTATTAGTTATAAATGTGAAAATATGCTGTAAAAATATGTAAATTATGTAAAATATGCTGCTTCATAGTGAATTGTGTTTTATGGCATGTTAACGAAGATAGCCACATTTGTTGGAGCATTTAACCTTTTTCTTTATCTATGTTCCTGTAATAACGACACTTGTCTGAAAAAAACTGAGCTATGGCAGGTGAAGCAATAAAATCACTGAATCACAGCCAAATCAGTTGTGCTTGGAGCAAAACAATTTTTAATGTTTTGTCATTAATGCTGGAATATTTTATCCCCCCAAAATCAAAATTGATGGAATTATTGATCTTAAAATCATAACAGTGTAGGGTTACACATTACAGTGTTACAAACTTAGAGACTGGAGTTCTGCTAGAATTATGATTTTTTTGTTGTTTACAGAGTGCTAACATTGTTTTCTTACACTCATTCAATTTTATTCTGATGTGGTAATTTTGTTGCATTCTGTTTACATATTAGGCTGAAGACAGCAAAAAGCTATGTTAGCAACTGATTTTCAGTCACAAATATTTGAAGATAATTAACTCTATGGATTTTAAATTTGTTGATGAAATACTCCAATACTTCTGAGAGAACAGCCAGCGTTGATGTAGCTGACCGGTATTTTGAATAAGGTAAAGTTTAGCAATATTAGCATATATCACATAGGGGTCAGTTTTCCATAAACAGCTTAGTATTATTGAAATTTTGATATTTGTAGTACATTGTAAATGTTATTTGTCACAGTCTTCTTCAGCATATATTGTCATTATTTTTGTTATGTTTGTACAGATGCTTGTTTGAGTCTTTTTGGATCGTCTTGTAATGGATTTGGATTTCGTAATAGTGATCTTGATATTACACTGACGTTTCGAGGACACAGAACAGATGAGGTTTACTGTTACTTACACTGGCTCTAGTTGAAAATTACTTGCAGAAGAAAATTCTGATATGCATTTGATAGGTTGTTTCCAGAGATAATTTTTTTCTCTGATATATTGCACGTCGATCGTCTCAGGTAAATTGGTGATGGTGGTTGGTCACCAGTTTATCACACTGACCGCCCACATCCATGTACAACACGGTGGGCGTGAGGTACCACATCGCGCCGTTCTGTCAGCAGCAGCAGAGATTTGTCTCTATTTTGTATCATTGCATTGAACACTCTTTGGTGGTTGGGCGACGGGAAAGGCATTTGGACTGTAAAAAACCCTGCTCGGTTTCCTTTTGGGATCTTGGTATAATCTGAAGTAACTATGGAATAAAGCCAGTCAAAGAAAACTGAATTTGTGTTTCATGGAGAAAAATCTTGATGCTGGTTGTCTGAAAAACAGATCACATTTTCACGTAGGTCACAACATACATTTTTGTCATTTATTTTCACACGAATTCATTAAGTCGTGCTGTTTTCTGCATGTTAAATGCAGAATCTCCCAGTTGCATTTTTAGGTCGACTCTTCGACAGAGTCGACCTAATAAAGCTGGTCTGAACTGTCTGTCCGCCCATACGTGCGTGCATACGTTCTTCCATCCACAAAAAGTTTCATCGATTTCAGTGAAACTTGGCACGTAGGTCGATGAGTGATGCACCACGGTATGCAGTATGACCCAATCTAAGGTCAAGGTCACGAGCCCTTGAAAGGTGGAAATCCTTCCATTTTTAAAAGCTATCTCCTTTGTCATTTACAATGGGAGCTGGCAACTGACCACTGGGGCACAATATCTAAATTTGGTCAGGCCGGATTTTTGATTATTGTCCTAGTTTTTGTGTCATGTGACTTTGAACTTGGCACGGTCTGTCCGTCTGTGTGTATGTCCATCCGCCCACAAAACGTTTCGTCGATTTCAATGAAATTTGGTATGTAGGTAGAGGTCAATGAGTGATACACGACGATATGCAGTATGACCTGATCTAAGGTCAAGGTCACTAGCCCTTGAAAGTTGGAAATCCTTCCATTTTCAAAAGCTATCTCCTCCGTCGACCATCAGTCCCTCACGGGGCTAATTTATGTTATTGTTGGTTTTACCATACTTATGTAGCTGAGAGCCACTGTATGTTGTGTGTGAGCATAGGGCTTGGACTGTGTCATGATAATTGAAACACTTGCCAGCACGCTGAAGAAGCACAAACATATGGTGTACAATGTATTAGCAATTACAACAGCAAAAGTGCCAATTGTCAAGTTTAAGCATGCTCGGACGCAGCTGGAGGGTGATATCAGCCTCTACAACACTCTTGTAAGTGACAGTCTTTGTGATTTATTCCATGTACCTTATTGCCTGTGGTCTGTTAACAAAAAAAGAATGTGGAATGAGGATAATAATGCCAGATTTCCTTGAGGGAACTTTGTGAGACATATCTGACGGTCTGTCTGTTGGTTACGTTCGTCGGCCCTGCGAAAACGGCTGAGGCAGTCGAGGTGCCATTTGGGCTGAGTAGGGTGGGCCCTAGGAACCATTTATTTGAAGGGGGTGCAGATCCCTCAAGGGTAATGGGCAATTTTTGTTTGGGGGAAGTGACGGCCCATTGTGAAGTATTGGGACACTCTGCCATGAGCTGTGCAAAAATGGCTGAACTGATCGAGATGCCATTTGGGATGAAGACTTGGGTGGGCCCAAGGAACAATGTATTAGATTGGGTCAAGATCCCCCACCAAAGGTCCACTTTTGAGGGGTATGCGTCCCATAGGTAACCGTTATAATACTGAGCTGTGCAACAGTGGCTGAACACTAACAATGCACCAATGGAAAGCTCTTGCCCTCTGCAATACACAGGTGTAGTTTGTTATGAAGTCGACTTTGCATTTATGAGAAATCAGTGATTTAAATCTCTGACTTTTTCACATCAACCAGCAAAATTACGCGTGGTAAGTGCACAAGATGCGTGCAAGCTGCGGCATCACACTTCAACCAATGGCAGAGCACGTTTGCCATGATTCCTAAAAATAGCACGCCTAGAAGGATAGAGTATATAACATGTAGCGCACGCTTTCAAGGGCAGGGAATAGGGATGCACTAGTCATTACCGTTTAAACAAAACATTTTCAGGCTGCAAACTATGGAACAATCCATGCATGGGGGCGATGCACCCTTTTGTTAAACTAATGTTGACATTAGCTGTCTTTTAAATTTTATTAATAGCATTGTCAGCAGTTGTCATCTTCTGTCCTTTAAAAATGTTGATATCTGACATCTGATAGTCTGGAAATGCTTAGAGTATGTGGCATTGTGAGTAATATTAAGCTCAGCAGGTGAATTGTTATTCTGCACTGCGTTGTATTTTGATTGGCTGCAGGCTCAGCATAACACACGGATGCTGCAGACATATGCAGACATCGATGAACGTGTGCGCACACTTGGCTACATCATGAAAGTCTTCGCTAAGGTTGATGTCTCCCTGTGTCTTCATTCTGCTGTTTGAATTCATCACAGTTCTCCCTCATGACTGCTTATACACAGTTGTCTGTGTAAACATTTGGTGAACTTCGGTCCAGTAACTCCAGAGGGTGATAGGGGTAGGGGTACACCCCTCATCAATCTGCAGTTTGGCTATGTTCGCTTTAATGCTAGACCTTGTGTGGATCAGTACTGAGTTTTCTAAAGCGATCACTAAGTTTTGTTTTACCTATATGCTTGAAGGCGTCACTGCTATGTCATGCGGGCTACACGCTAGGCTCTGCCACTCATTTCTAGTTAATATTCTCATTAGTCAATGTTACAGTTGTTGTTTCTTTCATTTCTGTTGTGGGGCTGTCCATGTTGTATGGTACTAGCTGTTAATTGTAGTGTGCTGACATCTGTGATGCTTCACGTGGCACTCTGTCATCATATGCTTACATACTTATGGTCATCTACTTCCTACAGCAGCGCAAGCCTCCTGTAGTGCCTGTCTTACAAGAGGTGACAGCTTTGTTATCTGTCCCATAGCTATGGCATATAGCATGGGACAGATTATAAAACCGTGCGTCCGTCTTCATGCACTCTCACGCTCGCATTTCTTGATGGATTTTCACCGAAATTGTCACGGACATAGACATTCTCAAAAATAAAAACGAGTTTGTTGGGGTTAAACATTGCACCACCCCTTCCCCCATTTTGCTCCCTCATTTTAGGTGAAGAGGTCCTCAAAATACATGGAAATATTAATAACAACCCTATAACTGCATTAAATGTATGCAAATTGCTGAAAATCCCACGTCTTACAGGAAATCAAAGTCAAGGAACATAGTGGTAATGTCAGATTTCAGACCAGAAGTGGAAATATGGCCATTTCATGCATGCGCAGTGAAAAATATGCAACATAACCCTTATTATAGAAACAGTTCGGTCGTTCTGGACTCGCTTTGGGGCAGATACGACGTTCAACACAACATATTTCTAGTTTTATTTATGTATTGCTTAGTTGTTCTTTGTTTATGGTTAGAGAAGATGTGGGTAACACCACTGAGAACTCTATCATCTCTCTCTCTCTTACTCAGAATGTGCTAGGTGCTATCAGCAAGGGCCTGCAGGCAATAAAACTTTGCTGCAACAAAAATCCTAAGTTCTGGACTGGGGGTGCTGGCTAACACGGTTTGACCTGTATTGTTGTTCTAAGTTAATGATACCCCGCGTGGGGCTGGAGTACCCCCTTTCCTGCCTTTTTCCGTCCCTCGTCCATTCAATTCCTCATCTTTTGCTCTGTTTACTTTCACCCTTTTTCCTTTTCTTATTTGCTTTACCTATTTTCTTCTTTGTCCATCCCTTCCCTTTCTGCCAGAATAGCCACCACTCCATTTCCAGGCCAGAGATAGTAGAAGGCAATCGAACCTGGGTTTAGTTTGTTTTGTTTAATTTTTAGGTCGAATCCTTTGAGTCGACCTAATAAAGTGGGTCTCAAATGTCCGTTCATCCGTCCGTCCACAAAAAGGTTTCTTTGATTTCAATGAAATTTGGTATGTAGGTAGAGGTCGATGAGTGATGCATGACGGTATGCAGTATGACCTTATCCAAGGTCAAGGTCAAGATCACGAGCCCATGAAAGTCAGAAATTCGGCCATTTTCAAAGGCTATCTCCTCCCGCATTTATAATGGGGCTGGCAAATGACCACGGATTCTTAAATTAATGCACAGTACCTAAAGCTTATCGGGGCCGGATTTTTAATTTTTGTGCTAGTTTTTGTGTCGTGACTTAGACGTTGGCAGTAAGTAGGAGTCGACCACCATTCCCGTACGGGGCTAATTTTGTGTTATCTGTATTGCTTAGTTAATATTTATTATGGTGTTTTGTTGTATTTAGTATTTTCTTTTCAGATACGGTGTGGAGACAGTATGGGTAATATGGTTGAGAAGACCAGGGTCTTCTTACTAATCCGAATGCACTAGTCAGCAATGGAATGCAGGCAGTAAACTTTGCCCAAACATAATATTCCAGTTTTGAGCGTATTATAGACCTGCCCATGTGGCCGAGTGGTCAGCACACTCGGGCGCCAAGTGCAGTAGAGCGTGACGCACTCAGTGACCGGGGTTTGCGCCTCAGCCCGGGCGCATCCGCATACCAAAGAATTATTTCTAATAATTCCTATGCATGCACATGATGAACAGGGAGTTAATTCCGGGCAGGAAAAAGAGGGTTTGATGGTGTCCTCTATAAACTGTTACTGTTGCTGATGCCTTGATCAGCAGCATCAAGGTATTAGCCGCGCTGATGTGAGAGCCAAAGCAGATAAATGTGGCTAAGTCCACTGGCTGGGCGCTGAAGAAGTGTCAGTCAGATGGCCAGGCACTGAAGAAGTGCCCGTAATGTGGTGGCACATTTAGAAATAACCGACTAGCTGCTCATGCCTACTTAAGCTCTCCTCCATCCTACGCGACACGCACATACACCGCCCACACCACCGATTCCACTCCTCTCCCTGGGATGGTGCATTGGACTGACATAAAGGTCTCAGCACTGTAGTCTAGAGTAGGCTGGACCCCTGCCTGCAATAACGAACGAACGACCCATATAATAGCCATGAAATGGTTGTGTCTAATGTTTTCAGCATTTACTTCTTACCTTCCATAATTATGTTTGATTTTTTGGTGATCTGCTATATTCGTACATTTGTATTAGCTCTACATCGGACCAAATCGTCCATTGCATCAAGTTGACAAGTGGAACGCATGGTTCTTTGAGGATCTGAAATCCTTGGTGAGTATTGTAATAATTAGTCAGTGACTCGCATGGTTTTATTTAGCTATTCCTCATGGCTGCTGATAGCTATAAATTACTTTTGTGGATAAGTTACGATGGAAAACCGCCTTACGTGCCAAGTTTTTGTCAGGATCATGCATACGCTGTGACCATGTTCTTGAAAATGTAAACATATGCCAGTGATGCTTGCGTGATAAATTTTACAGTAGAAAGTTGTCAAGTTATTGTTGCATTTGCATATTTCTGATTAGAGTGCATATATGTGTCTGACAGCCAAGAGTCTGGCCAGGACTGAACAAGAACAAAGAGAGCGTTGCTGATCTGTGGCTTGGCCTTCTGCAGTTTTACACGGAAGAGTTTCCGTTCAATGAGCGCGTTGTTTGTATTCGACGTTTAGCACCGCTGACAAAGTTTGAGAAGTTGTGGAATGGCTACGGCATTGCTACTGAAGATCCTTTTGATCTCAGTCATAATCTCGGCTCTGGGCTTTCGTGCAAAAGTGCGTACATGTTTGCTGTAAATATCAGAGAGAGTCTTATTTGCAATGCCTGTCAATATTAGAAAGTCATCTGAGAAGCTTAGTTACTTGTGCGGATACCCTGCGTGGGCCCTGGGTACCCCCTTTCCTGCCTTTTTTCTTTCCTTGTCCATTCACTTCCTTATCTTTTGCTGTTTTTTTTGCTTTTTCCCTTTTTCCTTTTCTCGTTCACTTTACCTACTTTCTTCTTTTTTCCATCCCTTCCCTTTCTACCAGAATAGTCACCACTCTGTTTCAAGGCGGAGGTCGTAGGAGGCGATCGAACCTGTGTTTAGTTTGTTCCATTCATTTGGTGTTATCTGTATTGCTTAGTTAAGATTTATTCTGGTGTTTTGTTGTATTTGGTTTAGTTAACTCTTGCGATGCGATAGTTGTCTTCCTTGTTGTAGGCGCTAGCGTAATAATTTAAATGAGCCTCTCGATCCCTTTTTGGGTGGCTGCTGAACAAGAAGGCGGCCAGGGTCGAGGTTAATATATCGCTAGTCTTCCTTCACTGGGTAGGGATAGCTCTCCACCCCTGACCTTTCGTCTCTGATATATCTGTATTTGTGCTGAAAGGCGATTTTAAACTCTAACTAACTAACTACTTGTCCAAATATTCATTGTTCACATCTTGTGATGCCCATTGCTTTTTCTCATGTGCACTAAATCAGTTAACTTATGCAGAACTGATGCTATTCCAGTGCTGTAGTGTAATATTTCGAGCTCAATTATTTGGCCTAGCAGGTAATTTGATTATGCAAAATTAATGTTTCTGAGCATTACAGTTAAATGGCAAAAATTGGCCAGTTAACAACCAGGTGTAAGGTCTAAAACGGCAAAAAATCACTTTGGTAGGACTCCACCTAGAACGTTAAGCACGCCGTTACCAGCGAAGTCATGTCAAAAATCATACTTGCTGCAAATGTGACTGTAGCACGGAATAAATCGCCATTCTGGCAATACAAGTAGAGAACAAAACCATCAACTGCCACATGACTTCGCTGGTATGGCATGCTTCTAGGTGGAGTCCTACCAAAGTGAGCATTACAGTTGGTAATCGTCATGCAGTGGTGATGCATTGCCTTGGAAGGTAACTGTGGACATGGCAGAAAGTACTTGCATGGCACTTGATGTGTCTAGTGTCACTTGCAGGCTGAATGCTGGTGACCTAAATGAAACTAACTTTGTCTTCCATTTTTACTTACTGCTTTGTGTGAAGTTTGTCATTTTGTCATGTAATATTTATCGTTTGTTTGCTTGGCTGACTCAGCCTGACTGCATTGTTAGCAGCTGCTGATAACTGACTACAGTATTGAAGGATTAATTGCTAGCTATACACAGAGTAGAGTTTTACTGTTATTCAGGTGCAGCTCTTCTGTTTCATTTATCACTGTCGTTTCTGTTTACATGCAGTGTCCGTCTACATTCAGAAGGTATTTCGCAATGCCCGCTGGCTGTTCAATATTCCAGTGAGAGATATTCCTCAAGGATATGAGATGGCCCAGGTATGTTGCTGCTCTTCAGACTTTCACAGAATTTTATAACAGCTGTTAACAGATTAGCAAACAATATTGGGCGTTGTCGTGTAGTTTTGTAGTATTAAAAGGAAAAGGCAAGGAAGAGTATTTAGAGTATTTATATATAAATCGCCTTTTATATACTATGTGTATCTAAAAGTGCTCAGGCATGGATCACACAGTTTTACCTGCAAATACGCCATGCCTGCCTTTCCTTCGTATGCATTCACCAGATGGCGCCACCTCTAACTGAGGTAAGAGACATCTAATTGCAGCTTACTACTCATGTATCGACCCGAAGGGATGAAAGGCTGAGTTGGCCTGGTTGGTTGACCCGTAGCGGACGGCTTACCCACAAGTGGTCACCCGTCAGCTACAGGTCGAGTGCAGGACAGAGAAAGTACGCCGGCCGAAGAATGACGTTCTACCACTGTGCCACGCAGCCAACTAGTAGTAGTTGTAACTAGTAGTTACAGAATGCTTGTAATACTACATCTGTAAGTGATACTGTTTGCTGTCAGGACTACTATTTCTCATTCGACTTGCTGACGTATGACCTGTCTCAGCCGAAAGACAGAGGCTGTCGACGTTGTGGAAAGATCGGACACTTTGTGAACAAATGCCCGCTGCTTGCGCCTAAGGGGTCAGTGATTACATGTTTATTAATGATGTCACTCGTCGTCCTAACCCCAAAAAGGACCATCCTTTGTCTGAACCACGTCATTTGAGCCATAAACCGCGCAAATCGGTCGCGCGGTTCGAGCTAGGCGTTGGTGCGAGAAAAAAAAGGACAGGACAGGAAAAAAGTCACAAAGGGGTTATATTTCACCTATTTGTGTAGAAGCCCCCACTGAAGCGATGTACATGAAAATTTGTTTAGTGGGTGATGCTCTCGACGTAATCACATGTGCCAAGTTTCAAAATGAAATTTTCAGGGGTTACGATTTTACATGGGGTCGAATTTTCCATTTTTGCCTATTGATTTTGAATGGGCCTTACAACAGTGCAGCGCTACTGCGCTGCCTGTGATACTAGTGTTTTCGTACTGCGATTTTTTTGTGCTTGCTGTCTATACTTTAATGAGCAATCATTGTGTATTGCTAATGAGTATCACATTTATCGGGTTGGATCCTTATCGAAGCACTGTTCACAATTGTGTGCATTGTTGGGTTTTGTTAGTGTCTATTGATAACTAGTTTTAACCACACATGATAGGTGGGTAATTGTCCACAATGTCACAGTCAAATTGTATTTTGTAGTCAAACAGTGTCTAATGTTTTACTGTTAACAATTAAATACTATTTGTTTCCCTTCGATGCTTTGACACGGTTGGTTGGCTGATAGGAATGGCATTTATAATAATAATAATAATCTAGCTTGTATAGCGCCAGTATGTCAAAGACTCCAGAAGCACTGGTTTGTAAATGTCTATGCAACTTAATTCCGTAGGCGGTTTGGTGTGGCAGTAATGACGTGGGGCATATCAGCAAAGTTACTCTACGTTAAACCTGGTTAGCACTATGATGGGTGACCATCTTCAGGCAGTGATAGCACCTCGGTATGTAACCAGCTACTGTGACCAACTCAGCCTCCTACCCTCACTGGGACGGGAAGTGAGTACCGGTGGTGATGTTCTGTGGCTGAGGAGTAAAGGCAGGTATGACTCCTTCCAGTTGTCGAAAAACATGTGGGTGGCAGGTAAAATTGTGTGATCCTCGTTAACACGCGCCATACCTGAGTGCTGTAGAGATGTTTAGGTCACGATCAAGTGCTATACAAATCTACGAATTAAAAATAGGTAAAGGCTTCCCATACTCGTTACAGAACGTTGGGCCTAGAGCTGATCCCGGTGTGCAAGCAGTCAGCCTGCAGGTGACTTTAGTCATCCACCCAGCGGTAGGCTGCCATTACTTTCCGCCAGGCCTGCGGTTACCTTCCCAGCCGCAGAGCATCGTCCTTTGGCTGGTACTCATTTTACCATCCCACGGAGGGTAGAAGGCTGAGTCAACCTGGGTGGCTAGTTACAAACCGAAATAAAGTGCCGCCTCCGGGAGTAGAACCCGGACACGGTCACCCATCCCGTTACTAACCGGGCTCAGCGTAGGTTAACCTCGTTGATCGAGACCAACGCATTACCACTATGCCAAACTGCCACCTAACCTACGAATTACTTACCATAAATCCTGGAATAAACGCCGGGTCTCAATTAGATGCCTGGTCTCGAATAGACGCCGGGGGTCTAGATCGATTGTACGAATAAACGCCGGGTCTCAATTAAACGCCGGGTCGCTAATAAACGCCGGGGGTTCTGCTCTATACATGAGTTCGGAAATGTTTCTAGGTCAGTTCGCCGAAAGTAGGTCACGGGTCAATCGATGTAAACAAACATCGCCGTATAAGCTTAAAACGTGTCCAAAACACGTTGAAACTCTTGTCTTTATGAAAATATTGTGTGTAACATAGTTGTATGGCGATTAATGAATAATCTGTTTATAAAAATTCAGCTTACTATATGAGTGACAATACGTAAC
>Ga0209780_1002378_pt1 | contig 13343 bp, 11 predicted proteins | sample WorMetexBAHAMAS2_FD_187384 | JGI IMG/M metagenome (GOLD analysis project Ga0209780, IMG submission 187384) | Marine gutless worms symbiont microbial communities from Max Planck institute for Marine Microbiology, Germany - Inanidrilus exumae... | ecosystem: Host-associated > Annelida > Digestive... | reverse complement strand
CAGTACTTGCCTATCTATCGTCTAATTTGTTAAACGAAGTAGGTTTGTCTCTTTTTCGGTATTTTGAAGTAGGCCTACGTGTGTGCGATATCGTCGTTAAAAAGTTTACGTTCGCTATCTCATCTCCTGATGAGTTCTTGTAATCGTAACTGAGATGATTACAGATAACTAAAAACGACTGTTCTCCAGATGAAAGTTTGTAACAAGGCAATCGTAGATATCAGACTTCGCCCGCGCTGTGCAATTCCACCACCCGCTTCGCGGCCGATAGGCCGCATCGCCTGCGCCTTGAAATTTTCAGAATTCTACTTGCGCTTGCCTGGCATACTGAATGATCCCTTCTGCTGTATGACGTTATTGGCGATTGAGTTATCCCTTTTGCAGTGAACGCGGCAGCGACCGCTGCAGCGAAGATTGCCAGTGCTTTTGAATGGCCCGGACAACCCCCGAAAATTGCCCTTCTTCTTGGTCAATCTGCACCCCTATTTAATGTATGGTTCCTTGCCCATTCGAGTCTTCATTAAAAATACATATCAAATTCTCGATCGGTTCAGCCGTTTCTGCACAACTCGCCGTAAAGTGTCCCATTGGGCCAGTACGCTGTCCCCCAAAATTGCCCCTTTCCCTTGCGAGATCGGGTCCCCATCTAACATATGGTACGTAGGGCCCATCCACGTCATAAACCCAAACGGTATATCGATCGGTTCAGCTGTTTTTGTATGGGTTCCAAATGCTATGCTGTACAATGCATGTCAGTGGGGAAGAAAAACCCCCAAAATTGCCCCTTACCCTTGGAATTTTGTCACCCCGCCGGAGGAGGACCGACCTACGGCCATAAGCAACATGCACAAAAATGGTAGTGATCGCGCGTTTGGTTCGGGAGATATTCTCGCGGACAGACAGACAGACACACACACACACACATACACACACACAGACACACATACAGACGTGCTCATTACATTTCTTCGCCACCGCTCTCACGGGCGAAGTAACAATGGCATATTGATAGCACTGTATATGACACTACTTATTTCCCAAATTTCACGAAAATTCACCAGTATCTTTTTGACATTATGGAAATTTGTTAGCCAACATGCACTTCTCTCTAGCTTTGAATTTGATTTCGATTAATTGCAAATTTGCCGAAAATATTTAGTTTGATTATCAGCATGCTGCAATTTAAGAAGCTAGTATAGACTGATGCCGCCGATGCTGTAACCGTATATAATAGGTTATCGCAATTTTTCGTAAACTTATCGTTGACTTGAACTTTGACAAAATTCTGAAATGTACAAGACAACAATGTCGATTGTGTCAACGCACTGTGTATTCGTAGATTAAACACCACAAACAAAGTGCACAAATGATTGATGCTGTCCGTTGCGTGCACTCCGTTATGTAGTTTTACTGTGGGATGCAAATAAATATCGACATTGACAGACATACAGACAGATTAATGAGAGGTTAACAGCAAAACATTCTATAAGAATAAACAGCAGCAGCAGCAACAGCAGCAAGTGATCGGTCGAATCATAACATTTGACACTATGGACAGGAATGACAAATTCACTGGATAGATAGAACGAACTTCTACGCGCTCAGAAAAAAGTCGACGCCGCTTAGCGACGAAAACAGCGCCTCATTCGTGCACTGCACTTCAGGTCACCCAACTTTCACCGCGCGACGCAAAAATGTCACAGGTACAACTGTCATGTCAGTTGCGTGTGTCAGTGTTCTAGTTCTACTAGCAGGAGAGGTTGTGGGAGGTTAGTGGACCAATGGTGGCAGTTTGGCTCAGTCCATGATAACGACGGCATTATTTACACCAACGAAGTCATTCTACGTCGAGCCCGCTTATAGTAGTGAGATGGTTAACCGTTCGCGGGTATACCGTCTTGGTAGTAACCAGCCAATCAGACCAACTCAGCTTCCTTCCCTCAGCGGAGTACCGACCACGGGGCAGTAATCTGTTCTCTGTCGCTGGAAAGATAACCGCAGGTCTGAAGAAGTCGCTCCGGCCGTGCGTCATAAGGTCTTTGGTATACAGGCTCAGTAGTGGCAGTGGCCTCAGAAAGTGAGATGACCACCCCGCCTATGTTTCGATTTTTAACGATTGTTGTACTCTAAACTACGATGTAAACAATTTGTAAACGATTTTCAGCGATTTTTAACGCCTTTTTGTAAAAAATATCGCAATTTTTTAACGCTTTTTACTTCGTTTCGAACGTACGGAACAACTGTGGCGATTACATCACTACAGCGAAGACAGGCCGCCGACCAACGCGTGCCCGACACAAAGTGTAGACTGGCGTTATATTTTATCGACGTTAAAATATTTGTATAATGACATTTGCATAAATGACGAGAAATATCGACTGTGCTGTACACAGTTTTGCCGCCGCGTCAGTAGCAGAGAGATAGAGAGCTGTGGTCAGTACTGCGCCGCAATGACAGGCTGCAGTCCCGGCATGGAACACAAAGTAAACCGGTCGGTCGACATGCTGCCAGTCTGGCCGCTGCCATGATGGTGACAGTTGAAGTACCACTCGCTCAGTCGTCCCGGCGACGGCGTCGTCGGCTCCAGCTGCTGCACCGCGCTCGTACCGCGATGACATCGAAACTCGGCCGAAGTCGACCTCAGCCGGTCGACGTCGAACTCCGCCTGCAACCCGCCGCCGTCGAGTGTCTGCGCGTAGCGGCCGCGCTCGTCGCCGCCGGCCGCCGGCAGCCATCGATCGGTCGCCGTCGACGTCGACGACGACACGGCCAGCGCGTGCCGGTCGCGGACCAGCATGGCGCCCACCATTTCCGACTTCGGCGACTTGGCGAGCGCGTCGACTCGGCGACGGAATTCGCGCGGCTCGTAGGCGCCGGTCGAGTCGGCGTTGTCGACCGACTGATGGGACGACCGGCCGTGCGGGTTGTGGTAGGTCGGCGACGTGTTAGTCGCGTCGACGGCGACATCGGGGAGGACGGTCTGACGCGACGGCGGCGAGGACGCGTGCGCAGCGACGACCGACGACTGATGACGACCATGCGACTTGATGTGCTTGCGTAGCGATGACGGGTGCGTGTACGCCTTGTCGCAGCCGGCGTAGCGACAGTTGTACGGCTTGTCACTTGTGTGAACGTGCGAATGCTTCTTGCGGTCTGAACTGTTGGCGAAACGACGCTCACAGCCGATGAACTCACAACGAAACGGCTTCTCACCTGCAGCAAACAGTCGCTATTCGTCTCCGGGGTGCCGTTTCATCGCCGTGACTCGATTGAACTGAACTCAACGGAAGTCAACTAACAGTTTCACAGTTCTGACCACGTTCAGAACTACTTCACTTCAGTTCAGCGATGTGAATGGGCCTTTAAACACGTTAGCAATTTAAAGACACCGATAACAGATAATAGCGATAACTAGAAGAAGCCAGCACTCACAAGAGTGCAAAGACTCACGCCGGTAATGTTTTTTGTGCCTCGTGACCTTGACCTTCCTTTTGACTCCAAAATAAATGGGTTTTCAGAACTCACGGTGAAACATTTCCACGTCAAGTTTTGTGATCCTAACTGCATCAGTTTTTGAAATATTGTGTGGAAAAACAGACAGACAGACAGACAAACAAATAAACACATAAAAGCCACTGAAAACCCTACCCGCGCGACTACCGTCGGCGTGGGTAATTAGCGCTAAGTAAATCTAGCTGGTATAGTTTATTACTGAAGCCATCACTCACAAGAGTGCAAAGACTCACGCCGATAATGTTTTTGTGCCTCGTGACCTTGACCTTTGACCTTTTGACTCCAAACTAAATGGGTTTTCAGAACTCAGGGTGCAACATTTCAATGTCAAGTTTGATGATCCTAACTGCATCAGTTTTTGAAATATTATGTGGAAAAACAGACAGACAGACAGACAAACAAACAAACACATAAAAGCCACTGAAAACCCTACCCGCGCGACTACCGTCGGCGTGGGTAATTAGCGCAAAGTAAAACTAGCTGATATAGTTTATTACTTGTTGTCATTGTAACCGTCTGTTAATCATTAACGTTTTGAACAACTTTATTCACCTCGAGAGGTAGCATACAATAAATAATATAACAGCAATATAAACAAAAAAGACAGAACAGAATAGACAACTTTAGGCTTACTGAAAAATAGACCGTGAAAACTCGAATAAACCGGTACAATTTTTCGTAACAAAAGTGAAAAGACATTAAATGTACACAATCGGCAGTTCTTTCCATCCAAGACCGACTTTGCTAGTCTAACTGCTTATATACGTCTTAACAAAGTGTTTGACGAGATCGTGAAAGCCCGGCACTCACCGGTATGGGTGCGTTTGTGTATCTTCAGATTCTCGCTGCGTGCGAACACTTTTCCGCAGCCCGGAAACAGACACGGAAATGGCTTCTCGCCAGTGTGGACGCGGATGTGGTTGACGAGCTTGTACTTGGCTTTGAACGGTCGCAGTTGGCGGCCGCAGTTGCGCCACAGGCAGACGTAGTTGGCCTGCTCGCCGCTGCCCGACCCGGCGCCGACGTGCTCGACGCTGATGTGCGTCACCAGCTCGTACATCGTGGTGAACGACCGACGACACATGAGGGGCGGCAGCGGCGTGAGCGACGCCTGCATGTGCGACGCGTCCACCCACTGGCAGAACAGCTCCTGCTTCAGTCCGGCGCCGAACGCCGCCGCCGCCGTCGTCGTCGTCCGAAAGTACGGGAAGAACCCGGCGCTGGAGCCGTTGTGGTGGAATGTCCTTCTCGCGCCGTTTGCCACGCACGTCGGTCGCAGACTGCCGCCCGTCACCGTACCGTTGTCGACCGCTCCCAGCTGTCTGAGCTGCCGCTGCGGGTCGACCTGCTGCCGCTGACGCTCGTGGTAGGGCAAGACGCAGTATGCCGTCGTCTGAAACGCATCCGCCGGTGTCACTATCGGGACGTTACTCGCCGCTGGATGGTACTCGTCGATGACAGCCTGGGAATAGACTTCCGGTAGACCAAGACGGACGTTTGGAAACATGACGATCACTGTTCGACCTAGCGAAATACTCGCCAACGTCGATAATCAGTTGTCTATTTTGATATTAGTTGTTGTCGTATAATACGGAGATCGTACTGTACTATAATGATTATTATAGGTCTACATCAAGCGTTCATGATACTGATGTCAGCGATTATCATTCTGTTTGTTCTGCACGTAGCAGAGCCAATCCACGTAGTCAGGATAGGCCACACACGATATTCAGCGACATTGCAGACGTCATTCTCCTATAGCGTGTAAAGATTATGTAATAACTCCTTAGTTGTCAGTTCGTCGTTCATCCGAGTCAATTCTTGCTTTATTCCATCTCTGACTTGTTTCTGAAGTGTAGCCGTAACAACAGTCGTCATGACGACGGCGTCACATAGCGACTGAGGCGGCAAGCGGCGTCCCGCAGTCAGTTAAACGGAAGCGCTCGTCGTGCCCATACCCGTGTCCACACAGCACGCGCCGATGACAATTGCATCCACCGCTCGCGCGGCGGCGTGACGTCACTCGATGTCATCGCCGAGCACGACGCTGATTGGCTGCGAGCGACGCTGACTGGCAGCCATTGTTTCAGCAGCTGCTGGACAACCAACGCGGCCCGCGCGCCCGGCCTGTCCGTCCCGCTGTCGCTGTATCCATAATCCACACCGCATTAGCCGAGCACCGGTCATTATTGACCATCAGTCATCGCCGACCCAACTCTATTGCTTCCATAAAGCACGCGCACCGGCCGCCGTCATTCCGTATGCCGACGTCGCTAAATTTGTCGGCGTATGACACATCTATCACAACTGATGACGGTCATTAATCTCTGCAGCGGTCACACTTACTTGTGCTGGTTTGAACATTCGATTTCAGTTTTTTCTTGTAATCGATATCACCATCATCATTATTATTTTATGAGTGAAAGCATTAGATGGCGCGTAACGGAACCATCAATGTTAAGTAGACCACTGCAAAATCAAAGAGATTGTCCTTTTCTTCAAATTTCGTTCTCAGACGAATAAAAACGAACAAAATCAATCAATCTCACTATTTAGCGGAGGTAATTACAAATTTACGCATTCGAAATGTATTTGAAATTCGGTCGAAAATCTTTTAAAATGCCCAACAAACTTTTGATAAAGCAGACCGAGTTTCAGATATACGGTCCCACGTTACGTTAAACTGGACCTATAACACTCTTATACATGGTGCGATGGGAACGATAAGAACGTAGATCTCACATCGATAGCTGGTTCCGACCTATTAGTTGACGATGTCCGCTCGTCTCGGCTATATGCAGGTGCGATATCATGTCGCCGATCTGTGACAATGGGTGCTCTCGGCCGCTGGCTTGCTAACCGTCTCATCTTCAAGGCGTCTTTACGACCGCTTTCCCACGCTCGGTGTAGTCGTTGTCACCAACGACAGAGCACACACCGCCAAATCGTAGACGCTTTCTCTATACTAATTGATTTCTTCGCACTCGGACTATGGTATCTTGCAACTTGTACACACTACACGTTAACCCTCATAGCACGGAACTTAGTATATGAGTACACCCATTACATAAATGATTAAATTACGCACATTTCCGTCACTCTAAATACCACACGGAGAACCAGTATTTTGTTATTGATGGTGACGAGCGCCGCTTCGTTATTTGCACATGCCTAGTAGTTAAATGTTTCATGGCTCGACAGTTCTATTTAGCTTTGTGCTTTGTGATAAAATTATCAGCCGTTAGTCAGTGTAAGAGAATAACTATAAGTTTTCAGTAAAATAATTCATTTATGTATAAACCTATGCATTGTTCATAAAACAAGGTGTCGCTCTAACGGGACGTAATCGTACTGGCCTGCCGTGCATTGTCGGCCGCCCGACCGCCCACGCGCCCGGCGGCCGGCAGCGTTACATCCAACGACAGACGACGCCGACAGACGACATAACTAACAAGTATGTCCGTCCTCGTAAGCGTCGCAGCACCCTATTAAAGTTAGAAAAAGACGCCAAGCGCCTAAGGTTAAACAAAGATGGGACAGATGGACGGACGGACGGACGCCAGACCGACGCATCACGCTTAACGCTATAGACGCGGCCAGCGTAATAATAATAATCAGATATTGGACTCACGCATCTGTTGTACTGGGAACAGAATTTCCCAGGCGTTGTAAATTTCAAATGTTATTGTTACGGTTACTATGTTCACACCTATCTTCAGATATTGTGCGTTGCTGTGGACCTTATAATATGCATCAAAACAAATTTCCAAGTTTGTTGTTCTTTTTACCGACACTTTAGTGGTCTAGCTACGGCAGTCGATCGGTTGTGTAATTGGCACGATGAGTCATCTTTACTTTGTCTAGTTAGAATTTAAAGGTCAAGGTTATATGTTAAAGTTTACGGTCACAAAATGAAAAATGTTCTTTTTCAGCTATGCACGCACGTCACGAAATGACATGTACATTCTGAATCGCCAAACATCAGTGCCAGATGTGCATTAAACACGTAATTTAAGACGCCTAATTGGTCGTTTGTCGAGTTCTGTGTTAAAATGGTCACCTCAGCTTTTACAAAGCGTGGCGTTATTAGCACACAATCTGTTTCATCAAGTTTCATCGTAAATGGCAGAGGGACGACGTGGCGGTGAAATAGGCGATGCTTTTCGCGTGGGCATTCTTTAGCAGCCGTACTACACGTTCTGCGTGTAAAAGGCGCGTGACGCCGTGGTGTCATTCGGTGCCGCTAGATGTCAGCAGTGCGCGTGACTTGGCACATCGACGTCAAGACGAGGTCGAAGTCGTCAGTCACCTGGACCGCACGCTTAACTACTGCACCAGTAGGCGATGCACGGGTGTTTCACAGCATGGTAGTATTCCGCCATATGCATATGCATCTTCTTGTCTTTTTGTCTTATGTGTCACAGTGTGCGCTTGATATAACAACTTCATCTAAAATAAAATACAAGTACGACATTTTCAGACTGCTAGGTTGTCGAATTAGTCTTTCCCGCCGAATGAACTGGAATGAATACACAAAATTTGAAAATATCACATTTCTGATTCAGTTAACTGATGCTCTTAGATTTAGACTGCGTTCATTTCAGTTGCACCAGCGTTGTGATAAAAAATATCCGGTAATTTCTCATCTTTCATTCGTTTCGAATACTTTTTAGGCTGACTGAAATGCTTATATGTCGTTACAGAAACAATTTTCAACATGCCTCTGTGGAAAGGAGTCGTAACACACTAAAATAAAACTTACTTACAGGAAGCTGGCTTCAGCAACATCATTATTGTTGTTGTTGGCCTTAGTGATTTTAAGCACCTTGCACATACAGAAACTGCTGGACGATGCATGAAATGCATACTATCAAAATTATTATTATACAAAAACGATTGCTCCTATGACGTTCTTTTATTAATTTTCTTAATGTGCTGACTCGTACTGTCGAGCCTTAAATATTCGTCATTACTCGTTCACAAGAAACAATCTGAGGTTGACACATGTTCGAAAATTTTTGCGAAACATTCAAAGAAGCGCAACATCATAGCACGTACACGGTCAGTGATAACGAGCGATAATGAAGATGTCTACGACGGCGGATAACGACGATAACGATTTCGTTGTCGCCGCAGCACAATAACGAATCCACTTCATGAAGGCGACGCCGCGGCGACGACTAACGGTCGCCGCTAAGTGTAGACTGTCGTTTATATCAATCGCGTCGCCGCAGTTAAAGCGCCAATAAATCGCTCGCGAATCTATTTGCGCCGCTTAAATATTGAAGAGCGCAAAGATGCTCGGGACATTAGCGGCCGAGGCGGCGCCGGCTGCTGCCGCGGGCGTACCGGCCGTCGTCAATACATGCAGTTGGGATGCAGGTAACAAGGATTGATGCCGCGTAGCAACTAAGCACAGGCGCCGTTAAGCACGTACTGCCCGACAGTCCGCACACGAACAGTTCTCTGAGATTATTGTGTGTCCGAACTTAACGGATCCCGGTCGTTCAATCCATAAACAACGTCATCTTGGCAATGTACGAGCTGCTTTCATGTGCGCCTTATACGAGTAGTCGCAACGTTCGCAATGAGGCTCGACCAAGTACAAACACAATACAAGACGCAGTCGGAGACGGTAGACTTCGCCCCGGTGCCGCCACCGGACGAACTGGCTGGACGAAACATGCATGTCGTCTTTGATTCTGACCAATTCGAAACAATATGACGTGATCACAAAACGAGAAGTACATAACTCATCGCATTGCCGTCAGAGGTGACCGAACCACGGCCGTAGGTAACATACGTATAGAAAAATTTAGTGAAATTTGGACATGCGGTTTTTGAGATATGCGAGTTGACGAACAAACAGACAGACAGAAAGACATGGACAGACAAATAGACAGACAGGGTGATCCCAGTGCTTCGCAGTTCTACCAGCGGCGAAGTAACTAGAAAGCACTAGGTAGAACGCATACCTATGCCACGCCACATGACGTTACGGCGAACAGCAAATGTACTAACCCTATCCCAACTGCCAACCTTAATCTTAACCTTCCAAAACTTAATCAACATTTCTCTGGTCCGTAGTCGACTTATTTTCCAAAATTGCTAAGTGAGTTAAACGTTGGCTTGCTTTGCAAGAGATCATGGTTTGAATCTTGGTCGGATACAAAATAAGTAATGGGCAGTGAAGATTTTGTAAGTATTTACCTGATTTAATTTAATCCTATGTTCAAGTATGCGGCTTTTGTTGTTTTGGTCTGTATTAGCCTGATAACATAAGTAGACAATGACTTCATAAAAGCACTCTTTTGTTTACAATGTGTTTATTAACAGTTGCGTTTTGTACGACAATTTTAACAGTATTTAATGTCTATTTGGTATTAAACTGCTGCAACGTATAGTGTACTTTTAGTTAAGTTTAGTTAAGTAGTTTTTCTCCGTTTGTTTACTGTGTCGTTGTTCTTTCTACCCTTGTGGTGAATAAAGATGAATATATATTAGTTGCGTTCGGTTATGTGTAGGCCTACGTATGAAGTTGTGATCGCTATGTTTGACGGTGACAAATAAACCATTATTATTAGGCCGCATCGCTTGCATGCAGTGCTTATATGCATCCTATTACTACTGATGTCGCAGGCAGGTGGTCTGTGTGTCTGTCTGTGTGTTGGGCATACGGGTGGGCTGTGCAAAAATGGCTGAATCGACTATACTGACTCATGTGAATAATCGAAGGAACCATGTATTAGTTGGGGTCCATATCCCCCGCGGGAAGGGGTCAATTGAGGAAACATGTATGTAGCGGCCCAATGTTAATACCTACGCATTAGTGCATTGCACATTGTTCCCTTTCCGCCGCGGGTGAATGTGCCTGCCCAGGGCACGCGGCAGACGGAGGAATTCGCTACTGCGAGGGATGATAGGACCGCGATATGGCCTTTTGCCAAATTTACTATGAACACTTGTTTTTATATTATTATCAACACACTGTAGCCAAAAGCCGGCTCGATGCGTTCAGCTGTTTCGACGACGGATGCCAGATCTAAAAGAAAATACTTTATTTGGGAATTTTACTTGTATTATAGGGTTATTGCCGCATAGTTTTATGCAAAGAAATTGCTTAAATATACAGCTGATCAGTTCAAATGGCCATGACTATACAGTCTATGCTTCCGCCGTTATCATCGCCATGCTTAACACACGTGAATGACATTAACACAAATGCCGAGCAGTAATAAGCTGTTTAAATTATCGCCAGCTATTTGGTTGGTTATTCCGCACAGTGGATAATTATATCATGACTGTTGGTGCACAACGTCAAGTGCCCGCTGAGAGTGGCATAGTTAGCTGACATCAAAGACTCAGTCCGCTCAGTGCTATGAACTGACGCTGTCTTGCCGTCATCAACGGCACTGCTGTACGTGGCGACGCCGGAGTCCTCCTGCGAATCAGCGTGTTCAGAAGTTCTGGCATCGTAGTCTGATCTCCTGCTGGGGACGACCTGGTACAAGTCGCTGGTAGCGATGGAAAAACGTAGAAGGTAGGCGGGGTTTGATTAACATCTTTATTCACCAACGAGCGATCAAGAAAAAATAGAAAAAGTAAGAAGAAAGAAAAACTACAGAGTATTTAGAGTGTTCGTACTTTCCCATAGGCGCCAATTAGCCAATATAAGATTGCGATGCATTGGTGCAAGTAAGCGTACACTAGAAATTACTGGCTCCGGATCTAAATTACCCCCAATAGCTAACCAGTTTTTCTTTCTATCAATGCATGCCCCTTCTCCAAAATTTTATGGAAATCCATTAACCACTTTTCGAATAATTTACCTCATGCAAATTGACAGAAAAGTTAGAACAATTATACACCGCCCACTTCGTGGAGGCAATAACTTCAACTGAATCTTAACTAATTAAATTCTACTGTTACATGGAGCTAAAGTAATACATTTTAGTGTAGCATATTATTAAAACAGTCGCATCTAGGCCCATTTTCGCCAACGTTAAGTGTTTTAACAAACATAACTAGAATAATATATATCTACATGTAGATTCAAAACATGCTTATGCCATACGCCTAGCAAAATGAAAACTATCGCAAAATACGCGTCACTGTTCTGAGTACAGTCGTGCAGAAAAAACATCGGTTTTGCGTCCTCGCCAATCAATCGCATACGTCCCTTCCTCCTTGCTCCTTCGCTTTGCAGCCGCCTTCAGCGCTTATGTGCTGCAAGTCAGGTTTGACTCGAGGTACCAATACGTCACACAGTCTACGATGCGTCAGAGCGACTGACGACGGACATCTGTTTCGTCTGTGCTCCGTATGCGAACGCGATAAACACAAAAGCGACAGAACTCTGCTAATTAGCGCGAGGCATTCGGTGCGGTATGGCTGACGGCAGCAGCATCACGCCGTGCTTCAGCAGATCTCACGAACACCGGTCAGGTCACGCTTCGCTGAGTTTGCCGCGCATCCGTGTTTAGCCAACAACGACGACGAAACAAGACCGCCGTGTTTACGCGTCGTTATCCAGGGCATGTTTGTGAACAATAGCGGTGAAAGCCAATTCAACGGTACTCGTTAAGCGGCCATCCAAATAGCCACTGCCCTATGCCTGCTTGTAACTCCAGACGACAGTTTCAGGGACATAATCTTCATCTTGTCTTGCTCAGACATTCTTTTTACCTCTACCTCCAGCACACGTTGGCAACTTGGCGGAAGTATTCTTTTGAGCGCCGTTTGTTTTTGTCTGTATATTGTAAGCAGCATAACAGTCGCGAAGTTATTGGTAGGTTTTTATAAAATTCTAGGAACACCAGGTAGAATATGGATTATAGACCACATACCACACAAGAGTCGAATAAATTTGTAGAAAGTTAGGGTTTGGATTAGTTCATTGCGGCCGAGTTGTGCGCTTTACCGAGAGCTATAGTCTCTAATCCGACACGACAGACGTTCAGTAAAATAAGATTTAGGCCACGTCGGCCTTCTGTAGCTCATCTGGTGGTAAATGAGTATCGACCTAAGTTTTCCGTTTGCGAGTTTAATGTTGTGTGCATTAGAATTGAGAGATGAAAATATTACACATGTATAGCTTTTCTGCAATATCCTTATTCCTTAATGTTAATAAGCTCCTTAGCATGTAGCATCATTGGGCTACTATAAACGGGAACAGTTTACCTACTAACCTGCGGCAGATGACCAGCTATGGACAGTTTAGGCGATGTTTGAAATCATATTTATTTATAGTTTTTTTAGAAATAACAGCGAATTGTGACTATGATTTCGTGCGCTATAGAAGTACATTTACTCACTTACTTACTTACTTACTTATTCAATGCATTCCTACTGCATCTGCGTCACTGACTTATCGTCACTATATTGGAACAATGCTATTAGAGATCGATCAGCGCCGGGAACAAATCCGGTCTAACTCCATTTCCGCCGGTCGTCGTCTGGACGCCGGTGACTGGCGTGTAACGGACGGGCACCTTGGCACCTTCGCACGCACACGTCGAGACGTCAGCTTTGACAGTCGAGCCGTTGACGGAATTACAACGGGGACGTAGTCGTCGAGGCGTGATGATGACGTCTCGCGTAACACACATCGTAGTTGACGACGAGTTCGACGCGCTTCGCTCGCGTGTCGGAGCAACTTCGGGACGCGGCGACCGGAGCGGCCCCGCACCGCCCGGCCGGAAATTGGCGTCGAAACGACGCCGCTGCCGGCGCGTGGCGCAGCCAATATCAAAGATGTTCGTCGCCGCGCGTCGCCGCGATGACCGGCGACGGCTCGGTGATTTATCGCCGCCGCTGTCGTTAGACCGACT
>Ga0209780_1002377_pt1 | contig 13344 bp, 7 predicted proteins | sample WorMetexBAHAMAS2_FD_187384 | JGI IMG/M metagenome (GOLD analysis project Ga0209780, IMG submission 187384) | Marine gutless worms symbiont microbial communities from Max Planck institute for Marine Microbiology, Germany - Inanidrilus exumae... | ecosystem: Host-associated > Annelida > Digestive... | reverse complement strand
CTGGGGGAGGGGATAAGGGACAGGGGGTAAGAGGTGAGAGGGAGCCCCCAGCTTTTTCAAACTACTTTAAGCACTGCATAACACGCCTGCAATCGAACGTGTGCGAACGCAGGGGACGGTCTAAAAATTTAGCATTGAAGGCGTGCTACGTACGACCGTCGACCGCCGTAACATGCACGTTACGGACGTAACGTGCGACGATCGTAAGATGCGCATTACGACGATAACGCATGCATTACGGCCGCAGTGAGAATGCTACTTAACCAAGCAGACCCACGGAGTCCGGGCGAAAGTGACCGTGGGAAACTATGGGAATGGAGAGAGCCGTGAAGTGCAAGCATGATGTACTCGTCACCTCGCCGCCGGTGTTATTCACTCATTTCTGACACCGCCCGCCCGACGTAGGACCACGCACGCCGCTGACTACACGCGGGCGCCGGCCGTTTGGCGGCAGTTTATTTATGACTGGCGATTGCTAAAGCTGTCAGCCACTGTCCTGGACGACTGAAGCTGTTTGGTGCAGCCAAGACGCGTGGTGCACACACACACACATCATGGCGGCATCAAGCAGCTTCAGTTGTTTGAGCGTCGCCTGGAGTGCAGATGTGACGCGTGACAAATTAACTGTTGGTATCGAATTTCACATGGCGGGCGCACTGCCGCTTATCGGATCGTCGTGGGTGGCCAGACGGCGCCGCACCGCAGACTGTTGCCTGCCCAGTATTGGGCACGATTACTAAAAAAAGTATTGGGTCAATACCAATACCACCCAATACTGGCAAGTATTGGCCAATACCCAATACCCCAATACCGGTATCGTTCGAACCCTACCACTGGACTATACGACAGCATTATGTGCGGTCGACGCCCGGTTTTGTGTGGTCGAATTCAAGTTGTGGAGACTGGGTACACTGTGTGGAGACCGCATAACTTAAGTAGGCCTATGGCTTTGTCGGTTTCTTAGATTTTTATTAGTAAGAATCTTTTCATACAAAAGGTGATTGTTGGAGTAATGAAGTTAGCTTTGAACCATGCAACCCGTCTTAGTAAGTTAGTCTTACAGCTGAATGTAGCTGCTGATTTCTGAAGTTGATCCAATCTGTCGAGTCGACTGCTGCAATAAATACTTGTTGTAGCCATAGACAGTAACAGAATTTGGCTTCTCCACTGTACGCTCCGCCTATTGTTATGGACCGAGTAGCGTGGTCTGTCGGCCTGTCGCCTATTAATTTTCGGAAAGGTCGGATGTCCGATATTGGCTAAACCACATACGGCGCTGCAACCGCTTGTCTACCGACATGGACGAAAAGCAGACTGAAATGGAAACTGAAAGTAAGTAACACGGCAGATAACGCTGGCATCACTCGGTGACATGTGACACTAGGTATCGTCGAATGCAGGAACTAAACAGCTTGTGCATCAGTAAATAAGTAAACAGTTGTGTCACCTGTCGAGTACGCCGGTGGGAAACGCTCTCTTCGCGCCTATGTTCCAGTGTGTCTCCAGATACACTGCAACCCATCTAGTCTTACAGCTGAATATAGCTGCTGATTGGTGAAGTTGCTCCGATCTGTGGAGTCGACTTCTCCAGTAAATACTTGTTGCAGCCATAGACAATAACAGAATTTGGCTTCTCCACTGTGCACTCTGCCTATTGTTACTGATCGAGTAGCATTGTCAGTCGGTCTGTCAATCGGTCTGTCACATAGTGAGCCGGGCAAAACTGGCTGGAAGCGACCGAGATGCCGTTTGCGTCGAGGACTCAGGGTGGGCCCAGAGAAATACCTGTTGCATATAGCGGACCGCTTCGAGGCAAATACTGTATTGTGTTCATTCAACACAATACAGCCATCTAGTTTTAATATTCGAAGCTCCTATTGTAGAATTCGAAACTCGACTCGGTATTCGTTGACTTCTTACATAGACGGAGATCTGGGCCTACAGGCTAGCATGGTAGACGACCGATGGACGGCAGTGTACTGGCGGGTATAACACTTACTGGGGACCGCGGAGTCAGTGAGCGAAAGTGACCGGCAAACCGTGGGAACGGCGGGAGCCGCGAAGCGCAAGCATGTATTTACTGTCTATTCTGCATAAGTTGTGATGCTCACGACGCGGCATCGACGGCCTCAGTGGGGAGTAAAGGATAGCTCAGTCACTCTCTCCTTAAATGATATTTTGTAATTTCAATGCAACTGTATCTAGTTTTGTAATCTACAGAGTTAATATACGGACTGAGTTTCAATTTAGTATTTTTTCAGTTGTTATAAGAGGCTGACTGCTTATCTTTGAACCAACAGCACTGATAGCACTGTGATGAGGCAGAGCTATACAGCGGGTCATTCTTGGAACTTAATCGGCTGACTGAAGGCGGCCTCGGTAATTTACACGGCTCTACGTCGGCGTTGGCGACCATCCGTGACCCGTCTCCCAGCCGTGTGTCAGATTACTGTAATCACGGGGCATGTTAAAGTGTTCAGGGTATGCGGACGACGATCGTTGGCTAATTACCGTCCATTGTGGCGCCCGCCTCAGCGCACATGCAACGCAACGCCACGGCCCGCGGGGGTAACGTAATGACCATGATTAGGAGCAGTAGCGTGGCCCCAAATCACCGCTAATGATCGTCGACCGTCTCGCCTGAAGATCGGCGCCCTACTAAAAAGTTACAAAACAGATTTGGCCGCCGGTGCCCTGCCCGACCACGGACCACCCACGTCGCCGCCGACCGCCGCGCGGGGACTGGTGGCCTTCCCCGACGCCGAAACGGCTGGCGCTGATGTGACTGAAATGTTCCAAGGCGCTGAGTATTTCTCGTTTGGCGGCGGCGTCGTCCTCGCGACAGTTGGCACGTTGCACAGCTGCTTACGCGGGATAATGGTTTTAGTAAAGCTGCTTTTGACCAGTGGCGGATTCAGGAAGGGACCGGAGGGAGGCCATCCCGTCATCGGTCCGTAAATATTTTTTTCACAAGCTAATTACTAAATAGTCCAAATACTGTTTATAGAAAGTTATTAATGACCAAAACCATTGTCCTCGATCGAATTCGAATAGACTCCATGGAATGTCCCTGAATCTGCTGCATGTAGCGAATGACTGTTCATGTGCTCCGCTACCATGACGTGTCAAAGACGGTTAATGGTCTACAGTAGACCGACAGAAGCCGTGTTCTAAGGCGTAAATTACAGCGTGTTACTGGGAAACAGTTGCTGTAGCCTGCCGTTTCACTGGCATCTCCACGCCTTTGTAACTACCGAGGTAACTTCCTACATGTATGTCGAATATCATTCTACGGCTGTCCAGAACGACCGATTCCTCAGGTGGACACAGTTTATACATCTTAAGGCTGTTACAAAGGCCACATTGGGCCTACCATGCAGAGAAAACCTGCTTTGTGTATCATTTTCCTGTGGTCGCTAAGCCTGTCGCATGAAATTCATTGAAATGACCAGTCAATGAATGTATTTTGGGCTTCAGATCGTATGACAAGAGCTCATCAGAAGATGAGATAGCGAACGTGAACGTTTTACGACGACATCGTACATGTAGAGGCCAGAGCCTACGTCCACTAAACTGAGTTCCTAATTTCTACTATAAATAAGCGTCGATGGTAATCTATGCAGTGCATCCAATCACCTATACACCTGCGCCCATCAAACCGAGTTATCAGACTTTGTTTTGCCTAAACAATCGCTGAATAATTGCGCAGATGGTATCAATATGGTCATAAACTATCAAAAGTAGATTTTTAAACCGAGGTAAGCCTAACAATTGTTTTACGACTACATCGTACACAAATTGGGTGAAATAATGCAAAATTAGGGCCATTTCGCCATTCAAGGTCATTCAAGGTCACCGATTTTGTACCAATCAAAAGCTTGTGTACGACTTCCTATTAGTGATTAATACTAACTTACCTCCTATCTTGCACTGTTTCGGAAATACAGCATTCCAAAGTGAAAAATCGCTATATCTCATACCCCTCTTGCGTTTAAATACCCCGACGGAGGGGTTCCCCAGGGACGATCTCCGTAAAATTTTTAGTGCATGTCAATGGATGGCCAAGGTACCAGATGGCGAAGAAAAATTGCCGAAAATTTCAACTGGCTGAGTAGGGTGCACCAACGTTACAGACAGACGACAGACAGACGGGCAATAGCATATAGCGAACGTGAACGTGAGTTCACGTTCGCTAAAAATCGTTTACGACCGGCGCTCTGCCCCTTTGCTCTGCCCCCGGATCCCGCTGAGGGAGCTTACGACGCTGCCCAGACCCCCTAGTCGGCTGGGGAGCGGGCTATCCCCAGCTATCAGAGGCTTTGGGAGATGGCACCTCCACTTCATGGCCTCTCCCGTTATAAATTTCTAGATCCACCACTGCTTTTGACTGGTGCATGGCTGTGCGGACCAGGACCAGCGTAGCAGCTTCTGTGAAGCTACGTTTACTCGGTAGTCAGTAGTAGTGGGTGGAGACAGAGACTTCAAATTTGGTAGATAGGTTGATCGTAGCAAGTGCTAGCCCAAGGATGGCAAACCGTTCGTGAAAGGTGCGTGGTCAGGTTGCATGATTGACATGAGCCGTTTAAAGTTTAGTTTGGTTGGCATCAACTATATCTCTGGAACGGCTGAAACTAGAGTGGTCAAGTTCTGTAAACAGGTAGGCTATGTCAAGTCCCAGCATATGAATAACATGTCACCCTTAAAAGAAGCGTGGTCAGGGTCACGTGACCCACTTTAAATTTTGGGGCCCCAATGATATCTCTGGAATGGCTAGAGCTAGAATTGTCAGATTTTGCAAGCAGGTTCTAGACTGTATCAAATCCTAGCCTTATGACGACAGACAACCCCTAAAAGGGGCGTGATCGGGGTCACATGACCCATTTTCAATTTTGATGCCCGCAGTCATATCTCCGGAACGGCTGATGCGAGAGTCGCCAAGTTTTGTGTAGGTAGAACATATCAAGTGCTAGTCTTGGGATGACAGACTACCCTAAGGGTCATGGTCGGGGTCACGTGACCCGTTTTCTAAAACTTTGCTCGCAATCATATCTGTATAATTGATGAAGCTAGGTACTTCAAATTTCATGTGCTGATTGATACCCAGTAGTAGCTGGTGCACGCATGATATTTTACCCCCAAAAGGGATGTGTTTGGAGTCATGTGACTTTCAAATTTTGGGAAATAAGTGATAATATCTCGGAAAAGGTGAAAGATTGAGACATAGTTGCAATGGTAGACTAATAGGAAATCGTATGTGACCTACCAAATGGCACCATTGCCAATGCCCTGGAATGACCTTGCAGGTTACTTTTGCTGTAGCATGAACTTACTAGTTACTAACATAGCACGTTCCGTGGTCTCTCTGCGATAGTGGAGCTTTTTGTTTTAGCTGACATTGTAGGTCACAAGAAGGACTCTTCAAGGTCACAGGCTTATGTGCCAAACAGATGGTAATATCTCAGTAACAGTGCAAGATATTAGAAATTGCCTACATTGCATCATTTCAGATATGGTGAATGACCATCAGTGTTATTTTATCTACTGCAAACCATTTTAGTGTATTTTTTCATACAATTACCAAAACTTGATCACTGCCAGTGAATCAGCATCAGTTTGATGCGCCTCTGAAGTTACGACCATATTGGCGCTATACAAATGTGTATATTATTATTATTATTATTTGGGATAACTAGGTTCCTTGTTAAATAATTCTTGTGACCTACATATAGAGACAGATAGTCTAATTGGGGCAACTGATTAACACCTTCGCAAAGGTAATCAGTTGATTTGTGGCTTCACAGGTATGATGGGTTACAAGATGATGGAGCACTAGCTGAATGTGTAAAGGATGGTTCACTGTCTGAGAAATTCTTTTGTCTCGTCGTGTGGCTGACATCTGAATTGGCGTCATATTGTGGGATTGATGACCATGTGTCTGCTGTGGCAGGTAAAGAGATCAGTTTGTGAATTGAATAGCAATCAACTGGTAATCAATAAATGCCCTAGCCCCGTTAGTAGCAGAACTATATGCCCCCAGCAATAGCCATTTTGGTCTTTTCTGGTGATTAGGTGATACTAATGAGCACAGCAAATGATAGGCAATAGGCAATCTATGACTTATTTTTCGTTCTTGTTTTTGAGATAATGATGAAATGTTTTTGGCTCGAAGAACGTTTTGGCCACCAATGGCTTTTCACTTCCAGTCGGGGTTTCCTATTAGTGTTCTGTAGTAACTATAGCTCTGAAATGCTCTGTTTTTGAGCTATAGGCATGAGACAGCAACGTAGTTTAATGCCACCAACTTTTTAATGACCAGTTTCTATTTGTGATAGCCACTGGTCAAATATTCAGTACTTTTGCTGTAGATACTAGGTTTTTAACTTAAATATCACACTTTGCTTGTTAAACTACTTTGATATGTGTGGTTAGTTGCAAATGAGTAATGAGTAATAAATGTTACAGAATTTAATGATGTTGTTATTTGATAGTTTTAAATTTGATTTATGTTGGAAACCGTGGGCTTATTGCCAGTAGGTGCTTGTTATAGATCGTATTGTCATGCACACACACTATATAATAGCTATTATACAGGTCAACATGTGTTAGCCCGGCACCCCCAGTTAGGAACTGAAGGATTTTATTGGAGCAGTTTCACTGCACGCTTGCCCTAGTTGACGGCAGCTAGTGCATTCGGGTTAGAAAGAAGATGTTGAGAGTTCTCATCAGTCAGTAATGTTACCTATACTGTACCATGGTACCATAGGTCATAGATTATACATCATTTTGCCAGTTTTCGATATATTTAAATAGCTGGGATAATGGGAGGCATCTCATCGTGATGGTCGCCCAATCTTATGCGGTTGATGCCACCTGGTGAATAAAATTACAATTCCATGTGCTGTCACTGCAGTGGACTGCTGTTGTGTTTGCATACTTTACAGCTGTCTTTTTTGTTCAGTATGTTAAATATTCAATGACCCTACAAAGGGCCTACATGAATGTTCAGTGATCCTACCTGCAAGTACTGGCCAATGCAAGACTAGTTATTTTTTGCATCCCTAAAATTGGTGAGGGTACCCCGAAAATGAGACCAGCATTATAAAATAGCACCAGTGTGACACTGATAATGACTGGCACTTTTCTGCAATTACCATTCTAAAGAAGAAACCAGTGATAAAGCTTATGTCACCATTCTGTGAAGATTCAGTAACATTGATATGTTGGCTTCTTCTTAACTTGTATGACAGTTGTTATTTGTACTTTTATACATATATAACTTCTTTGTAAAAGTCGAGAATTATGGGATGTAAAACTGTAGCTCGGTCAATTAGTATCAGTAGCAATGACATTTCTTTGTTATCAATGGATATTTGATGATGAATTGATGTGTAGGTCCTGATGATGCCGAGACATTTGAAATGGAGCTCAGTGGATTTCTACGCGAGTATGGTATGTTAATGTTATTGTTTACGTATTTTAGATTAATTATTGGCTGAGGACACTTTTTGTTATGTTTTAGTAATTTTTCACTGCATTATCCTGCTGTTGGATTGCCGTATTGAAGCGGCTGGTCACTGCATTCACTGTCGTATTTCAGGGTGCCCATATGCATGCCTTGCTGATGGTCCAATTTCTCAGCGTTTGTCTTCTGTTGAGAATCGGTTGCAGCTGCTGCTGTATTTGGTTACTGAGCTGCAGGCTGTGCGGATGACTGCCATCAACAAACCGCAGCTGCTTGCTGTCAAGTCCACTAAACAACAGAAATCGGTGAGCTTCAGTTTATTATTATGTTATGCACTTGTCACTCTCGTCATTTTCAAATCTAAAAAATGTTAAGAATAAGAGATGATTATGGATGAGAAAAACTAATGTAATATGCATTCTTGGTTATATTAGTAGTGGACAACCACTGGATATATTACATGTGCCATTGACCAGTTTTTATATACTGTGCCTGTTTCTCTGTCTGCAGATAAATAACGAAGCTTCTTTACTGAAAGACATGCTTATTGCACTTGGGTTTTCTAAGCCTCCTGATGGCATAACACCTTTTGTTCTTTTCAGCAAAGTAGAAAGCAAGGTATGTAATTTTTTTGTTGAGACATGTTGCGTTGATACGTAAATCAATGGAAAATTCAATGATAAAATTTATTTATAGACATACATTGATAATTCCAGAATGAAACATATATGGTCAAAAAGGCAAAAAGTAGACCGAGCAGAATGTGTTGGATGACTTAAAGTGGTGGACTAATCTGGATCAGTATGACAAGATAAGAAGAACAGCTAGAGACTGTGACATGGAGGAACATGAGTGCATGACATGTCGAGCTTCTGGCGGTTTCTATCATTAGCAGTAGACTTGATTATATTGTAACAGTATACTATACAGAATGTCTCAGGCTAACATTGATAAGCTACAGCATGTTCAAAACGATCTAGTGTGGGTCGTTGCAGAGGCACCCTGAACATTCAATGCGATTTACATTGGTTACCGGTTAATCTCTGTATTACCTACAAACTGTGCCTCATCACCTGGAAAACACTTCATACCACCCAACCTCCCTACCTCTCTAACTTACCACCTACTACCTTCCATCCAGGTCCTTACATTCTTCTAACACGAATCTTCTGGTCATGTGGCATCAAACGACTTTTCCTCACGGGTCTTTTCTGTTTGTGCATTATCTACCTGGAACTCTGCCAGAACACATTCACTGTATCAACAAATTATCAACTTTTAAACTAGTCACCTTGTGCTAGCGCATCAGATTTGTTGTACGATTTCTGGCGCTTTATAAATATGTGTGTATATTAGAGCCCTGTAGGGGCCGGGCCGGGTCTAATAATTTGCTGATCACAATGGGCCGGGCCGAATGTCTGATGGGCCGGGGCGGGCCGCACTGGACATTTTAGGCCCGCCTATGCCCGTCCAGTGCACTCTGTGTGTGCTAGTTTATGCTATTAGTTTAAAGCAATAATTCGTACTACAAATTGACGTCACTTGAAAGAATGCTTAATTGCCTGTGTGACGTATTTATTTACATTAGGGATGCACCTGCCACCTGTCTTACCTGACAACAAAAATATCAACATAAGTTAATAACAATGCACATTGCACACTATGTCGTTAACACAGTACGCCACGTTTTAACATTCCCTTTTATGCATATTGTATAGGCCGCTAATACTAATAACAGAATTGCCGGGCTGGGCCTCGTCTAGGACGGGCCTAAAACGGGCTGAAAATTTCGAGAGAAAACGGGCCTGGGCCTGAAAGGTAACTGGCCAGGCCGGGCCTAAGAATTTTGGCCCGTGCAGGGCTCTAGTATGTATGTAGTTTATATGATGATCATGATGAAATCTGTCATAGTCACATACCTATATTTTCATATTTACATTGTGAGTTAGTTTTAAATGTTTAGTCTTTTGTCTGAAGTATGTTGGTGTATTTTGTGTTTGATGTGATTCTGCTGTGTTCTCTCTGTTTCTGAACGTGCTTAGTAGTTTTGCGTAGTCCAGAAAACTACAATCTTTTTATTTAGAACTATAAATCAACCAGAAATAAACCGATTTTAATAATTTTTTGTACATGGAATCTGGAGAAAATTTTTCACTAGAAGGTTATAGATTAATAGATTTCTCCATCTCACCTGTGAATTATAGCCCACCCCTTTGCCTTGAAAAATTCAAAAAGTTATTTTTCAGCAATAACTTAGTCATCTTTAGCTTTCTGAGCTGCAACTGGACACATTTGCAGGGCATGGAATTTGGTTTAATTTTTCACTGATGAAAAAAATTGTTTACTATGGCTCTCGTAAGAACTGACAAGATGATCTGATATATGCACCATTGTCAACTGAGAAGTGCAGTATCAGCACTAGCTGTCTCCTGAGCACATGTCCCATTTTCTGCAAGCCTGTTAACTCTGTGTTACGGTATCAAAACTCGGTTATACCAATCTTATTTTTATTAGTGAGTATTATTGCAGTATTGCTGAGACATGTTGCTGATGCAAAAACTGCTGCCAATGATCTCCAGCATTGCTAGAGAAGTATTTATCTTCCAGCAAGACAATGCATTGGCACATCATGCAGCTGGCACAGTTGAGTTTCTGTGTCATGAGAAACTAATTCAGCAATCCTGACATGTAGCCAGCCAACAGTCCTTACTTAGATATATTGTACTACCGTATCTGGGGTGTGATGCAGCATTGTGTATACCGAGCATCAATTCAGGATGTGAACAGGTTGTGTCAGCGATTTGTTGAGTCATGGGCTTTATGTGGGCCCGAGGCAGTCCACCTTCCCTTCTTATCCATTTATGTCCCCACTTCCCCATCTTCTTCTCTGTCTTTACTATCTTTTACTTGCTTCATCTATTTTCTTGCTTTTCCATCCCTTCTGATTCTACCAGAATACTTTCCCTCTGTTTCCTGGCTGGATGTCGTAGGAGGCGACTAAACCCTGTCGTATTTTTGTATTGATTTTATGTTATATGTAGGCCTAGCTTTTAGTTAAGGATGCATGCTTTTTTGTCGTGTTTGATTTAGTTTTGTCTTGCAGTGTGATAGTTGTCTTCCCCTGTTGTAGGTGCCAGCATAATAATTTAAACCAGCCTCTCGATCCCATTCCCTTTTGGGTGGCTGCTGAACAAAAAGGCGGTTAGGGTTGCGGTTAATATATCGCTGGCCTTCCTTCACTGGGTAGGGATACCTCTCCATCCCTGACCTTTTGTCTCTGATGTAGCCATATTTGTGCTGAAAGGGGACGTTAAACTCCAACTAATTTGCGTTGTGATAGTTTTCTCCCCCTGTTGTAGGCGCTAGTGCAATAATTTAAATGAGCATCTCGATCCCTTTCCCTTTTTGGGTCGATGCTGAGCAAGAAGGCGGCCATGGTTAAGGTTAATATATCGCTGGCCTTCCTTCACTGGGTAGTGATAGCTTTTCACCCTTGACCTTCCTTCTCTGATATGGCCATATTTGTGCTAAAAAGGGACGTTAAACTCCAACTAAATGTTGAGTCATGGGCTGAATGCCAGCACAGCATAGTGGATGTTGTGATTGATTCAAGGCAAAAAGGCTCGAATGGTGTGTTAATGCAGAAGATGGTCACTTTATTATTCCTATGATTTTCATTGTCCAAAATTCAAGTTGCTATTCAAACATAACATCTGGCAGTTTCAAGACCATCCAATTTTAAGGGGATTATAACTTGGGGTCAGGTGAATGAGTTTTGCATTTCAGAAAGTAGTACAGTGATGTTTGATTTTAGACCAAGTTTTCTAAAACACGTGTGTGTTTTTTGGACTGCAGTGTATATTAAATGTTTTTTGACACAGATGGTTTTGTCATTGCTTATTGCCTCTGTCCAGTTGGTTTACATTAATGGCATGATGGCATGTGCAGATCAAAGAATTGATTAGCAAATGCCCGGAAGCCATAAGCCGTCCTTTACTCAAGGCTCGTTTGTCCGAGAAACAATGGGAAGCTGTCATGCTGGTTAATCATGCATTACGTCAAGAGTACGAGTGCAGACGGCAGATGTTGTTACAACGTCTTGATGTGACGATTCTCTCATTTCAGTGGTCAGATCGTGTCAAGGTATCTGCTAATTACTTTTGCTTACTTTGTGCTCTTTCGTGCATTTATGTGAAAACTGCTAAAAATTGATATTTTGCTAGAGTTCAACTGATCCGATCAAAATTGAATTGGGTTGATCCAGTAAGATCGGTTGTTTCCAAATCAGCAGTTCAGAATCAGAATCAGTACTCAGATCGACGTGGCTGGAATGCTAAGATGTTCTCATGCCACAACTTCGACGTCAGCACACGTGGTAACGTCAGCACCACACCACGTCATTGGGCACTCACTCTGTGCAATCTTTGGCTGTTCTGTGTACAGCCATACCTGCCTTGTCATTATCAGCGGCTGCATTACAAATTGACTGAGCAGCTGGTGCCATGCCTTGTTTCCACAGTTCATTGAGAACGATGCATTGTTATTCCGTGGCACTGTGGTCATCGTGTTGTCTGGTGTACGGTTAGCAATAACGCCGTTGACCTGTTCTGTATGCATTGCCTTCGCACACTCTTTCTGGTCGTCATCGAACAGTTTCGCCTTGTACTGCGAATCATCCATAGTAGCGGCAATGAACAGTCGCTGCCCATGCCAGTCTTCGATGTCGGCTAGCATCACTGACTTAATACGTCTGAACACCGGAATCATTCATCTGTTACCAGTGTCATTTTTAGCGCTATAACGACAGGTTCAACGTCCGCCGTTGTAGGCTGTCCGCGAGGTCTTGTCTTCACCACCTCATGCAATGGACATACTGCACTGCATGCATATTGCATATGACAGATCTCATAAGTTGACGTTGAAATGCTCCAACATTATGGTGATTTGACAGAGATGCCGCATGCAAATATTTATATAGTGGAACCTGACATTTGATAGCTGAGTGAAGCAGGTGGGCTGAAGGTTTTGATTGCTCCTGTTAGTTGTCTGAGTTGCTTTGCATGTCTGAGCAATGTTTGAGAATTGAAAAGATGGGTTTACAGTGCAGATCATCTAATCAAGTAGACTGAACTTGACTAACGGCTCCATTTCTACTCAGCTTTTGTTCTTCCCACCAGCTGGGAGTCGCTATCAGAGTTATGCCTTACGCCATGTAGTTACATTACAAAGGATTTGAGCATTGATTATGCGTAAGCTTGCACCTCAGCCTTATTGTTGATGTTGCTACTAGGTCAACATGGTCTGCTGGTTGCAAATGTGCTCAGTACACTCACATAAATGTGGCCCATACATATCTTAATGGCATTATTGCATAAATGTATACTTCCAAGACAGTGCTGCATTTGTACTATTAACAAAACAAACAAACGATGTCACTTAATTAATCTGGATTTGTAATAGTAAAAGAGATGATTCCAATACATATTGGTCACACTACCAAAGTAAAAGCCCATCATGTTTTTTACTGGCAGTGACAGTCAACAGTCACGCTGACGTTCTAGTAAAAATGGCATGATACATTTTTGCACGTATGTTACTTGTTCACAATTTGCAATACCTGTTAGCATTTAAACTGTAACTATTGTGGTAAATGTTCATGTTAAAATAATGCAATAAAAATTGGAAAATGCACATCACAGGCTGCGCGGTAGCGCCAGCCCTGTGTTAACGGCCACTGGCTTTGTCAATGGGAAAGGGCAATTTTCGACCCCCCACAGAATCGAAACCCCTCAACCGATCACCAAAATATTTGTCACAGGTGATTACGTCGGCAACCCCTACGGCTGTGCCAAATTAGGTGCATATCCGTCCATGGGGGGCTT
>Ga0209780_1002376_pt1 | contig 13344 bp, 1 predicted proteins | sample WorMetexBAHAMAS2_FD_187384 | JGI IMG/M metagenome (GOLD analysis project Ga0209780, IMG submission 187384) | Marine gutless worms symbiont microbial communities from Max Planck institute for Marine Microbiology, Germany - Inanidrilus exumae... | ecosystem: Host-associated > Annelida > Digestive... | reverse complement strand
GACGGGCCGCAGCAAGCGGCTGAACAGATACCACAGCCGAGAGACGTCGAGGTGACAGACGTGCCGAGTGCTGTGAGCGTGACGTCGTCAGACTCCACGGCACCAGTGATCGACGACTCAGCGTCGAAACCGACAGCACATCATGAAGTCGGCGAGATACAGCCGGAAGAACTGCCTCCTCCACTGACGCCAGAGAAAGAAGGCGCAGCAGCGCCCGCCACTGACGAGTTTGATCGGTCACTAGCGACCAGCTCGCATGTCGAGCCTCCCACCGACACCTGCCATCAGCAACCAGACGAGCACCCGGTCCACGACGCCGTTAACAGCGTCGAACAACCGACGTCGAAGTCGCATTCAGAGGCAGCCGACCACACCAGCGATGTGCCGGTCACAGGCGAACCCTGACGTTCCTTCAACTACGACACGTTAGACGTCTACGAAAACTTCGAAAAACTGTCGTCAACTCTTACAATTTACGGCTGCGCCTTCTTCGAAATTGTCTATTTTGTAACGTGATAATTAAAAATAATAATAAAGGATCCACGTTTAACGTTATTTAAATAGGTAGATATAAAGGACTATTCACCGTGTGTTTGTCGACACTGACTCAGTCTGGTTATCTGCAGCTCAATCTATGATCTTATGAAGGTCGTTACCGTATCAAATGAGTTAATAATTGACTAACATTATGAGTCTGATTACCGTTGCCCAGTGGTGAAAGTGTAATCAGATACTGTAATAACTAGCAGCCTCTGTCGATCTGTGGAGATCGCATGCCTGGCCAATGGTGCCGATATGCCGCCATCTCTGAAGCAGCGTTCACACTGGATTCGCCGCCGCGCGGCACCGTACGGCGGCGCCGCTGTTGCGCGGCATGTTGCGGCGAAAAACATCGCCCATCGTGCACGTAGTCATGTTTGCATATAATGTGACAAATGACGCAATAACTAAATGCATGGCAATGACCAGCGTGAGCCCGCTCGGCATTCTGTTGTTCTAGACTGTAAGCTCGTGCCACTACGTAACACGTGCCAACGTTTGCCTGCTGTCTGTTATATAACGCCCATTTGGTAACGCTAGCAGTGTCTCCCAATGCGAAAATTTAGGGGGTGGGCAAAAACTCGGCAACCGTTCGCAGCCGTTTCTGGACCAAAGTTCACCAAATTTGGGGGCATGTAGGGAGTCCCTGTAGATTGACAAGTTTCTTTCCGATTGTTGATATCATGTTTCGTTGCAGAGATATGTTCGGTCAGAGTTCAGAGTCGGTCCCAAAAAGCCCTGATTGGCTTACGTATACAACACGCGCGTCGACATGCGTTGCGTTAGGTGTGAACGCGGCTTAACGAATGCCGATGCAGACGAGTTTCAGCGATTGAATCTCGTTTTGATATGCAACGGACATCGTTCTTCTTAGGCTGTTTGGTTAGCTTGTTTGTTTGTTGCCGCTATCAGTGCTGTAGCTATTCCACAGCCCTGTAGATCAACTAGTAATCTAGAGGGCTGTGAAGCCTCCGATAAGGGTTAGTGCCATGTGCGATGGAATGGAACTCGCGTGTTGAAAGTACTAACGACGGCGCCTACTCGATCGTTCTTTGAAATGTGTCCGCTGCTAGGCTGCTAGCTTGCGTAGCTGAAGCTGGTGTTTTTCACTGATTAATAAACTGTGAACGAGCCGAAACCGACTCCGCCACTACTGCGCATTTGATTTTCAGTATAATTTCTCTTACACCTGAAATATGTCTTCGGTAGCCTATCCTGCCTAAGTCATCCATCAGCGGTGGTAGCTTCATAACGACATCAAGATTTGATAGAGGCCTATGTTTTTTTCAGCTCAGTTTGGCATAGCCTACGATGCATGCATCGTGCATAATACTTCATCTCTTCGTGGCAGTCGTGGAGTCATGATTCAGCTATAGGAAATTATTAATAGTGTTACATTGAACATCACTGCTTATGCAACGCTGCAGCAGAGCTTGAACAGAGTAAGTTTAAAGTCCCGTCCACACCAGCAACAATGTCGAAGCAACGTTCGACTTGTGGCATTCGACAATGTTGCTTCGACATTGTTGCTGGTGTGGACGGGGCTTAAGTTTTAAGGAGTCATTAGTCTTGCATGTCTGCCACTGCTTCCAATAAGCCTGCCGGAACTTGCTAAGATCACACGAGTGTTGCTTGGCGATGCTGCGGTATGGGCGTTGGACTTGCGACTAACAGGTCGCGGGTTCAATTCCCAGCCTGTCCGCTTTCACAGGTCATTCTCCGGGGTCGCTAAATGGAGACCTGCTTCGGCTGGGGGTAAAGGCGGCATTCTCACCTCCGGTACGTGGCAGATAACACTGTGATCCCATATGGCATGCGAGTTTCCCGTAGCGGTGAGGCAGAGTTGTTTGCTAACTGCTATACACGATTTGCTTTACCTTTTAGCCTACCTGCTCGTCGCTATGCTAGCGCGGTACTTGCCGTCATCGTGTGTCTGTGTCCGTCTGTCACAAGTCGGTGTGCTACTAAGACAGCTAAACCTAGGATCACGCAAACAACGCCATACGGTAGCTCAGGGAGTCTAGTTTTCTGATGCCAAAAGTATCGGCGAAATTCCAACGTAGTCACCCCAAGTGGGGGCGACAAACAGAGATGGGGGTAGGTTAAAAGCGGCGATTTTCGACCAATATCTCGCTAGATCTCAAAAACGGTGCAAGGTAGGGCCATAGTCACTACGCGCTCTATCGAATGGCGCTATTTTCAGAGCTTGGGTGACCCATAACAACTCCAAACCACCCAAATTGTCATTTTGTATCCCTTTTCATATCTTCATGGTGGACGGATATAGGGGGTTTAGACTTCAAATTTGGTAGGCAGGTTGATCGTAGCAAGTCCCGAGCCCATGGGTCACGAATCATCCCAGAAAGGGGCGTGGTCAGGGTCACGTGACCCATTTTTAATTTTGCGGCCCTCAATGATATCTCTAGAGTGGCTGAAGCTAGAATCGTCAAATTTTGCACACAGGTAGACTATAAGTCCTAGCTTTCGGACAACAAACCACCCCTAAAATTTACGTGGCCCGCAATCATATCTTTGAAACAGCTAAAGCGAGTTACAAATTTTGTACGCAGGTAGAATATATCACGTGTTGGCCTTGAGATGACAAACTATACATACAATGGTGTGGTCAAGGTCATGTGACCTCATTTAAATTTTGGGAAATAAGTGGTGATATCTCAGAAACGGTGCAAGATAGACACATACTTGCAACTGAAGACTAATAGCAAATCGTATGTGGCCTATCGAATGGCACAATTATGGATGACCTTTAGTGACCTTAAAGGTCACTTTTGCTGTTTGAAATCTTTGTAACCATCCGCCACGGTGGTTCGCGTCAACGAGGGTGCACTGGCGGAGTAATACGAGGTGTCGTCAACAACATTGGTGGTATTCGACGTTGGTTGATTACAGTACTTTACTGTCTAGTTGACATCAGCAAGAGTGGATGTAATCGAAGTCTGTTGATAACACGCACAGCACTGCATGGTCGCTGTACGATGTGCCTAATGCAACGATGCGTATACCAAACTATGCAGGTAGTGGAATAAAATAAAACATGATTGACAGTTGATGAAAGTGCACCTCAGCAAACAGATCGAGTGTTAACTCGATCTGTTTGCGTCATTCGTATAACAACAGTAGGTCAATATTTCAACTGATACAGAGCGTCGCGCGGGTCTCTCTGCAACAGCTGAGCCGCTTGTTTACTTTAAAACGAAATTTGTACTTAAACGATTAAGTCAACAATGGAATTACGAAAACCACTATTTTAGACGTCATTACGCCTAAAGTACCAGTGACGATCATGAAATGTAAATTCCACACCGAGTCTCACAGTTGTGTGGAAAAACCTCGCTGTTGGGAAGCTGTAACAGAGTTCTCTTCTGTCAACCATACCTTTTAACATAAAAGGTATGGTTGACTTTATAATTATAATTGTTTGCTTTGATGTTAATAAACTAATACCAATAATAGCACAGGTATTTAGAGCATTACTTCTCAACGTGATCATGTTTCTGCGTCTGTATATATGCCTTTATGCCTTCTGTGTAATGTCACTTAGATGCTGTCAGTAATTAAATATGAAATATCAGAGTATTATATACGCTGAAATAAGATGCAATGAACGTGTACTTTTCTAGATATAAACAAACGTCATGCTGATTAATAGGCTTTTGCTATGACATTCTCCATGCCTTAACTGTGTTACTGGAAATGCACATTACAAAGGTATATACTGGCGTCGGAGTGAATGAATGGGTGATATTCTGAGTATGAAACGTTGAGCTGTCTCTGTCCTTACTGTCACTCAGCCAACCAGATCAAAACTCAGATCAGTGACCCATTCAGACAGAGAATAATATTCTCTGAATGGGTCACTGATCTGACTTTTGATCTGGTTGGCTGAGTGACAGTAAGGACAGAGACAGCTCAACGTTACATACGAACTGAAAATCCGATTGAATGAACCTAGCTAGGATAATAACCGTTATTTTATAACAATAGTCCACAGACTGGCTCTGTAGTTACTGTCATGGGCATCCGCAACCAACACTGATAGTCACTCAAAGTAATCGGAAATGGTGTTATTTGACCACGCAGCACTCCTGTGGGAACAATCACTAGCAAGCAAGTGCCAGTCAAAGGCCAGTATTGTGCCGGCACTGACTTATAACTCGACCCCGTCACCAGACTGAAATTATCAGTGGGGCCAGGGCCCGTATAGCCTATACCCGCGCCATGTCCGAGCACCGATGCTTCCCAAAAAGAGACTAAGTACTCGTACAATGCATTTCAAATGACATCACAGAAATCTATCTAATAAGACTAAGAGTGAGTGTGACTCAGCCGTCTACTCCAGCCTCCATGGATTACATGGTTGCCATTTGGTCTTTTTCGATTTTTTAAATACCAATATTTTTATCTGGCAACCCAGACGGAACATGATCAGTCCAGTTATTTTTGCTGGGGCCCTGCCCCCGTGGGCCTCACCCTGGTGACGGCGCAGCTTACAAGTGAACGACATCAGCACTATCTTATTAAGCTGGCCGCGTTTGGCGGTAAGTGTCATAATGTAACGGTCTTACGTCCGTCTGTCCGTTTTTAAACCTTATATGGCATGCGGCGTATACTCGATTCACCAGGGGCCACACGCGACGCGGCCAGCGTACATTTCCGTCCGAGTATTACCAGCACGGACATACTTGTTAATGGGGCATTTCTGTGGCATACCGACGACAGAAAACGAAGCCAAAGTTCATAACACTGTACACAAATGTTTATGTACACATAACATAAGCACACTGACACGTAACAAAGCAATAAGCTGTGCTTTAGCAGCTCCATACAAGTAACCCTGACTGTACATGTAGAGTTCCACGACAACTGTCCAATGGAAACATGGTCTACATAAGCCTCCTGCTCAATGCTTCAACATGATAAGTACCTATGCCACACTGTACTTAACACAGTTGTCTTTTTGGAAACGAACGCCCCGGTACGCATGTGAGACTAATACTAGCACTCAGGCCGCATGCCTTAAGTTATTTTCACAATGGTTCTTCATGCAAACAGTTGTAGGACGGCCAGCAGCTTATGCTACCTCAATTCATGAAACATAAACATTTTACAAATGCAAATCAATATGATCACAAGTTTCTTTACAATACCTAATGACCACTGTCTATTCCTATCTACATTATGCGCATGGATTTGATTGGTAGCTTGGATAGTAGTTTGGAATTCAACGGTTTAATACACTACCAAACATTATTCCTGAGATGTCAGTCTTTCTTGCCAATCAACTTGATGTTAACTGACTGCTGTAACTGCTATTAACCCGACACCAAAAAACACAGCAGAGAAAAACAAGTCACAGCATAGAAGGCTGGTTAGGGTTTGGTTGGTTGGTTAGAGTTTAACGGTGCTTTCAACACAATTTAGGTTATATTGTGCCTTTAAGGTAGAACTTTATTATAAACATTAAAATTTAATAAGTATTAATTCTTGGGGTAAGATAACCAAAAAAGAAAATATAACAATAACACAGAAAAAGTTCAGAAAATGAGACCCAGTTAACTCTGAACTGAAGACATTAGGATGGGAAACAGTGTAGTGTACAATTTGACTACCAGCAATATCAAAGCATACTCTGAAAATACACAACAGAAACTACTGGCAAGCACGGACCATATCATACATACAGATGTATAGCGATTATGTACGATAACTAGTTTTTTGTACATTAGCAAATCCATACATCATATACATGCTGATTGTTTTCATTTTAAAACTACAGCTGGCATTAACGTTCAAGATTTAGCAGGTTACATGTACATGCTATCGACGGGAAAGGAACCATTCAGTATCAAACAGTAGGTCTACAGTTGTAAGTACTACAGTAGTCTATAGTCACAATACTATACTCAGTTTTTTCTGAAATTCATTTGATTTGTGTGCATCTTGGCATTATTGTGTCCATAAGCACGTTTACTTATTCTGTCAAAGAACAAACATCAGTGGTCTACTGACCTTATTTTTGTCATTTTCTCATTAAATCTTATACATATTTAGACATATTAAAGACGTTGCTTCAGGTATAAAATATAGCACACTCAGCAGTAAAACCTATAAAATATTGACAGCATCCGTTCTGTCAATGCTGGTTATAAATGTGACTATTTTTAAAACCAATACTACAACCATTCATGTCACACACCGTAGTTACATTCTGTTTCATGTGAACTATGTTTGGTAAGAAAGTTGCAGACTCAGTGGTGTGTCTCTGTCTTTCTTTATACAGAAAGAGGCTAGAGCCAAACCAAATATCAGTTACTCAATCAAGATTCAATGTTGCTTTAAACATAATTTATAATATAATGCACCGTCATAGATACAATTAATTATACAAATTTATACTTCTGATGCAGTCTATCATATTCTTGCAATTTGACTATTCAAACGGTTAATCAATGTTAGCATCTTATGTTAAGAATAAGTAAAAATTCGACATAGTGTCACTGTGTGTTTAGTTTAAAGTAAGCAACTTGGTTGATTGGGGTTTAACGTTGCTTTCAACACAATTCCATAAATTACGTGTTACAATTAGTACATTCTGGGGATGATGCTGATCAATAAGATAACACGTTGTTTCCAATGTGTAATCTGCTATAGATGATGTTGACCTTCACATTGCTGCAAGGGACACAGTGCTAATTTGATAAGAATTATGGGGCACATTGAGTGACGTTAAATCAGCAAAACACAATAATGATGATAAGTGTGAAATTTACAAAGTAGGTCTAATGTACTAATGGTTCACACTAAAGGCTATTTTCTGACAGTATTCCCATACAATCACCATAGTAAACAAAGTGCAAAATAGGAGTCACTAACTCTGAAGCATGCACATACACAAACATGTATGTAGCACATAGACATACGCAGTCCGAAAACACACTAACAAGACAAAACAAGAGTCCAAGATGACACATAAAACAATGAAAAATACTTCACAATTCACTTCAAAGATTCTTTCAACAGTAGATTAAAATCAATACCACATTCGGATAACTCTCACTTGTGTATATGTATTCTACCTATAGCCCACACTGTTTTCATGAACACATATATCAAACTATGTACAATGTTCACACAGAACGAGTAGCGACCAATATGATGGTGAAGAATGAAGATGATGTGCTCGCTTCTCCACTATCATCCACTGAACTGCTACCAATCTACATCTATGGCTCACAAATAGGATTCTTTCATTCTGATGGAATCTTATCATCACTGACACATACATGACAGGCTTATATCATATGACTGCCTTATGTTCTTGTTTAGTGTACATGTACTTCCCATGTACAGGATGTGTACAAATCTTTCACGTCATTCAACGACTACTACAGATGGTCAGTTTTCACTCTTAACCAACTAACAAGCATCAAGTGCCTAGGTGGGTCCTGCATACATTTATTGCCATTATGTGGTTTTACACAGACGTCTATGCATAATCAACATTTACATACTAATAGATAAAAATTAAATTTCATTTGTACAACATGGGCAATCTTGCAACTTCTGAACTGTCACCTGCATTAACTCAAACATGTAGTTTTGTTGTGAAATGTGTTATAAGTGAAAGCAAGCATGTACATCTCTGCTGTTACAAAGGTTCCAAAGTGTAAATGTAAAAGGTAAAGGCTTCCCACACTCGTTAACTAAGTCATCCGCCAGGCCTGCAGACTACCTTACCAGCTGCAGAGCATCACTGCCCGGGCAGTGATGCTCTGACTTAGTCACCTGCGGGCTGACTGCCTGTATACCAGGATCAGCTCCGGGCCCAACGCTCGGTAACGAGTGTGGGAAGCCTTTACCTTTTACATTTACACTTAGGAACCTTTGTAACAGCAGAAATGTACATGCTTGCTTTCACTTATAACACATTTCACAACAAAACTACATGTTTGAGTTAATGCAGGTGACAGTTCTGCATGTGTGTTTACCTGGCACCAGTACCAGGTTATACTGATTGGTGACAGAAGCACATAGGTGTGAACAACTTGACCAAGGTTGTTACGTAGCTTTGCCCCGATCTGTTGATCACAAGTGCAATGCTCTACCCGTTGCACCACCACGCCACCTAAGTGTAGTAACAGAGAATTCAACTGCTAATGTCCATACATACATACATATACGCAGTGTTGATAAAAACACCCTTTTTGTTTTGTCATGTAATTTTTAGTCAAATTAACCAATTTACACAAAAATTAAAGTAATTATAGATGAAAAACTGTTCCTTATAAATACTCGAAAAAGTTTATCTGTCTGTTGCATATCTTTGCTATTAATGACATAATTTCAGTTTTTCCAATACTGGGATTTAGCATGGAAGATAGACATTTGATCAAATTCCTGCGAGGAAGTAAAAATCTAGAGCAAAACACTTGCTTAAAATGTTTCCCGGCAAAATGTGGGGAGTGACGCAAGAAAGATCTGAGATGTCAATGAGATGCGAGAATGTGTAGATGAAGACTGCAGCCAGACCAGGTTGTCATTTGAGTCTGCCATCAGACAACTGCGCTGTTGACCAAGGGCATGTCTGAAAGCAAGAGGTGGACATTTCGTGCACAACTACAAATAACTGTTGGTTGCTAGGCTGTATTGCCGAGTGAAATATTTGAGGCCCAAATAATAAGCTGAAAGACATGAATGATTGCAATTTGCACACCTGCATGCATTTGTCATTACTTCTATTGTTGCACTGAGCTGTAAGTTCTTAGTTTTAACAGTCAATTAATCTACAACTTCAAGGTTACAACTGTGATAAATTTCATGCGAATTGGCTTAGGAGTTTTTGAGATATACTGCCAAACAACGGGGAGTGCGTCTTTGAAAAACAGTGTGCATATGCACATATTCACATACTGGTACACAGTAATAACACATCAAAATAACATGCAGCAATCACATACACTGAGTAAAGCAGACATTAAAAATGCTTAACCTGGAATGATCGTTATGCTACAAATTAAAATTAATGAACTGATGCCTCATACCTGCATCATATTGAGAACATTACAGAACATCATCCACAGCATGATAAGGTTATATTTAGTAGCAGTTATTCCATTTAAGTTTGTAATATAACTACTTAAATACTACCATTAATAATAACAATATACGGGCACAGTGACATAATTTCTTCATTGTTATCTATGCCAGCTGTTCTGGCCGACATGATATGAGCAAAGAAATGTAAACAGTTTACTCATCTTATTTTGATATTGCTTTATGGTGCTAGCACTAAGCTTTTCTTAAAGCTACTGATATGATTTTATTTAAATAACGTGACAAATGTTCACTAGTTAACTTCACACAGTACATCATGCACCATAACATGAAGATTGTATTGTGAGCAGTGATTACTGTGACGTCACTTCACCCGATGTATAATTCAAAATTTAATAAAACTGGCACATTTCTCAATGTTTGCAGCCCTTCAGTCTTTCATATCAGTTGATTAAAACACAATGATGCAGATTTGATCTGAGTCATGCTGAAAAGCACATAGTTTGTTATATTGTACTTCATGGAAATGACTATAACAGTCATTTCAACCGAGAGAAATCAATGGCATGAAAACAGCTTAGGTAACATTGCTGAGGAAAACCAAATCTGAATGTGGTAGTTGCCGTCCACAAGGGAATATGAACAGTAAAACTATGCTCCAAAACAACCCACCAGTTTTTAAAATGAGGATGCCATCTAACACAGGTTGGCTGTAAAATAGTTGTGTTCAAAAGAGAAATTCAACTCAGAAGTAACATAAGTGATAAATTCAATTTTCCACAGGAAATGTCTATTCCAATGTATAACACTAGCACTGTAATCAATTTTCAGTAAAATATCCTTTCTAATTTAATGCTAATGCAATTCACACAATTGTATAATATATGTTATATATACAAAATATAAATTTACACAGCCAGCTAAAATTTAATGGAAGTCTTGAATGGATGCAACTTTAATTTTACAGAAAATACAGCAGTTTCATGCAATTCAGTTATGTGGAATTCCGCTCTCCTGAATGACATATCTAAGGAACCAACAGGTGGATCAAAAATTCAGAAAAAGCTTGTATGGTCCGACAGTCAACTAGTGTCAGAATTCTGAAAAGTGATCACTCCCTAGAATTATGACAGCGATGATAATGACAACGACAACCTTACCAATATTGGACTCTTAAAAAGAAGCATCAAACAGTGATGAATGAGGGGACTGACAAACAATTACTCTGCTGTTGATGCCAAAAGAAATCAATTTGTAGAAACATGCCTAAGAACAGGTCATTTTCTTTGAATTTGAAATTAAAGTGCTCTAAACTGTTTGAACATGTTATACATTGCATAAAATTGTCACTGATACAGCATTTCATTGTAAGTAATTCAGCAAAAATATACCTCCACGCTTCTTTAAAGGGTAGTTAAATGTAACTGATCTTCATTTTAACCCTTCTTGTATGACAATGCCAGAAATAGTTTTTTTCTTAAGTACAGTTTAGTGTTTTAATACGCTCAGAAGTAACTAAAAGGTTGTCTGGGGATAAATTTACCCCTTCATAAGTACTATTGTCAGGAAATATTGTTCTTAAGAGTGATTTTCTTCATTTCGGCATTAGTTATGACAATTTCAGCACAAATTCTTTTGCACACACACAAGCACACATAATGAAAAATCATATTTAAAATGCCAAACTTTTCAAGTATGGTTGTTATATTACATTTTAGCTGGCTTTAAAACTATATTCAAAGACAGGGATTAACAGTATTCTGTCACACTGACACCAGCACAGCATAGGACACACAACAGAATATTGGGTCTTCCAATATATACAATTAATCTAACAAAATGACATTCCCAGATTTTTCCTAGAAATTTCCCCAAATATGAAGGACTACACTGCCTACAAAATATACAGCTCGGAATATTTGTATTATATAAACTAATCAAATGACATAATCTTGTATAAAATGACCTGCCTGAATTAATCACACACAACAATGATGATCACTATTACAGCTGCTGAGTAGCCAGATATTCATTACAAATGCTACGCAAGGCTGCCAAGCATAACTCAGCCGTGCAGCAACCGTCCGTCGCACGACTTCCTTCTTTTCACCGTGTGTGATTCTCAGTCAGAATACAGATTTCCAACTGAATGCAGCAAAACATTCTGGTTAAGGAAATTCGTCACTAAAATTTTTCAACATAATCTGGAACATACATTGTACACCACATAAAAATGTGCATAATGAATACAAACATCAGACAAATCTAGCATAGCCTGAATAATATAATAATAATATAACAATAATAATATAAGTGTTTGGACATTATTTAAATAAGTTATACTGCGATCTTGAAAATTAATTAGTATCTTATTTGCATAATGCTACTGTTAGAGTGCTGATCCAAATACAACTTCAAAATCGTATACCTAAAAGAACTGTTTACTGTTAGCATATTAGCATGAATGATAACTTTAAAAGTTGAATTTAAATAATCGAGATTTCTTCATTCACAATTCAGTTTTCAACATGTACAATAAAATACAAAAGTTACACTAATAACAATAGGTATCATATGAAACTGCAAATTTTATCCAAATGAATGCCACTAGACAAAGGTTCTCATGCCAACAACCAGAATGACTGATTAAGTTAAAGTTTATACGTCCCACTCGACACAGAATAGGTCACTAAGGAGACGTTCTTCCCAGCCAATCTGTTGGTTTGGTACTGAAGAAACTAAACCAACACAACAAAAGCAAGCAACACAGGAACAAAAAGGCCTAAGCTAACATAAAAACATGAAAAAATACTAAACCTAAGATATACATTCAAATCTTATATAGAGTTGCTGATTTGGGGCATCCAATTATACTTAATTGAAACTTGCCCTACAAGACTTCATAGATTTGCTCAAGTTGTGATGCAAAAACACACCACTTCATTCACAATTCAGTGGCAAGGCCTCGTGTGGTTGTGTGAATCAATGAGAGCATAGACTTACCACAGATCATGCACATCGTAAACTAGCAGAAGACAGCACTCACAAGAGTGCAAAGACCTGTGCCGGCACTGTTTTTATGCCTTGTGACCCTGACCTTTGACCCCAAAATAATTGAGTTTACAGGACTCATAGTGGAACATTTCTATGTCAAGTCTGGTGATTCTAGCTGCATTGTGTTTTTACATATTGTGCAGAAAAACAGACACACAGACAAACGGTAGGTGAAATCCTTACCCTACAACTGCCGTTGGTGTGGATAACAAATAACTAGAGTCAAAAAAGGATACAACTCGTAGTCCTCGTTCAATAGGATCTACTAGCAGTAAACCTCGCGGGATGTATATGGTGTTATTCTGTTCTTGAATGTAGCGACCTATCTTCTTTAGAACCTGTCGTTGACAGCCACAACATAGATGCAAGAAGATCCCTAAATGAAATTAGGGATGTGAATCGGGTCCCGGGACCTGAAAAAAATACCTGATCCCGGGTTTCAAACTACCCGAAAGCTACCCGCGCGTCCGCTTCCCCACTCAGAAACGACAAGACTGCCGGCACAGCAGGGACAGTCTACGCACTGTAGTGTACTAAGCGAGACCGTCGCAACGGTCTCACTTCGACGGTCTCACTTAGTGCACCACTACCGTCGCACACATACGACGCTGGGCAGACATCAGTCACATCACGTCACAGACCATGTGCTGGGCAGAGTCGATTACTCAGGTTGGC